>Ga0207952_1000601_pt1 | contig 24867 bp, 23 predicted proteins | sample SubbioR12Aug_8Ca_FD_184831 | JGI IMG/M metagenome (GOLD analysis project Ga0207952, IMG submission 184831) | Serpentinite rock and fluid subsurface biosphere microbial communities from McLaughlin Reserve, California, USA - CR12Aug_8Ca (SPAdes) | ecosystem: Environmental > Terrestrial > Deep...
TTGGACCGCAGGATTCACGCGATGTCACAACTCGGTGTCACAACATTTGACACAACTTGGTGTGACATCTTGTTGTGACACGGGGCGGGGGAATGCCCCGGAAACGTTGGCTCTCCGGGCTGCGGAGAGCCTAGTTTGACTTGCTGACGATGCGCACCGTGACCGCGGTCGAGCGGCCGGCCTCGTCGACGACGGCGACGCGCGCCTGGCCGGGGCCGTCGGGCACCCACCTGGCGCTGTCGAGCGGGCGGCCGTCGACCAGCCAGCGCAGCCGGCCTTCGCCGCCCATCGCCGTCAGTGCCACCGCTTCGCGGGCGCCCAGTTCGATGCGGGCGTCGGCCGGCGGATAGGCGATGCGCGGGCCGCCGTGGCTCTCGACCGACGGCGCCAGGGTGCGCATGCGCTGGGGCAGCTCGCGATAGGAGGCGACGCGCAACACGTCGGGCGGCGGCGGGACGGCGCGGTTGTCCTCGGCGGGCAGGCGGCCAAAAGCCTTGAAGACGATCGGCAAGGCCGAGAGGCGGCCGAGCTGGCCGGGACGCGGCGTGCCGTCGGCGTGGCCGACCCAGACGACGACCGTCCAGTTGGCGCTGTAACCCACGCCCCAGGCGTCGCGGAAACCGGCGGAGGTGCCGGTCTTGAAGGCGATGCGGCGGTCGCGCAGCGCCACGGGGAGAGAGGCGAAGCCCTCGGGCAGCGGCGCCTCGGCCAGTACGTCGGCGACGTACCAGGCAGCCGTCGGACCGATCAGCCGGACCGGTGTCGGGCCGAGCCGGTCGCGGCGCACGATCGGCGGGGCGAAAGTGCCGCCGTTGGCGAGGCCGGCATAGAGCCCGGCCATTTCCAGCGGCGAGATGGTGGCGCTGCCGAGCGCGATGCCCAGCGAATTGCCGGCGTCGCCCGGTGGCAGGCCCGGCGAGACGCCGGCGGTGCGCAGGGTCGAGAGGAAGCGCTGCGGGCCCACCTTCTCCATCGCCAGCACGGCCGGCACGTTCAAGGATTGCTGCAGCGCGCGGCGCACGGTGACGGCGCCCTGGTGGTCTCGGTCGAAGTTGCGCGGCAGCCAGTCGCGGAAGCGCACCGGCACATCCTCGACCAGCGTGTCGGGATGCAGCGTGCGGTCGTCGAAGGCCATGGCGTAGATCAGCGGCTTCAGCGCCGAACCGGGCGAGCGGTGAGCGCGCACCAGATCGACCTGGCCGGCGCGGCCGAAGAAATCCGAGCCGCCGAGCCATGCCACGACCCCGCCGGTGCGGTTGTCGAGCACGACCATGGCGATCTCGGCCCGGTCGGTGAAGCGGCCACGCTCCTCGCTGGCGAGCTGGGCGAGTGCGGCCTGCAGTTCGTAACGCAGTGTCGTCGGCACGGTGGTGCCCGGCGATTGACCGGCGAGCCAGGCCGCGAGATGCGGCGCCTGCATCGGCAGCGCCAGCCGGCGGTCGGGCGCGGGGCGGCTGATGGCCCTGTCGTAAGAGGCCTGGTCGACAATGCCGTGCTCCAGTCCGCGCACCAGCACGCGGTCGCGCGCGGCCTGCGCCCGCTGGGTGGCACGATCGGGACGGCGGCGTTCCGGCGATTGCGGGAGGGCGACCAGCAAGGCTGCTTCCGCGGCGCTGAGCTGCTTCGGTTCCTTGCCGAAATAGGCGAAGGAGGCGGCGCGCACGCCTTCCAGATTGCCGCCCATCGGCGCCAGGGTGAGATAGATCGCCAGCACCTCGCGCTTGGAGTAGCGCCATTCGAGTTGCAGCGCGCGCGCCGACTGGATCGTCTTGGTGAGCAGGCCGCGGGGCCGCGGCTCGAGCAGGCGGGCGGCCTGCATGGAAATGGTCGAAGCGCCGGAGACGATGCGGCCGCGTCCGATCCACTGGCCGGCCGCGCGCGTCGCCGCCAGCGGATCGACGCCCCAGTGCTGGTCGAAGCGGCGGTCCTCGTAGGCTTTGAGCAGCGCAAGATAAAGCGGGTCGACATCGTCGGCCGTCGTCTTGAGCCGCCACTTGCCGTCAGGCGTGGTGAAGGCGCGCAGCAGCCGGCCGTTGGCGTCGACGACCTCGGTCGATCGTTCCTGGTAGCGCGCGAGGTCGGGCGGGAACAGCCGGTCGAGCGCCAGCAGCCCCGCCGCCAGACCCGCGGCGGCGAGGGTAACTCCGACGAGGAGGCGCCGGATGTTCATGTCGATCTGGGCATCGGATCAGCGCGGCGTGACCGTGACGCGGCCCATGGCGCTGCGGGCATAGATCCGCGGAGCGTACATGTCCGAGACGGCCACCGCCGGCAGCGCGAACGTGCCGGGCGTCACGGCGCGGACGATGTAGGCCACGTGGTACGAATGGCCGAAGCGGTTCTCGCTGTCCCACCACGAGCGGTAGGGCCGGTCGCCCAGGTTGAACGACGCGAAGAAGCGGTCGTCGCGGCCTTCGGCGATCCGGGGCACGGTGAGTTTCGAGAGGAACGGGAAGGACTTCGCCGTCTCCTCGTTCAGCACCGACTCGATCTCGAAGCCGGCCGGTAGCAGGTCGAGCAGCGCCACCTCGTGATAACCGCCCTCGAGGTTGCGGCCGCTCACCGAAACGATCAGGCGGTCGTTCTGGCGGACCTGGGCGAGGTCGGCCGCCTCGCCGGCCAGCGTCAGGTGGCGTCGCGTGACGCTGAAGCCGTTGGCCCCCTCCGGTTGCGGCTCGCGCGGCACGCCGCGCGCCGTCACCTGCATCCAGACCGCCTTGTCGCCGTCGTTCCTGACACGCAGGCCGCGGTCGATCCGGGCCTGGTCAGGATTGATCACGACCGGCTCGGTGGTCGATTTGCGCGCTTCGCCGTCGACCGAGTAGGCGAAGTCACCGCCACCGGCCAGCGCCCGCGCGGCCAGCACCAGCCACGCCTGCTCCTGCGTGGTCGTGTCTTCGATCCGCGCCGTGAGTCGTTCGCGCACCGAGGCTACGACCTGGGTCACGCCCTCGCGGCCGCCGGCTTCCGAGGCGAGCGCCAGGAGCGCGGCGCGATTGCGCAGCGGCGAGCCGTAGTAGTCGTTGGGATCGCGCTGGTCGATGTGCTGGCGGGCGAGCCCGAAGGCGAGGCGCGCACGACCGGGTTCGCCCACCTGGTTCAGCGCCGCCGCGAGCTGGGCCCAGGCGAGGCCGCCCCTGATCTCGGAGCCTTTCGTGTCCTGGAAGTAGCGGACACGGCCAGGGTCGGCGAGGCCGGCCTTGGCCAGCACGTACCAGGCATAGGCCTGGGCGTTGGGCGACAGGCGATCGGCCGTGCGGTTGAGCCACGTCAGGCCACGCTGCAGCGACGCCGCCGGCACGGCCATCTGCTGGTCGCGGGCGCGCAGCAGGAAGTCGAGGGCGTAGCTCTGCAGCCATTCGGCGGCGGCGTTGCCGAACGGGCCCCACATGCCGAACGAGCCGTCGTAGAGTTGCATGTCGACGATGCGGTAGACCGCGTCCTGGACGCGGTCGCCGATCCGCGGATCGGCCGGCCCGTAACCCAGCAGCGCGACGTCGTTGTAGTAGAGCAGCGGCAGGGCGCGGCTGGTGGTCTGCTCGATGCAGCCATAGGGATATTTGTCGAGGGCGCGCAGCAGTGCCGGCACGTCGATGCCGGGCGTGCGCGACAGCGCCACGCTCACCACCGCCGTGCCCGGCGCGAAGGGCGCCGTCACGTTGCGGTCGAGCGTCAGCTCGCGACTGGGGTCGAGCTGGGCCACGGTGTCGATGGCGCTCGGCGTCTGCGCCGCCCGAACCTGGATATCCCATTCACGCTTGACTGCGAAGTTGCCCGGTCCGGCCACCGAGACCGTGACCTTGCCATAGCCGGGATCGCCGGCGCGCAGCGTCCAGGACAGCAGGTCGCGCTGGTGGGGGCCTAGGCGGCGTGTCTCGGCCACGGGGCGTTCAAGGGCGACGGCGCCGCTGGCTTCGAGGGTCAAACGGTAGTCGCCCGGCTCGCCCTCGACATTGTGCAGCGACAGCGCCACGCGGCCCTTGTCGCCGGGCGCCAGGAAGCGCGGCAGTACCACGTCGGCTGTGACGGCATCGCGCACGAACAGGCGATGCTCGGAAGAACCGACGCGGCTCTTGCCGTAGGCGACCGCCATCAGCCGGAGCTGGCCGATGAAGTCGGGAATATCGAGGACGATCTTGGCCTCGCCCTTGTCGTCGAGCTTCACCGGTCCGCTGAACAGGGCAACGGTGCGCGTCGGCACGATGTCGAGACCGCCGATGTCGCCGGAATCACCGCCGGTCCGGATGCGGCCGAGGTCGTCGGCGCGGCCGTCGAGCAGGCGGCCGTAGTCGTCGCGCATGGCGATGCCGAGCTGGCGCTTGCCGAAGTAGAAATCGGCCGGATTGGGCGTGCGGAAGCGCGTGAGCTGCAGGATGCCCTCGTCGACCGCGGCCAGGGTGATGAACGCCTCCTCGCCCTTGAGGTTGGCGACGCGCACCGGCACTTCGATGCGCTGCCGCGGCGTCACCTTCTCGGGCGCCGCGATCTGGACCCCGAGGGTGCGCAGCGCCGGATCGAGGGCAAGCCAGGCCGCTCCGATGGCGCGGGTCGGCGTGCGGTCGGCGGGCGCCGACAGCGGCCGCCATGCCGACACCAGCGCATAGGCGCCGGCGCCCCATTCGGCCTTCATCGGCACGTCGATGGTGGTGCCGCCGGCCGGAACCTTGGTGGTGTAGGTGGCCACGATTCGGTCGGTGGCGATGGCGACCAGCGCCTCACCGGCAAACGGCGCCTCGATGCGCAGTCGCGCCGTGTCGCCCGGCGCATAGTTCTGCTTGTCGCTCGCCACGCGCAGCGTGTCGGGCGTCTCCTCGGCGGCGGTGCCGCCATACCAGCCGACATAGAACGTCGTGCTGCTGGACGTGTTCTTCTCCTTGTCGACGATCGTCAGACGATGCGGGCCCCAGGTCAGGCGACGCGACAGGCGTGTCGGCGCGTCGGCCTTGAGGGCGATCGTGTCGGCGGTCAGCAGGCGCTCGTTGGGAATCGGCTGCCAACGCCAGCGGCCATCGACTTGATACCACTGGTAGGCGTACTCGATACGGTCGATGCGGTATTCGACGCTCGGCCGCGCGATCTGCGCGCCCGCTGCGTCGACCGCCACGACATCGAATTCGGTGTCGACGCCTTCGCGGGAGTAGCGGCCCTCGAAGGTGGGCCGGATGCCGAGATAGACGTCCCGGCTGCGGACCGGCACGACCTTGTCGGCCTTGGTGGCACGGCCGCCGCCGGGCTCGAAGACGCGGGCCGTCAACTGCGCGCGAAGCGGCAGCACGGTGTCCTTCACCTGGTCGCCGCCCCATTCGAGGCGCGACATGCCGGCATCGTCGGTTTCCGGCGCCGTGAGCGTGATGAACGGCGGCTCGAACTTCTCGCGTTCCGCCTCCGGTCCGAACCGGTATTTGGCAAAAGCCGGGAACGGCTGGTCATCGACGGTAACGCGCATGTCGGCCTCGACCGCGAGGCCCGTGGCCGGCGCGCCGTAGAGGAAGTCGGCCGATACGGCGAAGCCGTTGGCCTGACCGAGACGCAGGATCGCCTCGTCGGAGGTGAGCTCGACCTTGAGCTTCTCAGGCACGAAATCCTCGACCGAGAAGTCCGCTCGCCCGACCGGCGCGCCCCGCGGGTCGATATAGGCGGCCACCGACCAGCGTCCGCGGCGCGAGGATTTCGGCAGGGCGATCGCCTGGTGCACGGCGCCAGCCGACTGCAGCGCATGGGTAAAGCGCGTGAACTCGGTGCCGTCGGGACGCTTCACGATCAGAGTCACCGGCATGTTGCTGAGTGCCGTCGCGCCCTCGTCACGCAGCAGCGCCATCAGCTGCACCGTCTCGCCGGGGCGGTAGATGCCGCGCTCGGTGTAGAGGAAGGCGTCGACCGGCCCGGGCTGGGCGCGGCCGTCGATGCCGCGGTCCGAGAGATCGAACGCAGCCTTGCTGAGCTCGATCCGCGAGAATTCCTGCTTGGCCGTATCGGAGGCCATGACGGCGAACGCCTCGGCGGCGCCGCGGCCCTTCATCAGGCCGGCGGCAAAGTTCACTCGGCCGTCGGCGGAGGTGATGGCCTTGGCAATAGGTTCGTTGCCGCGCGACAGCAGCACGACCTCGAGACCGGCCAGCGGCTGGGCGCTCTGCAGCGAGCGGGCGAAGACGTTGAGACCGTCCTCGCCGCTGAAGGTGGTGAGGGCGATGTCGGTGTCGATCACCCACAGGCCGGAGGCGCCGGAGCCGGTCTGCTCCTCATCGTCTTCATCGTTTTGCGACGGCGGGCGCGCCGAATTCCACATCACCACGAAATAGGCGCCGGGCTTCCAGTCCTTGATCGTCTCGCGGATCGGGAAGGCGGTGATCACCGGCTGATTGGGGACGTTGCGCACCTCCATGGTGCCGCGCCACAGGCGGATGCCGTTGGAGCCGTTCAGCCACGACCGCAGCGACCACGAGTCGGTGATCGGCTCCGACCCGGGGAAGGTGGCGTCGTAGCGATCGTTAGCGAAACGGTCGATGGCGCGCTCGTTGACACGATAGACGGCAATGCCGACCTTCGAGACGTTGATCGTGGTGACCGGCAGGCCGGCCACCGAGCCGCGCGGCAGGATGAAGCCCTTGCCGGGCAGCGTGACGACCGCCGGGCGCGCGCCCATCGCGACATCGACGGTCCGCTCGACATCGAGCTTGGCACCGTCGCGGCCGGGAAAACCTGCCAGCAGCTTGACCTTGTAGTCCTGGCCATAGGCGAGGCCGCCGACGCACAGGCGGTCGTCGACCACGCGCAACGCCGACTTCACCTCAGGCTCGATGCGGACGTAGTCGGCGTATTTCACGTCACTGGTGGCCAGCGGCTTGTTGAAGGCAAGGCAGGCCTCGCCGTCGGCGCGCGAACTGTCGATGCCGAGGCGGCGATAGGCGAAGAGTTCGTTGGGGGCGGCGGCAGGCTGGGCGATCGGTGTCGGCGCCAAGGAGCCGCCTGTGGGTGCCGCCGGGACGGCTGGCGTGGCGGATGTCGGTGTCGCCGTCGAGGCGGTTCGCGGTGGGGTGGGGCGGTCGAGCTGCTCGCCCGGTGTCCCGATGAGGTAGCCCGCGATGCCGGATCCCAGCATCAGAGCCACGACCAAGGCAGCCAGCGTCGACTTATTCATGAGGATCCCCCGCAGCAAGCGACCGGAGTGTAGACCTCCGATTGTGTAGACACTGTGGAGACGGACCGGCGCGGTGCGAATGTTCTGCGGCTGTGGCGGTTTCGACACGCTGTGGATAGGCCTTACTTGAGCGCCTCCCCATTGCGTTCTAATCGCAAGCGATGGTTTTGCATCTCATCAAGCTCGCAGTAGGCGTCGACGACCTCGCTCATATGAAGAAAGTCCAGGCGGCGCGCCGCAAGCAGCGCCGGCAAAGCCCGCGGTCTCCGCACTGGGTCTACACCCGGAATTTCCCACGGCGCGCCGAGGAATTGCTCGATGGTGGCTCGCTCTACTGGGTCGTGCGCGGGGTCATTCGCTGCCGCCAGGAGCTGGTCGGCTTCGAACAGGACTTCGACCGGGAGGAAGCCAGGAAATACTGCCGAATCAAGGTCCGCCGAACCCTGATAACGACCGCGCCGCAGGCCTGCAGGGCCTTCCAGGGCTGGCGCTACTTCGAACCGGACGACGCGCCGCCCGACCTCTCGCGGGGCGATACCAGAGATGTGCCGGCGGAAATGGCAGCCGAACTGAAACGATTGGGGCTTCTTTAGCGGTCCCGGCGCCCTAACGGCTTGTCAGCTTCAGTTCGATGCGCCGGTTGCGGGCGCGGTCGATGGTCGACAGTGGCTGGTACTGACCGTAGCCGGCGGCGACCAGGCGGTCGTTCGGGATGCCTTCCTTGTGCAGGAATTTCACCACCGCGATGGCCCGGGCGGCGGACAGCTCCCAGTTGGAGGGAAAGATCGCATTGCTGATCGGTGTGCTGTCGGTGTGCCCGTCGACCTGGAGCACCCAGTTGATGTTCTTGGGAATCCGGGAGGAAATATCGACCAGCCGCTGGGCGACGCTGGCGAGCTGCTTCTCGCCGCCGGGCTGCAGCACCGCCGAACCCGACGGGAACAGCACTTCCGACTGGAAGACGAAACGGTCGCCCACGATCTGCACGTCGCGCTGGCCGGCCAACGCCTCGCGCAGCTTGCCGAAGAACTCGGAACGGTAGCGCGCCAGCTCCTCGACCTTGCTGGCGAGCGCCCGGTTGAGCTTCTGGCCGAGGTCGACGATCTGGACCTGCTGCTCCTTGGCCTTGGTGTCGGCCGCCTCGAGCGCGACGTTGAGGCGGGCGAGCTCGTCCTTGAGCCCGGCCAGCTCGGCGGTGAGCCGCACGACCGCCGCCTTCTGTTCGGCTGCGAGCTTCTGCTCCTCGGTGAGATCGGTGAAGAACTTGCCCTTCTCCTCGTTGGCGGCGGCCAGCGAGGCCGCCAGCCGCGTGAGTTCGAGCCTCTGGCGTTCGATTTCCTTCTCCAGGCTGGCGCTCTTGGCCTCGGCGTCGCTGGTGGCCTGTCGAAGCGCGCCGGCAAGCCGGTCGCGCTCGCCGAGCATCGAGGTCAGGCGTTCGGTGAGTTGATCGCGCTCGATCTTGAGGGCATCCGACGACCGGCGTTCGGCCGCGAGATCGGCGCTCAGGCGGTCCTGTTCGCCGCGCGCCTGGCGGAGCTGGAGGGTGAGCTTCTCGAGGTCCTGCTGAAGCCCCTGGCTTGCCTTCTTCTCGATCGACAGCAGGCTCGCGAGGTCGCCGACCTGCTTGCTCAGCGAGTCGATGGCGCTGTCACGGCTGTTCAGGGCGTCGGACAGCGTGAACTGCGCGACGCTGAACAGCGACAGCAGGAAGATCAGCACCATCAACAGCGTCGTGAGCGCATCGACGTAACCCGGCCACGTATAGTCGGCGGCTCCGGCGCGGCGGCGGGACGAGGCGGCCGCCATCTCCGGCTAGCCTTCGCCCGACGGATTGCCCTGACCGCGCGTCGAGGCGATGGTGCGGGCGAGCAGCCGGAACTCGCCGCGCAGTTCGTCGGCCAGCGCGGTGCGGCTGCGCACGCTTTCCTCGACGAGGCGGGCGAGGTTCGCCTCGATGTTCCGCTGATGCGTCTGCAACGCCTCGCGGTCGCTTTCTGGCGACCGTTCGGACAGGCGGCTGACGGTGCCGCGCAGTTCGACCGAATGCTCCGCCAGCCGGGCGAGCAACGTTTGCTGGCTACGCATGGCCTCGGCGAGGGCGGCGAGGCGCTCGACCAGCGTGGCGTTGGCGCTGGCTGCCACCTCGCGATTCTCCTCGCTGCGCCGGAGCGTGCGGGTGAGTTCATCGAGCCCATCGGCGGTGCGTTCGAGCAAGGCCTCGACATAGGCCGAGACGCCCTGTTCGCCCTCCAGACCGCCGCTGGAGAGGTGGGTGGCGCCGGCCAGCCACTCCTCGAGCTCGATATGGAAACGCCCCTGGGCCTGGCTCGCCTGCAATTCCAGGAAGCCCAGGACCAGCGAGCCGGAGAGACCGAACAGGGAGGCGCCGAACGCCGTCGCCATGCCCTTGAGCGGACCGTCGATGCTGGCCTTGAGCTTGGCGAACATCTGCACCGCGTCGCCGCCCGTGACCTGCAGGCCGTTGATGGCGTCGGCGACGGCACCGATTGTCTCCAGCAGTCCCCAGAAGGTGCCGAGCAGGCCGAGGAAGATCAGCAGCCCGATCAGGTAGCGCGTGAGTTCGCGCCGCTCGTCGAGACGGGTCGCGATGCCGTCGAGCAGGGCGTGTGTGGCGGTCGGCGAGAGCCGGAAATGATCCTGCTTTCCGCCCAGCATGGCGGCCATCGGCGCCAGCAGGTTGATCGAGTCGGTCTCGAGCAGGGGCGCACCCTGTTCACGATGCTGGAAGCGGCGCAGCCACCGCACCTCGGGCCATAGCGAGATGACCTGGCGCATGACGAAGAAGATGCCGATCACCAGCACGCCCACGATCACGCCGTTCAGGATCGGCGTGTTGAGGAACACGCGCAGCAGATCCTCGTGCAGCAGGTAGGCGAGGCCCGCGACAGCCGCCAGGAACAGCAGCATGCGGACCAGATAGGGCAGGGGATTGCTCATGCGTTCAATCGCCGCCGCGGCGCGGCCGGAGGTCGATCACGAGTTGGGCACCAGGATATCGACGCGGTCGCTGACGCCGCCCCTGCGGTCGCCGCTGGCGTAGGTTCGAACCTCGACCTGGCGCAGGCTGCGCACGGCGACCGAAGACGTTGGCATATCCGATTGCCTTTCCAAGGATTTAGCGAGTCGAGACTGTCTGCAGCAGGGACGGCCGCTGGCGGCCGGAGAATAGCCAATGGAGGCTTCCCGCTCAACCTGCCGGCGGTGCGCGAAATCCTGGCAGCGGGCTGGAGCGGCGCCGCTCTACAACGATTCGGCGGGACGGCTGCCCGTGAGGATCTCGACCATCGAATCGCGGAGGCCAGCGTTGCTGGCCAGGATCGAGGGGCCACCCAGGACGTAGGGATTGCCCGAGATGTCGCCGACGAAGCCGCCCGCTTCGCGCACCAACAGAAGACCGGCGGCGACATCCCACGGCGCGAGGCCAAACTCGAAGTGGGCATCGAACCTGCCGGCGGCGACGAAGGCGAGATCGAGGGCCGCGGCGCCCCAGCGACGCACACCGGCGGTGCGCTCCATCACGGCGGCAAGCTTGGGAACGTAATCGGCGTGGCCGCTCTTGCCGATATGAAGCAGGCCGGTGCCGACCAGGGCACGCGCCGGGTCCTTGCGGCCCGACACGCGCAGGCGGCGCGAACGCGCGGCCGGGGTGTCGATGAAGGCGCCGTTGCCCTTCTCGGCCCAGAACAGCTCGTCGGAGATCGGTTGGTAGACGACGCCGGCGATGATCTCGCCGTCGCGCTCGAGGCCGATGGAGATGGCGAAATGCGGCACGCCGTGCAGGAAGTTGGTCGTGCCGTCGAGCGGGTCGACGATCCAGCGGTTGCGGCCGTCGCCCTTGAGCTCGGTGCTTTCCTCGCCGAGGAAGCCGTATTCCGGTCGGGTCTTCAGCAACTCGGCGCGGAGCACGCGCTCGGCCTTGATGTCGGCATGGCTGACGAAATCGCCTGGGCCCTTTTCCGAGACCTGCAGGTTCTCGACTTCGCCGAAGTCACGCTTGAGGTTCTTGGCCGCCGCGAATGCGGCGCGGATCATCACGGTGATGGTGGCCGAGCGCGGCGCGAGCGAACGGCGTTCGGGCGGCCCCGAGCGCTCGCGGCCCGGCGCCATCGGGGCGCGGCCGACTCGCGCAACGGGGCGATCGCCGAACGAACGGTCTCTGGGAGGGCGATCGGTGGGAAGGGCCACGATTCAATTTGTCCTTGGGTGCAATCAGTCCTTGGAGCGTTCCATGTAGCTGCCGTCCTCGGTATTGATCACCAGCCGGGTGCCGACGCCGATATGCGGCGGCACCATGACGCGGATCCCGCCCTCGACGATGGCGGGCTTGTAGGACGAGGAGGCCGTCTGGCCCTTGACCACGGCATCGGCTTCGGTGACGGCGAGGACCACCGTCTTGGGCAGTTCGATGCCGACCGGCGTGCCTTCGTAGAGCGAGACAGCGACTTCCATGCCGTCCTGGAGGAAGCGGGCGAGGTCCGCGTCGAGCACATCGGCGCCGACCACCAGCTGCTCGAAATTCTCCTTGTCCATGAAGGTGTAGCCGTTCTCGTCCTTGAACAGGAAGGTGCACTCGCGATCGTCGATGTGGACGCGGTCGATCGTTTCGCCGGAACGGAAGCGTTCCTGCAGCTTGTTGCCCTCGCGCAGCGCCTTGGCCTCGATGGCGACAAAGGCGCCGCCCTTGCCGGGGCTGATGTGCTCGACCTTGGAGGCCACCCAGAGCTTGCCGTTGTATTCGATGACGTTGCCGGCGCGAATGGAATTGACGGGAACTTTCATGGGCTTACCGGGGGCTCGTCGTAGGTTCGGATGAATGGAATTCGGCCTCGTCCGCGGGGCGCGGGCCGAGGCCGACGGGCGGCCTTCTATCAAAGGCAGCCGGGGGCCGCAACCGGGCCTAGAGCCCCAGTTCGGCCTGCTTCTTCTTCGGCAGGGCGGCGGCGATCACGGCATGCGCCCGTTTGAGATAGGCCCTGGTCTCGGCCGGCGTCAGGATCTTGGGGTCGTCCAGCGCCACCCACTTGGCGCGCGCCAGGTACGGCGCCGGGCGAAAGCCTTCGGAGCGGCTGAGCGCCTCGTAGTGCTCGGGCGGGCATTTGAAGCAGACGCGGCCCACCGAATGGTCGGGCGGGGCGATCAGGCAGAACATCCTGCCGCCGACCTTGAAGACGATCACGCCCTCCCACTGCACGGTGCGGGTGGCGGCGGGTAGCTTGCTGCAGAAGGCGTCGATCTGTTTAGGGGTCATTCGACCGCACCCTACACGGCGTCCGCGGCGCATGCGATGGTTCGGCATGACCGAGTGGCGCCCCGACAAGCTCAACCGACGCCTGCCGCATCTGGCGGCCCGCGCCCGCCTGCAGACGGCGATGCGGCAGTGGTTCGCGGGCGAAGGATTCGTCGAGGTCGAGACCCCGATCCTGCAGGTGGCGCCGGGCGCCGAAGTTCACCTTGCGGGCTTCGCCACGGAATGGGAGTTGCCCGACGGCGAGGAGCGCGAGCGCTGGCTGCACAGTTCGCCCGAGTTCGCGATGAAGAAGCTCCTGGCCGGCGGCATCCCGAAGCTCTTCCAGTTCGCGCGCGTGTTCCGCAACGCCGAGAGCTCGGCGCTGCATCATCCTGAGTTCACCATGCTGGAATGGTATCGCGCAGACGCAAGCTATGAGGTCGTGATGGCCGATTGCGCAGCGCTGCTGGCGCTCGCCGGTGTCGAGGAATTGCGCTGGCAGGACCATCGCTGCGATCCCTGCGCCGAGCCCGAGCGCCTGACCGTGGCCGAGGCTTTTGAGCGTCATGCCGGAGTCGACTTGTTCGCAACAGTCGGCAGCGCCGAGAAACTCTCCCATGCCTCGGGCGTGGCAATGCATGCCGGCGACAGCTGGGACGATGTCTTCTTCCGCGTCATGTTCGAGAAGATCGAGAAGCGCCTCGGCATGGGCCGGCCGACCATCCTTTGTGAATACCCGATCGCGATGGCGGCGCTGGCGCGCGCCAAGCCGGGGGATCCGCGGGTGGCCGAACGCTTCGAGCTCTATGCCTGCGGCGTCGAACTCGCCAATGCCTTCGGCGAGCTCACCGATCCCGAGATCCAGCGGACGCGGTTGGCCGCCGACATGGACCAGAAGGAACGCCTCTACGGCCTGCGCTGGCCGGTCGACGGCGATTTCCTGGCAGCGCTCGATCATGGCCTGCCGGACTGCGCCGGCGTTGCGCTCGGCTTCGATCGGCTGGTGATGCTGGCGACGGGCGCCTCGCACATCGAGGACGTGCTGTGGCTACCGGTCCGCTGAAAAGAGCTCGTTGAAGGCGCGGACGGCGGCTTCCGGTCCGTCCTTGTGGTTCCACACCCCGCCGGCCACGGCCAGGAAATCGGCGCCGGCCGCGATCACCGGCCGGCAGTTCTCGACCGTGATGCCGCCGATCGCCACGCAGGGGATCTCGAACAGCTCGCTCCACCATTCGATGATTTCCAGCGACGCCGGCGTGGTGACGGATTTGGTCGTCGAGGGAAAGAACGCGCCGAAGGCCACGTAGTCGGCGCCGGCCTCGCCCGCCGTCATGGCGAGGTCGCGCGAGGCCTTGCAGGTGACGCCGATCTGGCGCTGGGGGCCGACGATGCGTCGCGCCTCGGCATAGGGCATGTCGTCCTGGCCGATGTGGACGCCGTCGCAGTCGAGCTTCACCGCGAGATCGGGCCGGTCGTTCATGATGAAGGCCACGTCGCGCTGCTGGCAGATCGGCCGCAGGGTGTCGGCCGCACGGGCGATCGCGTCGTCGGGCGCGTCCTTCAGGCGAAGCTGGAAGGCCGCGACGTCGCCGCCGTCGAGGGCTGCGCGCAGATCGTCAGCGAAGATCGCGGGATGCTCGAGGCGCTCGGGCGAGATGAGGTAGAGGCGTGTTGCGGTCATTTGAGTCGGCCATGGTTTATGCGGTCTCCACCGTGCCGTCAAAAACTTGTCGTTGTCCCGACAGGCGGCATGGTCTAATGGCGCCGATCTGTCGAGCGGGTGACTGTGAGCAAAATGAAGACGGTCTTGCTGGTGTTGGTATCAACAATCGCAAGCCTGCTCCTGGGAATCGAAATCGCGGCCTATCTGACCGTCCCGGGAATCGCCATGTCGTCCGAGGGCGATGCCCTGGTGATCTTCGATCCTGAAATCGGCGCGATCCCCAACCCCAGCTCCCACAACAGGCGCGTCTATCCCGCGATCAAGGACAGGAAGACGTTCGCCTTCGACGTCTACACCAACGATCGCGGCGCCCGGGTCGACGGGCCCGGTGAGCGCAGCCCGGCCCGCGTCGATATCATCACGCTGGGCGATTCCTTCACCTGGGGCTATGCCCTGCAAAATCCGCAAACCTATGCGAGCACGATCGGGCGGGAACTCAAGGCGAACGTTTCCAACCTCGCCATGGCGAGCTATGGCACTACGCAATCGCTGCAGATCCTGCGGCGAAATCGCGATCTCGCGCCCAAGCTGATCGTCTACGGCATCATCGCCCATCATTTCGAGCGCAACGTCATGCCGTGTGCGCCGTCCTACTATCCGTTCTGCCTCGACGTTTCCCATGTCGCGCCGGACGAGCAGGGCAAGCTCCGGATCGCGCCGCCGTGGAGCAACGGGGTGCAGCGCCTCCAGCAGCAGCTCGCGGGTGACTACTACAATCCGGTGAGCTGGCTGACGCATGGCATCGACGTCATTCAGGGCCGGATCGAATATGTCCGGGCCACGTTCGATGAGGCGGACGAGGCCACGAAGGACCGCGCCATGTCATTCCTCCTGCGCGAGATGGAACGCACCGCGGCCGAGATGGGCACACAGTTGCTCGTCGTCTACCTGCCCACGAACTATTGGGGGCCGCCCAAGGGCCTGGCGCGCGTCATCGGCAACATCCGGCTGCTCGATCTCACCGAGAGTTTTGCGCGCAACAAGGAAGCCGGCGGGCCCAATCCCTATATCGTCGGCGATGGCCATCCGAGCGCGGCCGGCAACGCGCTGATCGCCAATGAGATCGTGAAATACGTCCGTCGCGAGGGGCTGCTCAAATAGCTGCGGGCTCGCGCCCGCAGCTCCGAGGATTCCGTCGCTACATCTTGCCTTGATAGATGCTGATGATCTTGTCGAGCATGTCGAGCGCCTCGGCGCGCGGGCGCTGGAAGGTGTTGCGGCCGATGATCGAGCCGTTGGCACCGCCGTCGCGCAGGCCGCGCACCTCGGTGAACAGGCCCTCGAGATCCTTGGCCTCGCCACCGGAGAAGACCACGATGCGGCGGCCGTTGAAGGTCGCCTGCATCACGTGCTTGATGCGCGCGGCGAGCGTCGAGGCATCGACATTGGCCTTCTCGTAGGCGGCCTTGGCCTCGGGCTGCCACAAGACGTTGGTCGGCGGCTTCACCTTGATGATGTGGGCGCCGAGCAAGGCCGCCATGTGGGCGGCGTAGGCGCAGACGTCGAGCGCCGTCTCACCCGCCTTGTCGAGCTTGCCACCGCGCGGGTAGGACCACATGACGACGGCGAGGCCGACCGACTTGGCCTCTTCCGCCATCTCGCGGATCTCTTCCATCAATTCGTACTGCGACTCGGAGCCGGGATAGATCGTGAAGCCGATCGCCGAACAGCCGAGCTTGAGTGCATCCATCACCGAGCCGGTGACCGCCTGGTCCTTGTTGGTCGACAGTGAATTGGCACTGTTGACCTTGAGGATGGTCGGGATCGCGCCGGCGAAGGTGTCGGCACCGGCCTCGAGCGGCCCCAGCGGGGCGGCATAGGCATTTAGCCCGGCGTCGATCGCGAGCTGGTAGTGGTAGTGCGGATCGTAGGCGTCCGGATTGGGGGCGAAGGAGCGGGCCGGGCCGTGCTCAAAACCCTGGTCGACGGGCAGGATCACCACCTTGCCCGAGCCGCCCAGGCGGCCGTGCATCAGGATGCGCGCGAGATTGCCCTTGGTGCCGGGGTTGTCGCTCTCGTAGTTGTCGAGGATCTTCTTGACGGTGCGGGTGATCTTCACGTCCGGGCTCCCATGGTCCAATTCTGGCCTGACTGCGCCGGTGATAGCGGTGCCGGAGAGCCGGTTCAAGCCCCGGACCGACTATCTGCCACGTCGTTGACCCCGAGGCGGAGCTGTGGACAGGTTGAGGCCACCTCTCAAGCCACAACGCGGTCACAACGCGGCTGGCGAAACGGACAAAGGAAATTTCGGTGCAGTCTCGATCGTCGCAAGTACCGTTCGCGGCGCGCCTGCCGTTCTTCTTCGGCTGGGTGATCATCGTGGTCGCCTTCCTGACCGTGGCGGTGAGCGTGACTACCCGCACGGCCTTCTCGCTGATGTTCCCGCCCATCGTCGATGAGTTCGGCTGGGATCGCGGCCTGGCGGCCGGCGCCTTCTCCTTCGGCTTCCTGGTGTCCGCCGTGATCAGCCCTGTCGTCGGCCGCGTCATGGACAGGCGCGGACCGCGCTTCGTGATCGAGATCGGCGTCGTGCTGACGGCGGCCGGCCTGCTGGGCGCCACGGTGATGGAGGAGCCGTGGCAGCTCTATGTGACGCTCGGCGTGCTGGTGGGCGCAGGGGCGAACTGCATGAGCTTTTCCGTGCAGTCGCAGTATCTGCCCAACTGGTTCGTGCGCCGCCGCGCGCTCGCGATCGGGATCGCCTTTTCCGGCGTCGGCGTGGGCGCGATCCTGATCCTGCCCTGGCTGCAGACGATCATCCTGAAGGATGGCTGGCGCAGCGCCTGCTGGGCGCTCGGCCTGATGACCTTGTTCGTGCTGCTGCCGATCAACCTGATCGTGACCAAGCGGCCGCAGGATCTCGGCCTGCTGCCCGACGGCGCGAAGGAAGCAGGCGTCGCCGCCGCGCGTCGCGCAGCCTCCATCGTCGATCCGCACTGGACCGCGATCGAATGGACGGTCGCCAAGGCGATCCGCACGCGCCGATTCTGGTGGCTCTGCATCGGCTTCTTCTGCGGCGGCTATGCCTGGTACGCAGTGCAGGTGCACCAGACGAAGTACCTGGTCGAGATCGGTTTTAGCCCGATGCAGGCGGCCTGGTCGCTGGGCCTCGTGGCGATGGTGGGCATCCCGGGCCAGATCCTGCTCGGCGCGCTCTCAGACCGCATCGGCCGCGAGATCGTCTGGAGCATCGCCGCGCTGGGCTTCGCGATCTGCTACGCAGCACTCCTGGCGCTCGCCGCCGGACCGTCGGAGCCGCTGCTCTATCTCATGGTCCTGTCGCAGGGCGTGCTGGGCTATTCCTTCACCAGCTTGATGGGCGCGGTGGTGGCCGAAATCTTCGAAGGCCCGCACTTCGGTTCGATCTTCAGCCTGCTCATGGTCTCGCTGCTCGCAGGCGGCGCGGCGGGGCCGTGGGCCACTGGCGTGCTTTTCGACCTCGAGGGCACGTATACCACGGCCTTTGCCGTGGCGCTGGGCTTCAGCCTGCTGGGTGCCGCCTCGATCTGGTTCGCATCGCCCGGCAAGGTCCGCATGGTCGCCGGGCGCGCCAACGCCTGAAGGCTATTCGTTCGGGCTCTTGCCGGATAGCGTTGCGGGTGCCATCAGATACAGACTTGGGATTTGTCGGTCCGGCGCACAGCAGGAACAATATGTGGAATCGCTACGGTGATGTCCCGGCTTAAGCATCAGGCTCCCAGCTGGCTCGCAGCTACTGTCATTTTGGCTGTTGGTGCGTACTTACTTTATGATTACGCCCTTTCGGGTAGAGGCAACTCAAAGACATCGCAGGTCAATGAGATCGCGTATTGCCTTGGCTTCTTCGATTCCACGCGAGCGCTTCGCATTAGATACAAGATGGGGGATGGTGCTGACGAGCTGGGTTACATGCATAGCCTGGCTGCTTCTTATGCTCAGATTCTTAAAAAGTATGACGCGAGCGGCTTCCAGTTTGGGCCTTCCGTGAATTCGGGCCGAGTCGATGCGGGAAGCTTCATGTTAGGTGCCGTCGTAGCCGCATTTGATACCGGTCGTGTCGACATGAAGAGATGGTTGACGGCCGCTGAGAAATGCCGGGACACAGCGAGCTCTGCCACGCGTCTGGTCGAATCCGCGCCGGTTCGCGCGCATTCTTCTGCGGCTGTAGATACCAATTCTGGGCCAACCCGGGAAGCAACCAAGCTATGTATTTGTGAGGGGAAGTTGCGAGCCGGCAGACGCGCCGGAATAGTTGAATCTGGCGCGGCGTTGAACGACTTGTCCCCTGCTATTGTACGCATACGCGAGCAATTCAAAAGCGAGCAAAGCGAGACTGCTGGTACTGAGGTTCCTGCAGTCAAGCGCGCACGAGAGAGAATGCGAAACGACTGCGAATCCGGCCGAGCAGATGCCGAAGTTGCCCTGAACAGTTTCCCGGAAGATTTCCTGCAGCAGACCCGGCTGTTCGACGAATGCTATGAGCTTGCCAGTGTATATCGAAAGTAGCCGCTGTTGCGGCTATTCGTTCAAGCCCTTGCCGGGGTACGGATGGGTGGCGATCCAGTGTTTGGCGATATCCAGGCGCTTGGTGACCCAGACGCCCTCGTGCTTCTGCACATAGTCGAGGAAACGCCAAAGGCCCGCTATGCGGCCCGGATGGCCGATCAGCCGCATGTGCAGGCCGACCGACATCATCTTCGGCGCCGTGGCACCCTCCCGGTAGAGGACGTCGAAGGCGTCGCGCAGCAGGCCGAACCACTGGTCGGCATGGACCATGCCGGCGGCGTATTTTCCGTCGTTGTTGGTGAGCGTGTAGGGCACGACCAGGTGCGGCTTGCCCTCGACGGTCTGCCAGAAGGGCAGTTCCTCGCCGTAGTAGTCGGAGTCGTAGGTGAAGCCGCCTTCCTCGACCAGCAGGCGGCGCGTGTTGACGCTGGGGGCGTAGCGGCAATACCAGCCGAACGGCCGTTCGCCGACCGTGCGCTTGAGCGAGGCGACGGCCTTGGCAATGTGTTCGCGCTCGACCTCCTCGCTCAGGTCGAAGTGGCGCACCCAGCGCCAGCCGTGGCAGCACACGTCGAAGCCGGACTTCTTGATCGCCTCGGCGGCCAGGGGATTGCGCTCCAGCGCGAGCGCGCAACCGAACACTGTGAGCGGCAGGCCGCGCTCCTGGAAGGCGCGCATGATGCGCCAGAAGCCGACCCGGCTGCCGAACTCGAACATGCTCTCGCCGCCGAGGTCGCGGCCCTTCAGGCCGGCCGCCGACGTGCTCGACTCGCTGAGGCCGACTTCGGTGTGGCCCTCGCCGTCCTGAACCGAGGCCTCGGAGCCTTCCTCGTAGTTCATCACGAAGTTGACGGCGACGCGGGCGCCGCCGGGCCATTTCGGATCGGGCGGGTTGGGGCCATAGCCCACGAAGTCGCGCGTCGGTTGCCAGCTCATGTCGGTCTCCTTACCAGTTCGGCGCCCATCTGCCGGGCGATATCGGCGATCTTGTCGTTGTGCGGCGACATCGAGATCTTGGCGACCCCGGCGCGCAGGCATGCCAGCGCATAGCCCGGCGTGTCGCCGCAATCGACGATCAGGGTGAAGGCAACATCCGGGAACTCCTCGCGCGCGCGATCCTGCAGGGCCGCCAGATAACCCGCGCCATAGGTCGCCGCCGCGTTCTCCGGCGTCAGCAGGACAGGAGCGTGTTTCGACTCACGCGCAGCCGTCAGCACGGCCTTCGTCTGCCGCCAGTCCCGCACCAACACAGGTTCGTCCGCCTCCATGGCGGACGATACTACTCATTCAGGCCCTTGCCCGGATAGGGATGGGTCTTGATCCAGTGGCGGGCGATGTCGACGCGGCGGGTGACCCAGACGCCGGCATGCTTCTGGATATGATCCAGCAGCCGCTCCAACCCGGCAGCCCGCGCCGGATGGCCGATCAGGCGCATGTGCAGGCCGACCGACATCATCTTTGGCGCCGTGGCGCCCTCGCGATAGAGCATGTCGAAGGCGTCGCGCACGAAGGAGAACCACTGATCCGAGTTGCCGATGGCGGCGCCGAACTGGCCGTCGTTGTTGGTGACCGAGTAGGGCACCACGAGCTGGGCCTTGCCGTCGACGGTGACCCAGAACGGCAGCTCATCGCCGTAGTAATCGCTGTCGTACAGGAACCCGCCTTCTTCCATGACGAGACGCCGCGTGTTCACGCCGGGTCCATAGCGGCAGTACCAGCCGAGCGGCCGTTCGCCGGTCATCTTCTGGATGGCGGTGATTGCCTTGCGGATATGCTCGCGCTCGGTCGCTTCATCGAGCTCGTAGTGCTTGATCCAGCGCCAGCCGTGGGAGCAGACGTCGAAGCCCGCCTTCGTAATCGCCTCCGAGGCTTCCGGATTGCGTTCCAGCGCGAGGCCGCAGCCGAAGATCGTCATTGGCAGGCCGCGCTCCTGGAAGAGCCGCATCAGGCGCCAGAAGCCGACCCGGCTGCCGTATTCGAACAGACCTTCGGCGGCGAGGTCGCGGCCTTTGATCGACTGGCCCATGCGGCTGGCGTCACTGAGCCCGATCTCGGTGTGGCCTTCGCCGTCCTGCATCGAGGGTTCCGAGCCCTCCTCGTAGTTCATCACGAAATTCACCGCGAGGCGCGCCCCGTTCGGCCATTTCGGATCGGGCGGGTTGGCGCCATAGCCGATGAAGTCGCGGCGGACGTCGTAGGGCATCGCAGGGCTCCGGTTCAGGGAATGCGGATGGTGAAGGGCGCCACCGGCACGAATTCCTCATCGCCCTTGCTGCCGTCGCGCCACATGAAAACGGCGAAGCGGCCTGGCCGGTCGAGCACGGTGAGGCCGTGGTGCCAGGTGTTGGCACGATAGGTGACGCCCTGCTTGCCGGTGGCGATGAAGGCGCGCACCTCGGCGAGGTCTGGGCCGCCGGCCTTGGCGTGCGGCGCCACGACGATCAGCCAGCGGCCGACATCGAGTGGCATGAAGGTCTGCGACGAGAATTCGTGACGTTCGAGAAGGTCGGCCTTCAGCGGTCGCTCCGGCGTCTCGGGCTTCAGGCTGACCGAGAGGCTGGCGTGGGCGGTGGGCCGCAGGTTGCCCAGGGCGTCCTCGTAGTAGGTGCGGCCGGCTTCTCTCGGCACGTCGATCACGTCGCCGAACGGGGCGAAGGCTTCCTTGGTCAGGGGTTGCGGGACGATTTCCATGACGACTCCCCTATTCACGCATGCGGCGGGTGAGGCCCACCGTCCATTCCATGACCAGCATCAGCAGAAAGGCGGCGGTGATCAGCACGCCCGACACGGCGGCAATCCGGGGATCGAGCGTCGATTCCATCATGCCCCACATGCGGATCGGCAGCATGTCGGTTCGCGCGGTCGAGAGGAAGAGCGAGACCGGCACGTTGTCGATCGAGGCCATGAAGGCGAGGAACGCGCCGGCGAAGATGCCGGGGGCGATCAGCGGCAGGGTCACGCGGCGAAGCGTATAGAGCCAGCTCGCGCCGAGGCTTTGAGAGCAATCGTTGAGCGCGGGATCGAGTTGCGACAAGCTGGCGGCCGTGGTCCGCAGGATGAACGGCACGGTCACGATCATGTGGCCGGCGATGATCAGATTCAGGGACGGCCTGAACCCGATCAACGTGAAGTACATCAATGCCGCCAGTCCGAAGGTGAGGCCGGGCAACACCAGCGGCGACATGAAGAAGCCGTCGGCGACGCGCGCAAGATTGTTGCGGCTGCGGGCCAGGCCCAGAGCGGCAAGCGCGCCGAACAGAGCGCCGAACGCGGTCGACCAGGCCGCGACTTCCAGCGAGTTCGACACGGCGCGATGGATCTGGCGCGATTTCGAGGGATCGAACAGGGCCTCGTACCATTGCAGCGAGAAGCCGGTCGGCGGGAACTTGAGCGACCGGCCTTCGGTGAACGAGGTCGTGAGCACGATCACGACCGGCGCCACGATGATCAGCAGCGCGAGCGTGGCCAGGGTGCCGATCGCCAGGCCGTAGGAGAGGTCGCCGAGGCTGCGCCGCCTACCCATGGACGTATCCGCCCGAACGGCGGCCGAGCCAGGAGAGGGCGCTCACGACGGTGAGCACCGAGATCAGCAGCGCAATCGAGACCACGGCGGCGAACGGCCAGTTGAAGACGACCAGCGACTGCTGCCAGATCAGGAGCGGCAGGTAGATGAGCCGCACGCCGCCAATCACGGTCTGGGAAATAAAGGCCGTGGTCGAGCTCGCGAAGACCAGCAGGCAGCCCGCCACCAGTCCCGGCATACTGAGCGGCACGATCACCGTGAACAGCGTGCGCCAGCGTGAGGCGCCAAGCGCCGCGGATGCATCGCGCAGGTTGGGATCGAGCCGCGACATCACGCTGATCAGCGGCAGCAGCATCAGGGGCATCTCGATCTGGGTCAGCGAGATCACCAGGCCGAGCTCGGTCTGCAGCAGACGCAGCGGCTCGGAGATGATGCCGAGGGAGAGCAGGAGCTGGTTCACGACGCCCTCGCGGCCCAGCACCACGATCCAGGCGAAGGTCCGGACGACGACCGAGAGCAGCAGCGGCATCACGATGACGAAGATCAGCACCTTCTGCAGGCGCTGGGGCGCGTCGAGATAGACCAGCGCCAGCGGGTAGCCGATGAGGATGGTGGCACAGACGGTCTTGACACCGAGCAGCATCGTGTCGGCGATCACCTTGTAGCTGAAGGGATCGCCGTAGAACTTCGCCCACTGCCCGAAGCCCGGCTGCGTGATCTTGTCGTCGTTGAAGAAGCTGACGCCGATCAGCATGAGGAGCGGCGCCAGGAAGATCGCGGCGAAGGCAAGGGCGAGCGGCAGCGTGAGCTGCCACTCCGAGGGTGCGAACAGCTTTCCTCCCCCGTCTGCGGGGGAGGTGGCGCCGTGAGGCGACGGAGGGGTCATGACCTGAGGTGCCGACGTCTATGACCCCTCCGCCCCCGAAGACGGGGGTAGCTCCCCATAGGGAGGAGAGTAGAAATCACTTCGCCATTTCCTTGTTGAACTTCTCGATCCAGGCGGCGCGCAGCGGATTGATCTTCGACCAGTCGTGCCGGACGTAGGTCGACATCTCGTCGAGGTTGGTCATCGGCAGCGAGGGCGGCAGCACGACTTCCTTGTTCACCGGGATGAAGTTGTGCGGCGGCTGGACGAGCGCGTCGCCGACGGCCTTGCCGACGACGGTGTCGAAGTACTTGTAGGCGTTCTCGACGTCGGTGGCGCCCTTGGCGATGTGCATGGTGGTGAAGAAGGCCACCGCGCCGCTATCGGGTTTGACGAACTCGATGTCGACGCCGCGGCTCTTGAGGATCGCGACCGTCTGGATGTTGGTATAGGTGATATCGCATTGGCCCTGTTGCAGCAGGCCGGCCATGGCGGCGGGATTGCCGACCGCGGCGATCTTTGGCAGCACTTTCTTCAGTTCGACGAAGGCGGGTTCGACATTGGTCTCCGAGCCGCCGAACGCCTTGGCGATCTCGATCAGCGACACGGTGCCGAAGGTGGTCTGGAAGCCGGTGATGCCGAGCCGCGATACCCAGGGATCGCTCAGCAAGTCCTTCCAGCCCTTGGGCTTGGGCAGTTTCTTGGGGTTGTAGCCGATGCCCACCACCTGGGCGCCGACGCAGATGCCCCATTCATCGATCATGCCCGCCGGCAGTTTGGAGGCGTTGCTGATCTTCTTGCCGTCGAACTTCTCGAACAGGCCACCCTCGATGCCGGTGATGCGGGGGGCCGGGGTCGAGCACGAAGGCATCGAACGGCGGCGCGCCGCGGGCGGCCCTCACCTTGGCGATCTGGTCGACCGCGTACAGAGGCTGCAGCTCGAGGTCGATGTCGTGCGCCTTCTTGAGCGCCGGCGCGACGACGGTGCGGTAGGCCTCTTCCCAGCTTCCGGGATAGGTCGCGGCGGTGACGATGCCCTTGGCGTGGGCGAGCGAGGGCAGGAGCGAGGTGCCGCCGAGCGCGGTGGCGCCGGCGAGCAGGGATCTGCGATTGAACATGGGAAGAACTCCGTGGTTGTCAGGTGGAACGCGGGAACAGGGTGGGACGGGCATCGGCAGCCAGCGTGCAGTAGATGCGGGCGGTATCGGCTGGCGACGCGCGTCGCGGCTCGACGATCTTGAGCGAGGCGCCGTCGGCGGTGCGGGCCTCGTGCACCAGTTGGGCGCCGAGCGGCAGGCTGAGACCCGGCTCGATCTTCCAGGCATCGGGGCCGGGAACGGACGAAAGCGCCAGTTGCTCGGGGCGCACCGATATCAGCACGGGCGCACCGACGCCGATCCCCGCCGGCGCGGACAGGCTGAGGCTGGCGCCGGCATCCAGCGCCACGGTCGCCGTGCCGTTCCGGACGGCGGCGACCTTGCCGTTCATCAGGTTGGTGGTGCCGATGAAGCCGTTGACGAAGAGCGTCTGCGGCCGGTCGTAGATCGCGACCGGCGTGTCGAACTGCTCGACCCGGCCCTTGTTCATGACGGCGATCCGGTCGGCGACGCTCATCGCCTCGTCCTGGTCATGCGTCACCAGGATGGTCGTGAGGCCGAGCGTCCGCTGCAGGCGCTTGACCTCGATCTGCATGTCGAGCCTGAGATTTCGGTCGAGCGCGGCGAACGGTTCGTCGAGCAGCAGGATCGACGGCTCGACGGCGAGTGCGCGGGCCAGCGCCACGCGCTGCTGCTGGCCGCCCGAGAGCTGGCGCGGCAGGCGCTCGCGGAAGCCGCCGAGCTGCACGATATCGAGGAAGCGCGAGACCCGCGCCAGGACCTCGGGC
>Ga0207952_1000602_pt1 | contig 24865 bp, 27 predicted proteins | sample SubbioR12Aug_8Ca_FD_184831 | JGI IMG/M metagenome (GOLD analysis project Ga0207952, IMG submission 184831) | Serpentinite rock and fluid subsurface biosphere microbial communities from McLaughlin Reserve, California, USA - CR12Aug_8Ca (SPAdes) | ecosystem: Environmental > Terrestrial > Deep...
TCGATGGTTTATGCCATTATTATCTCAACCGATGCGCCGCCCGTTGGTTGGCACATCCTACCCGAGTTTCAAAATTAATCGCCATTTATCGTGAATTTTAAATGTCGGGTATGCGCCGAATAGCGAATATACAACGTTGCATAGTTAATGGCTACCCTGGATCGTTTTTACCAGTCTGCGTAGCCCATTGGAATGAAATGAAATCCGGGGAATGAAGCTATAAAACCCGGATTGTGCTTTGCATTGGGCGAGGGTTTTCGGAAGGGGAATTCCGCCCCCAAAGGAAACTAACGGCCTACCGGAAAAAGCGGGTAGGCTTCAACCGAGAAAACCCGCCAACAACGGCGATTGCAACAATATGGTCCCGGCCACCAGCAGCGCGCCGGTTAAAATCGCCCATAGGGTGCGGTTGTTATTGCGCTGCAACTGCTTGCGCAGCTGGAGCATTTCCTGATTGTGCTGCTGAATCTGCTGCTGCATCTGGGCATTGCTTTGCAGAGCCTGAAATATCAGGGCCGGAAATTCCGGCAGTTGCTCGGTCATTTCCGGTAGTTTCGACAGCAATTCCTTGATTTTGGCCGCCGGCCCCAAGCGTTGCTTGAACCAGTTTTCCAGAAACGGCTTGGCGGTTTGCCATAAATCCAGGTCGGGATACAGCTGGCGGCCCAAACCCTCGATATTCAGCAAGGTTTTTTGCAACAACACCAACTGGGGTTGCACCACCATGTCGAAACGGCGGGCGGTCTGAAACAGCCTCAGCAACAACAAGCCGAAGGAAATATCTTTCAGGGGCTTTTCGAAAATCGGTTCGCAAACGCTACGTATCGCCGCCTCGAATTCCTCCACCCGGGTGGTCGGCGGCACCCAGCCGGACTCGATGTGCATCTGGGCGACGCGGCGGTAGTCGTGGTTGAAAAACGCCAAAAAATTTTCCGCCAGATAGCGTTGGTCGGTATCCGACAAGCTGCCGACGATACCGAAATCCACCGCCAGATATTTATCCGGCAACTGCACGAATATGTTGCCGGGATGCATGTCGGCATGGAAAAAATTATCCCGGAACACCTGGGTAAAAAAGATTTCCACGCCGCGCTCGGCCAGCTTTTTAAAATCGGCGTTACCGTCCCGCAAGGCCTGAATATCGCCGACCGGAATGCCGTAGATACGCTCCATCACCAGCACTTTACGGCGGGTCAGCGGCCAGTGGATTTCCGGGATGTACAGCGAGTCGGACTTTTTGAAATTATTGCGGATCGCGCTGGCATTGGCCGCTTCCCGCAGCAAATCCAGCTCGTCGAGTATGGTTTTTTCGAACTCCGCCACCACTTCCGTGGCGCGGAGCCTACGGGCATCGCTCCAGAAGCGTTCCGCCAGGCGTGCCAATTCGTAGAGTAAGCCGACATCGGAGTGGATTTTATCTTCGATATCCGGCCGTAACACTTTGACGATAACTTGTTCGCCGGTCTTCAATTTAGCCGTATGTACCTGCGCCACCGACGCCGACGCCAACGGTTTTGGATCGAACTCGTCGAAGGCGGCCTCGATCGACTGGCCCAGTTGTTCTTCTATGATGCCGCGCGCGGTTTCGGCGGAAAACGGCGGCACCCGGTCCTGCAACTTGACCAGCTCTTCGGCGATGTCCTCGGGCAGCAAGTCCTTGCGGGTCGACAGGGTCTGGCCGAATTTGACGTAAATCGGCCCCAAATCTTCCAGGGTGCGGCGAATCCGCACGCCGCGCGATTCCGTGGGTTTGCGAAACCAAAACGTCGGCGAGAAATAGGCCAGATAACGGATCGGCCGCAACAAATGGGTTTTTAGAACAATCTCATCCAGACCGTGAGTCATCATCACCCAATTGATATGGATCAGGCGCATGAGAATTTTGGGGCGTATCACGACAAAGTCCTTGGGTTTATTGAAGCTCGGAAGCTTTATGCAGAGCGGCGGTCAAACGCTCGATCCGGGCGTCGAGCCGGTCGGCATCGCCGCGGAGGGCGTCGATCTGTTGAAAAGTCAGTTCGGCTTCAGCCTTGGCGGGCAAGTCGCGGGTTTCTTCCTGCAGAAATTCTTCCAGATTCAGGCGAAAACTGGTCAACGCATGCCGGGTCCAATCGCGGCTGCCGCGCAGCAAGCCACTCAAACGCTGGGCAAAACGGTCGCCGGTGTAACGGGCCAATTTGGCTTCCAGGTTGATATCCAGTTTTTCGAACAGCCGTTGCAGCTTGTGCGCCAGCTGGGTATCGCCTTCGATGCGCACCTCGCCCTTGAACAACGCATGCATCGGCGTGGCGCTCAAACCCATCAAGCCCAGGGCGGACAGCGAACCGCTTAAGCGGGCATCCGCCTCGCCGGCATAACTTTCCAGCATCTGCATACGATCGTGCGCCGGACACAGATACAGGGTTTCGTTAAACGGGGTAATATGAACGGCGATGACTTTGCCGGCCATGGGCGCCAAATACTGCTCTATCTGCTCGTCGAGCGTTAAATAGCTGTTGAGCGCGGTTTCCAGTGCCCCGATCAATAAGGGTTTGATATGTTTCAGCGTTGCGGACATCAGCCTGCCTGTTGCGCGAGTTGTTGCCGATAGTCCCGCATGTCTTCGTTGTCGACGCGGTGATAAAGCTCGGCGACGCCGGTGCTCAAACCTATCGACTCGAAGCTGATGCTGTCGCCCAGGAAAAAATGTTCGGCAAACCAGTTTTGCGAACGGCGAAATAGTTCGACTTCGACATGGTCCTGTTCGATCAGCACATATTCCAGCAGGCTGGGCAAGGTTTTGTAAGTCGCCAGTTTAGTGGTTTTGTCCAGGCGGCGAGTGGACTTGGAGAGCACTTCGATGATCAAAGCCGGTTTATCGGTGTAGTAGTCGTCACCCTGTTCGTCGTCGCAAACCACCATCACATCCGGGTAGAAAAAACAACGCCCGGCTTTAACTTTGATTTCCGAGGAAAAAGTCATGCAAGGACTGGCTTGCAGGTGATTGGCGATCCTTTGCACGCAGTTGCTCACCAGCAAATTATGATTACGGCTCGTCCCTGCCATCGCAAACACTTGACCGTCCATATATTCGTGCCGAAGTTCGGCGATCAACTCGCCTTGCAGGTACTCTTGCTCGCCGATATAGGCATGAGCCCGTTCAAGCGCCATAAAACCTCCTAAACCTGGGGTGGCCTTAAAACTTATAGCCTCTGTGCACCGCTACAATGCCCTGCGTCATGTTGAAATACTCGCAACGCTCCAGGCCGGCCGCTTCCATCATGCCTTTCAATTCATCCTGCTTGGGATGCATGCGGATCGATTCCGCCAAATAACGGTAGCTGTCTTCGTCCTTGGCAACGATGGCGCCGATTTTCGGCAGCAGTTTGAAGGAGTAAAAATCGTAAACTTTTTCGGTGATCGGGTCGGTGGGATGGGAAAATTCCAGCACGATTACCCGGCCGCCCGGTTTCAACACCCGATACATGGATCGCAACGCCGCGTCCTTGTCGGTGACGTTGCGCAGGCCGAAGCCGATGCAGACGCAATCGAAGCTGTTATCGGCGAACGGCAGGCATTCGGCGTTGACTTGCGCGTATTCGATATTGCCGGCCAAGCCGCGGTTGATTAAACGGTCGCGCCCGGTGCGCAGCATCGCGGCATTAATATCGGCCAATACCACCCGGCCGGTTTTGCCGACCCGTTTTTCGAACAGCGTGGTCAAATCGCCGGTGCCGCCGGCCAAATCCAGTACCTGATCGCCTTCGCGGACATTGGCCAACTGCACCGCCACCCGTTTCCAGATGCGGTGTATGCCCAGCGACATCAAATCGTTCATAACATCGTACTGGCTGGCGACCGAATCGAATACGCCGCGCACCAGCGCAACCTTTTCCTGTTTGGGAACTTCCTTGAAACCGAAGTGAGTAGTGTTGTCGTTTGTCATGATAGCAATTAATTTTTTAAGGGCGACTTGCGGCTGATGCCGGCCGCGCGGAGTTGTTCCAGATAATTCGACCACAGCAGCGGAAATTCCGAGCCTAATTTATACAGCAAATCCCAGGAATAAATCCCGCTGTCATGGCCGTCGCTAAAAGTCAGCGCTATGGCGTAATTGCCGACCGGGCGTATGTCTGTGATAGTGACATCCTGTTTGCCGATTTGCAGGGTTTCCTGGCCGGGGCCATGGCCGACGGCTTCGGCGGATTGGGTATAAACCCGCAAGTATTCGCCGGGCATTTCGAAAATGCTGCCGTCGTCGAAATGGATTTCCAGGATCGCCGACAGCTTGTGCAGCTTGATTTCGGTCGGCGAGCAGTGGCAAGGCGTGATTTTCAGGCGCATGGTTTACAGAATGTAGCGGCTCAAATCTTCATCGGCTGCCAGTTCGCCCAGATGCGCGTTCACATAGGCGGCATCGATGCGAATGGTTTTTTCCGGCATATCCGGCGCATCGAAGGAAATTTCTTCCAGCAGTTTTTCCAAAATGGTATGCAAACGGCGCGCGCCGATATTTTCCACGCTTTCATTCACCTGCCAACCCAGTTCGGCTATGCGTTGGATACCGTCGGCGGTGAAACTGACGTCCACGCCTTCGGTGGCCAACAAGGCTTGATATTGCTCGGTCAGGGAGGCATCCGGCTCGGTCAGGATACGCACGAAATCCTCCGCGCTCAAGGCGCTGAGTTCTACCCGGATCGGAAACCGGCCTTGCAGTTCGGGAATCAAATCCGACGGCTTGGTCAAATGGAAGGCGCCGGAAGCGATAAACAGAATATGGTCGGTTTTGATCATGCCGTATTTGGTGGTGACGGTGCTGCCTTCCACCAGCGGCAGCAAATCGCGCTGCACGCCTTCGCGGGACACTTCGCCGCCGCCCATTTCCGCCCGCTTGCAGATCTTGTCAATTTCATCCAGAAACACGATACCGTGCTGTTCGACGGCTTCCAGCGCGGTTTGCTTGATGTCGTCTTCATTCACCAGCTTGGCCGCCTCTTCTTCCTGCAGCAGCTTGATGGCGTCCTTGATTTTCAATTTGCGTTCCTTGGTGCGGCCGCTATGCAGATTCTGAAACATACCCTGCAACTGGCTGGTCATTTCTTCCATGCCCGGCGGCGCCATGATTTCCACCCCCACCGCGGGTGCCGCCACGTCGATCTGAATTTCCTTGTCGTCCAATTGGCCTTCGCGCAATTTTTTACGCATTTTTTGCCGGGTGGATTCCTCGGATTCGGATAGCATGCCCCCCTCCGCTCTGGGCAACAAAATATCCAGCACTTTTTCCTCGGCCGCATCGGCGGCGCGGTTTTGCACCTTTTCCATCGCCGACAGACGGGTCATTTTTACCGCCGTGTCCACCAGATCGCGAATGATGGACTCCACATCGCGGCCGACGTAACCGACTTCGGTGAATTTGGTGGCTTCGATCTTGATGAAAGGCGCATTGGCCAAGCGGGCCAAACGGCGGGCGATTTCGGTTTTACCGACGCCGGTAGGGCCTATCATCAGAATATTTTTCGGCGTGATTTCCTCGCGTAGCGCCGGCGCGACCTGACTGCGGCGCCAACGGTTACGCAGCGCAATCGCCACCGAACGCTTGGCGTCGGCTTGGCCGATGATATGTTTATCCAGTTCGCTGACGATTTCTCTTGGGGTCATTTGACTCATGGGTTTATTCTTTCTCCGGCGCTTGCGGCTCCGCATCCAGTTCTTCGATGCGCAGATTGCGGTTGGTATAGATACAGATATCGGCGGCGATATTCAATGATTTTTCCACGATTTCGCGCGCGCTCAAGTCGGTATTTTCCAGCAAGGCCCGGGCGGCGCTTTGCGCAAAGGCGCCGCCGGAACCGATGGCCATGAAATCGTGCTCGGGTTCGATGACATCGCCGTTGCCGGAAATGGTCAACAAGGCTTTGCCGTCGGCAATGATCAGCAGGGCTTCCAGCTTGCGCAAGGCCCGGTCGGTGCGCCAGTCCTTGGCCATTTCCACCGCCGCGCGGGTCAGGTTGCCGCGATGTTTTTCCAGCTTGCCTTCAAAGTGTTCGAACAGGGTAAAGGCGTCGGCGGTGGCGCCGGCGAAACCGGCAATCACCTTGTCGTGATATAAACGCCTGACCTTGCGGGCATTGCCTTTCATCACGGTATTTCCCAAAGTGACCTGCCCGTCGCCGCCGATCACGACCTTATCGCCGCGCCTGACAGCCAGGATGGTGGTGCCTCTCAGTTCTATACTCATTTGTTCCAACTGCTACCAAGAAAAGTCGAGGATTTTACATGGTATGAATGGCGATGGGCCAGAAGTTTCAAGTGACCCCACCCGTTATCCGGTTGTTTAATGATTGAATTGTGTGAAAAAACTGATTAAAGTTGGATTGGAAAAACATAATAAAAACAACATCAAGAGGCCCGCTATGAAATTATCCACATCCTGGAAAAGTGCCATCCTATTGACCGGCTTGGCTTTCGCCCCCCTGGTTTCGGCAATTACGCCCGCCGAGGAAACGGAAAAAAAATGCGTCAAACCCAAGTTCAGGGATTTCTCTCCCGCTCCCAATTCCGAAGTAAAGCCGGAAACCGAGATCTCCTTTCACATCAACCGCAATGCCGACCCCCTGCACATCGGCGCCAGCGCCAAAAAAATTCCGCTGAAGGTCGAAATAGACGACAAAAAGACTTTTTACTACGTCACAGCCAAACTGCCGGCGGAATTACGGGACGGCTATGCCCGTATCCATATCGAAGCCAAGTCGGCCGAAGGCGACTGCATAGGCCAGGACGGTTGGCTAGTTAAAATCGGCGAGAAAGCCGCCGCGCCTAAAGCAGAGAACGTAAAACCCGAGCAGGAAACCAGCCTCTCCAGCGCGGAAACCGGGAAATAACCTGCGCCGGGCGGGCCGGATAACGCCATCCGGCCCGCTCCGTTCAATAGCGAATCTTGGTTTCCAGCCGGTTCCAAGCCTGAAAAGGCGAAGCAGACCCGGCCAAATCGATGTAATACATGGCAATATTCCGTTCGGCCGGTAGTTTGGGAATTTCGTCGTAAATGAAACTATCGTCGAATCCGGCCGCGGCGGCGTCGAAACGGTTGCGGGCAAAGTAAACGGCTTGCAAGCGGGCCCAATAAATCGCCCCCAGGCACATCGGGCAAGGCTCGCAACTGGTGTAGAGAATGCAATCGGTCAACTGAAAATCGCCCAAGCGTTGGCAGGCGAGCCGGATAGCCATGATTTCGGCATGCGCGGTAGGGTCAAGATTGGGCGTAACCCGGTTTCCGCTACCGGCAATAATACGGTGTTCTTTTACCACCAGCGCGCCGAACGGCCCGCCGCCATTGGCGACATTGGCGCAAGCCAGATCGACCGCCTGCCGTAAAAAATCCGCGTGCACTTATAACCCCAACGGATTTTCCGGATCGATGCCGTCCATAAACGGCAGACGCCGGTCTTCGTTGGTGATTTGATACACCTTGCCCAGCCAGTTGTTAAATACGGCTTTGGCCGAATCGCGCCAGGTAATGTCGAGATGGGGCACGATTTGCGCTTCCGGCATGGGTTCCAGCGGCCTGCCCTTCGCCTTGGCGAGTATGACCCGCCCGGCATAATCGGCCAGCAGTTTTTGCACGCCGGCATCGAAATAATGGTCGGGGAACGGCGGGTAATCGTCGCGCTCGTCATTATAGTAGCGCAGCACCTCGCGCTTATATTCCTTTAACAGGCTGATGTCGTCGTATTCCGGATGGCCTTGAAAGAACACGATGCGAAAACCGTCCGGACTCACCGCCAGATGCACCCCGGCCTCATCGCTGACCACCAGCACTCTCAAGCCGTGCTTCTCCATGTCGGCCCGAAATACTTCGTTAAAGCGCGAATGCGGTACATCGAAGCGGGTGTTGATTTCCGCTATTAAGGGATGCTGCCTGTCCACGACCTTGTGCGAGAAAACGCCCCAGCGTTTTTCCGGTAGACGGGTGCGTTCGACGCCGTAACAACTTTGAATCAGCGCATGCGTGGCCAGACAGGAACAGAGGATGGAGGTCACATTCCGCTTGGCCCACTCGAACACTTCCGTCAGGGGCTGCCAAAAAGCTTCGTCCTGCAAATGGTCATGGGTGACATTGGCGCCGCTGATGATCAGCGCATCCAGGCCGTCTCGTTTGATTTGCTCGAAACTTTCGTAATAACGCTGAATATGTACCCTGGCGGCGGAGTTTCTTTCCAGTCCGTCTATGGTAAAGGGATGCACATGAAATTGGGCGATCTGGTTGCAGGCGCCCACCAGGCGGAAAAACTGCCGCTCGGTGGCTTCCATGGCCGCATCCGGCATGATATTGAGCAGACCGATATGCAGCTCGCGAATGCATTGATGGCTGGCGCGCTCCGGAGTGAGAATTTCCTCGCCCTCCTCGTGCAAGCGTTGAAAGGTCGGCAAATCGGTATGAGCAACTAAGGGCATTACTATAACCCGCTCAATTTTGCTGAAGCGCAATGGCTTGCGCAATCAATTGCATAAAATCGTCTTCGTCGCGAACCTTGGCCACTTCGTCGCCATCGACCGTGTAACCGTATTGCGCGGCAATCGCCTCATAACGCGGTACCCGCGCTTTAAACAATTCGGGAAACACCCAGCAGACAAAATCGTCCGGATCGATCTGCTCGGTAGAGGTAAAGCCTCTTTCGCGCATGAACAGCGCCAGTTTTTCATCGACGAATTCCGGCCGGTAATACAGCGGCTTGGGGTCTTTTTTAGCCCGTTCGATGATGGTTTGTTCCAACGCCGGCGGAATTTTGATGTACAGAAGCAAGGTATGCTCAGCCAGCTTTTCTATCACTTCCGGGCAATTCAGTTCGCAAACGCTGCCGCCGGCATCGTTGATGAAGTGTTTATAGCCATAGATGGCTTCGGCTTTATGGATAAACTCGGGGACATCGTTCATGGCGGCGATTTCGGCCTCATGATGCAGGGCCTGCCGGCGTTTGAATTCCGCCAAACTCAGTCCGCCCTTGGCGGGATCGCCGATTTTGCCCAGAAAACTGGATACCGGAGACAGGTTTTCAACCGTGATGTTGCTGCAAATATAGATAGAGTCGGATTTCAGCAAGTCCCGCAGAAAAGGCACGCCCATGGCTTGCTGTTTGATGTTGTCCAGAATCGGCTCTTCCAGGTATTTGGTACCGATGCGGTAATCGCCGGAATAATGAAACCACTTGTCGCGCGGCAATTTGCTCGACAGCGTGGTTTTGCCGGCTCCGGACATGGCCAGCAGGGTGATGCTCTTGGATTCCCAGTCCAAAAATTGTTGCGGGGTCATTTTCATAAAACGCTACTCAATCCAAAAAATTGCTGATATCCAAATCTTCCTGGTCCGGACGGGCGTGTCTATCGGGGTCGCTGTAACCCAAATCGTCGGGTTCTATGTCGTCGAACGGCGCACTCCAGTCTTCCGGATCTTCTATATAGTCAAAGGTCGACGCATACCAGGCGTCATTGTCGTACTCGCCCAAATCGCCATTGGCATATTGCACGTCTATGGTTTCTTCCTTACTGTCTATGGCGACGACTTTAAAGGTGAGGTTATTTTCAAAATCTTTATACCAACGGCCTATGACCGGATCTGTGATCGTTGTCATTGTCGCATCCTCGCTGTGGTTGATGGTGAAGCTATCATAGCCGAGTTTTTTCAGGCCGTGTCAACAGGCCGGTAAAATTGCGAGCTAAATTCTATTAGAATATGCCTATCATCCATACACCCTCGGCAGGCCATGAGCGAAGAACGTATTATCGAGCTGGAAATCAAACAAGCATACCAAGAGGACTTGGTTCAAGCGCTCAATAGCGTGGTTGCCGAACAACAAAAACAAATCGGCAAGCTGGAAGAAACCTGCAAATTACTGCACGACAAAATTAAAAGCCTGGCCCAAGCCGAACGCAATCCCGAGATTGCCGATGAACGGCCGCCGCATTATTAATGATTTAAATTCAATAATTTAAAAACAACACAACAAACAAATCAGTCTGTTTTGCTGTTTACGCCACCGCCCGGATGGCGTCGATTTGGCTGCGAATTTCGCCGGTGAGCATGGGCAGACTAAAAGCCGCCTGCGTTATCGATTTTCATGCCGGTAAAAAAGTAATCCTGCAAATCCGGAAATAGCCTCATTAACCCGGCAACAAGGTGCAATCCCGGCCCTTGGCCCGTAATTTCTTGCAGAAATCCCTGGCTTGCGTTGAATTCAAGTTCATCCACTCGGTACGCCACAGCAGTGCGCCCTTGGTTTTGATCCTGACCACATGCGGTTGGCCGGTTTTTGCCGCCGGGCCCAACGCATAGCGCGCTTGCTTTAGGTTGACATCGGCGTCGATTTTGCGGCTGTGATCGCCCAGCATTACAGTCCAATGCTCGTTGGCCGCGTGGCTTTTTGGGCTTTTGGATTTAAGCGTCCGCTTGTCGGCCAAACGGGCAGACTTGCCGGGCTTGATCAGAATGGGTTCCGAACGGACGGAACCGGAATCGGCCCCCATTTGTTCGGCGCTACCGGCGCAGCGATTGGACGATAATTGAAACGGCGGCGGCGTAAAATTCGCGTCCCGCAATTGGGCTACCGGCATGCCGTAGGCGCCCAGCTGGGATTTTTCGAAACCCAGGTCCAGTAAGTTGGCCATTTGCCGGAAGCGTTCGGCACTGCTGTGCGCGCCCAGCAATACTCCAATCAAGCGGCGGCCGCCGCGGCGGGCGGACGCAATCAGGTTATAGCCGGAGCCGCAAGTAAAACCGGTCTTCAAGCCGTCCGCATCGGGATAGGTTTTCAAAATCTTGTTGGTGTTCGGCAAAACCCGGCCTTTATAAGCGAATTCGGTGGCCGAAAAATAGCGGTAGTATTGCGGAAAATCCCGAATCAGGGCCGCGGACAACAAGGCCAAGTCGCGTGCGCTGCTGATTTGGCCTTCGTCGGGCAAACCGCTGGCATTTTGAAAGGCGCTGTTATACATGCCCATGCTCTGCGCCTGCCGGGTCATCATGGCGGCGAATTGCGACTCGCTGCCCCCCAGCCGTTCGGCCAATACCACGGCGGCATCGTTGGCCGAGCGGGTGGTAACGGCCATGATGGCGTTCTCGACGCTGATGGTCTGGCCTTGGCGCAAACCCAGCTTGGACGTCGGTTGCCGGGCCGCGTGCGCGGACACGCTCAGCGTATCGTGCAATTGCAAGCGGCCCGCTTCGATAGCGGCAAACGTCATATAAATCGTCATGACCTTGGTCAGGGAAGCCGGATACCAACGCTGGGTGGCTTCCACTTCGTGCACGATGCGCCCGCTATCGGCATCGATGACGATCGCCGCGTAACGCGCGGAGGCGGACCCGCCCATCAGTAATAAAAAAGCGCCGGCAAACAGGCGGGTTTTGAGGTTTTGAGCAACGTTCAAGATGTTAATTCTCTGCGGATTAATGGCCTAAGTATCTGCCGGTCATTTAATCAGAATTATCGATTTCAAAAAAGACCCAATTTACACGATTATGGGCGGATTTGATCTGTTGCTCCATTTTATTGATCGCCACCGCCGCGTCGGCCACCCGCAAATCCGGCAATAACTCGGCTTTGACGGCAACCATTACCTGATTGCCGTGACTAATGGCCCAAATATTCAATACCCGCACCACCTCGGGCTGCTGCTGTAAAAAGGAACGTACCGCATCGCGAATGGCCGTATCCGCCTCGCCGAGCAACAACGAATGCACTTCCCGCCCCACCAAAGCGGCCACAATCACCAACAGCACGCCGATCATGATCGAACCCGTCGCATCGTAAACGCTATTACCGGTCAGCATGGTCAAACCCAGCATCAGCGCGGCTATGACCAAGCCCAGCAAGGCCGCCAAGTCCTCGCCGACCACCACCATCAACTCGCTGGACTGGGTTTCCCTGAACCATTGCCACAAACCGCGCCGGCCTTTTTCATCCTGCAATGCGCTTAAAGCGCCTTTTAACGAAAACGCCTCCAGCACCACGGCGATCAATAAAACCAACATGGCCGCACCGGCATTTTCCACCTCATGCCGTTCGCCCATGCGCAGCCAACCTTCGTAAATGGAAAACAAGCCGCCCACCGAAAACAAGGTTATCGCCACCATCATGGACCAGATATAGGATTCGCGCCCGTACCCCATCGGATGTTTAGCCGTCGCCAAGCGCTCCGCCCGCTTTATGCCGATAAACAGCAAGACCTGATTGCCGCAATCGGCAAATGAATGAATCGCTTCCGCCAACAACGAACCGGACCCGGTCCAAATCGCGGCCCCGGTCTTGCTAACGGCGATGCCCAAATTTGCCGCAAAGGCGTAAACAATGGCTTTCGTGGAATTATCGTGTGACATGGGATTAATTTAGTAAATGAATATCCATAAAAGTCAGCCCGAATCCGGGCCGTCCGGCTTTAAAGTTTAGCTGATTCGAAGGCAAAGTTAAGCAACCGCAGCCTTTTCGCGACAGGTGAAAACTTCAACGTTTACCGCTGGCAGAAAACGAGGGATGTTTGTCATTGTATAAGACATGAGAATTAGACATGATGTTAGCGCGCTCAGCCATAGAGGTGTAGCCATGACGACTTTCAGTTTTTCCAAGCCCGATAGCTTTAAATATCAATCCAGAACCATTGGCATCGTCGCGTTTCCGGACGTGGAGGTTTTAGACATTACCGGCCCGTTCGAAGTATTTAATTTTGCCAACCTGGGCCTGATCCACCAAGGCATTACCCAGCAAAACATTTATACCCTCAAACTGCTTGCCGAAACGCCAGGCCCGATTACCACAATGTCGGGTTTACAGATAGTGGCCGAAGACATCTACGACGCTCCGAACGCCGCGTTCGATACCTTGTTGATTCCGGGCGGCTGCATAAAAAATGCGTTAAACAATGAAAAGCTGATTGCCTGGATTAGAGCGATGTCCCCCAAGGTACGCCGCCTGGTATCGGTGTGCACCGGGGCTTTTCTACTGGCCGAAGCCGGTTTGCTGGAAGGCCGCAAAGCCACTACCCACTGGGATTTTTGCCAACCCCTTGCCAAAAACTACCCCGGCATTCGAGTCGAGCCGGATTATATCTTTATTAAAGACGGCCATATTTTCACCTCGGGCGGTATCACCTCGGGAATCGATTTGGCCCTGGCCTTGCTGGAGGAGGATTGGGGTCGGGATTTGGCGTTATATGTGGCGCGTTATTTGGTGGTGTTTTTGAAGCGTCCCGGCGGCCAGTCGCAATTCAGCAGTTATTTGACGAATGAAGCCAGCCATCGCCCGGATCTGCGGGATCTGCAGGTTTGGATCATGGAACATATCCATCAGGATTTACATGTCGAAGCCCTGGCTGCCCGCATGGCGATGAGCACCCGTAATTTCGCCCGCCTTTTTTCAACCGAAACCGGCATGACGCCCGCCAAATTCGTGGAAATGACCCGCATCGACCGCGCCAGATTTTTACTTGAAACCGGCGATCTCTCCGTGGAATCAATCGCGGAAAAAACCGGCTTTAAAGATTCGGAACGCATGCGGCGCGCATTCATACGTCAGCTGGGGGTTAATCCGCAAAATTACCGGCAACGCTTTAGCGGTTCGACTATCGCATAACCGTTCGGCATACCTTTAAACATGCAACGGCCATGCTTTGTTGACGTTGGCTGCGAATGGAACAAACACTCAACTCAGGAGATTGACATGAAAATATTACTGATTTCCACCGCATTTTCCGGACTCACCCAACGCTTTTATACCGAGCTGACCGATGCCGGGTACGAGGTTTCCGTCGAACTGCATCTGGGTGACGAAGCTCAATTACTGGAAGGCGTACAGCTTTTTCAACCCAATTTGATTCTATGCCCGTTCCTGACCAAGCGGCTGCCGGCCACCATCTATCAGCACTATCCCTGCCTGATCGTCCATCCCGGCATCAAGGGCGATCGCGGCCCCTCTTCCTTGGACTGGGCGATACAGGAAGGCGAGAGCGAATGGGGCGTCACATTGCTGGCAGCGGCCGATGAAATGGATAGTGGCGCCATTTGGGCCAGCAAAACTTTCCCTTTACGTCCCGCCACGAAAAGCAGCGTGTTTAACCGCGAAGTGACTCAGGCGGCGGTCGAGTGCCTATGGGAGGCGTTAACCTATTTCGATGCGCCCAACTTTCAACCGGAACCTTTGGAATACAGCAAACCGGGCATTAAAGGTCAGTTGCGCCCGCAGATGAAACAAAGCGAGCGTAAACTTGACTGGAAAAAACATAAAACCGACGACATTCTCGGACATATTCATGCTGCCGACGGCTGCCCCGGCGTATTGGATGAAATGTTCGGCCAACCGTTTTATCTGTTCAATGCCCATAAGGAAACCCAACTGAGCGGCAAGCCCGGCGAAATTATCGCCATGACCGATCAGGCCATTTGCCGCGCCACCGTTGACGGCGCAATCTGGATCGGGCATTTAAAACCCAAACTGGCCGATGGCAAGGGCATCAAACTGCCGGCTACTCAAGCCTTGCGGGATTGTTGGCCGAAACCTCAGTCCGGTCTGCAAAGCTGGCTAAGCAAACCCATCAAAACCCTGGAGATTGATTACACCCAACCCGGCCGGCAACTGCCCTGCCAGGAGGTCTGGTACGAGTTGCTGGGCGAGGCGGCTTATCTTTATTTTCCGTTTCATAACGGCGCCATGAGCACCGCGCAATGCCGACGGCTGCTGTCGGTGTATCGGCATCTCGCCACCCTGAATGTCAAAGCCATTGTTTTGATGGGCGGCGAAGACACTTGGTCCAACGGCATCCACCTGAACCATATCGAAGCGGCGGACGACCCTGCCGACGAATCCTGGCAAAACATCAATGCCATGGACGATCTGATTTATCAAATTATCACCACCCTGGATAAATTAACGCTGGCTGCGATTTCCGGCAACGCCGGCGCCGGCGGCGCGATTTTGGCCGTTGCTCCGGATAAAGTCGTGGCCAGGGACGGGGTGATTTTCAATCCGCATTACAAAAACATGGGCGAACTGTACGGTTCCGAATACTGGACTTATTTATTGCCCAAACGCATCGGCCAAACCGCGGCCACGCAATTAACCGAACAGCGCTTGCCCATCAGCGCCAAAAAAGCCTGGCAACTAGGCCTGGTCGATAAAGTGCTGGATAAACAACATTCGATCTTTGCCGCCCAAGTCAAACATCTGGTCGACACCTATGTCGGCAATCCGGCCGAATTGCAAAGACTGTTGACCGATAAAGCCAATATCCGCTGTATCGATGAAATCAGCAAACCCTTGGCCGCTTATCGGAAATTCGAATTAACCCAAATGTACGCCAATTTTTACACCGATAATGCCTATCATGCGGCCAGACAATGCTTCGTTTACAAAAAACCGTTGGCGAAAACGCCGGACAATCTTGCCAAACACAGGCTGGGCAGCTTTGCAAAACGCGCATTGCCCGGCAGTATGGTGCATTTCGTCTGGCAGGACAGCTACGCGCTGGGCGACGAAAAAATAGACCGGGAACATAAGGATTTTTTTGAACTGGCGGAAAAACTACTCTCGTCCCCGCATAAACTCACCTTGTTGGAAACCCTGTCCGAATTACAGCAGCATGTGAAAGCGCACTTCGCTGAAGAAGAAAGCTTAATGTATCGCACAGGCTTTCATTCGACCAAAAGTCATGCCAAGGAACACGAACTGATGCTGGAACAATTGCTAGCCATAACAGCGAAAATAGAGCATGACAATTGGCAAGCGCAGGATTTGCAGGAATTCATCGGTAAATGGGCTCAACATATTCAGCATTCCGATATGGCATTTAACAGTCACTGGAAAGAGATGAATGTTTACTGCTTATGATTCGAAGCCCCTGACCGCCGACAGGGTGTTTTAACCCGACTTCACGGGCTGTCCTGACGATCGCGGTAGCGGCCGGCAGACCATTGATCATGACCCTGCGATTGTTTTTATCCAAAGCCGAAGGGTAGACTGGGATAAATTCGATGGAGCGACAGAGGAATCCGATGTTTCCGACAAAATCAAATACTTGCCGGAAACATCCGCCGAGGAAGCTAACATTGAGACCGCTTCCTAACCCACGCTGAACTATCCATTTCCAACAGGCCCTGGTTAAAATTCGTATTTGAAGCCGGCCTGCACCAATCTCGGCATGCCGGCTTGAATACCGCGCACCCGGTCAACGATATAGGTGTTGTCCAGCATGTTTTTCATCGACACGTACAAGGTCAAATCCTTCCGCACCTTATACGAGGTGGCGAAGTTGACCACCACGTAATCGTTGATTTTGCCGTAGGTACCGGTGCGGGCGTTGAGGCTGTTCGGCCCATCGGGATGATCGGCGCCGCTCTCCAAGTTCATGAAATCGGCATATTGTTCGCTGACGAACACCGCTTCCAGATGGGCATCGAAACCGCTGGGATGCGAGTAACCCAAAGTCGCGGTCAACAGGCTTTCCGGCGCATACGGCGCCCGCTTGCCCGCCGCGGAGCCGAACACATTACCCGCCGGGCAACTGGCCGGCAGCGCGCCGCTGGACAAAGGCACGCAACGGAATGCCTCCGTGGTCTCCGCGGTCGGCAACCACATATAGGCGATCTGCGCATAAGGATTGTGCGTCCAGTCGAACGCATCGCCGAAATCGGCCCGCGCCATCATTTCGATGCCTTCGTACAAGGCCTTGCCTTGCGCCACCGGCACGGTACCGCCGCCGACCGTACCCAATACCGTCAGGGCATCGAAGTCGTTGTGAAAATACGTCAACTCGGTTTTGACGCCGACCGTAGGTCTTGCCCTGATACCGAACTCGGTATTCCAGCTGATTTCCGGACCGATTTCCGCGGAGCCGCCGGTATCGTTGTAAACGGCATCCTCTACCCTGGGCGGGGCAAAACCGCGGTGAATACCGAAAAACAAAGTGGCTTCATCGATAGGGCTGTAGGTCATCGCGAACGACGGCAAGATTTCGGTCAAACTGCTTTGGCCCGCCGTACCGTTTAACAAATTCTTGCGCTCGTAGCTGACGGATTCGACCCGGACGCCCGGCGTAAGCGTCCAATCGTTCCAAATGAACTTGTTTTGCACGAAGCCCGAATAGGCATCGGCAAAACGATCGTTTTTTTCCAACAACTGGCCGTCCCGGGCGTTGGGCGAATTTCCCCTGATCATTTCCCGGTGCTGGTTCTCGAAATGAGCGCGGAAACCGGCATCCAACCGGCTTTCGATGCCGAACAAATCGTGCTTGGCGTGCAAGGTCGGCGCCACGCCCCAGGTTTCGTAATTACGCTTGCGGCCGACGTTATAAGCACATAGGTCCATATCGATGGGAATACCGTTTAGTCGATTGGATTGGTAAGCTGGATAACTCGCTTGGCATTGATTCTCGGTGGGAAACTCATTCTGCTGCCGCCACCAATTGCGCTCGTAGGACGACCAGTAAAAGCTGGTTTCCAGCGTCACGTCGTTGTTGAAGCTATGCTCGTAGGTGGCCGAGGTAGACCAGCGGTCGTTGATAAAACTGGCGTTCTTGTCCGGATTGTAGCGCGCCCCTATAGTGCGGTATTCCGCTTCCGTCAAGCCGAAGGCCGCGCCTTGTTCGTCCTGGCGGTAAAAGTCGCCGCGCAAGGTCAAGCGGTTGCGGGCGTCGAAATCGATGATGCTTTTCAGATTGGCGTCGTCGACCTGAGCGAAGGTGTTGTCCCGGTTTCCCATGCCTTCCTTATGAATGTAATCGACCACCCCGCCCACCGCGTCCAGGCCGTTGACATTCTTGGCCATGCCGCCGTAACGGACATGGCCGTTACGGTAATCCCGGTTGCCGCCCATAAAGCTGACGAAGCCGCCGGGTTCGACCGGCACTTTCGGCGTCAGATAATTGACCGCGCCGTTGATGGTTTGCGGGCCGAACTGGGTCAAATCGGCGCCCTTGTAAATTTCGATGCCGTCGTAGCGTTCGATGGGCGGATGGTAGTAAATGTCGTTGTCGCCGTAAGGGGCGAAGTTGAACGGAATGCCGTCTTCCAGAAACAGCACCTTGGTGGAACGGAAGGGGTTCTGGCCGCGGAAGGCGATATTCGGCCGCAGACCGAAGCCTTCCTCGTCGCGCACGTAGACGCCCGGCGCCTTGCGCAAGGCTTCGTTGACGGTGAAAACCTGGTCGCGTTCCAAGGTTGCCTTATCGATCACGGAAGTCGAGCCGGAAAAGGTCTCGGCTTTATGGACGCTTTCCTCGACTTCCACGCTGGGCAAGGCCTCGGGGTTATTGTCGTTCTGCTTGCCTGTTTTGTCCGGATTGGCCGATTCCGCCGCTACCGCGCAGTGCACGATTACGTTCAACAGCAAAACCGATAAGAACCCCTGTTTGTTCCGCTTCATTTTTTTCCTCATGGCGACTGAAATTGAAAGCGCCGCTCAATCGGAACCTCTACCCGCCGGCATGCCGCCGAGAGAACGCGCTGCTGTGCTAAATCTTTACCTAATTTAACCAAGCAGCCTGAATCGAAGCTGAAAAAACGGCCATCGTCGGCGATGGCTCCGGAAATTATCGATGCCGCGGCAAATGCACCGTAGCCAGGAAGCCGCCCAAGGATTTACTGCGGCCTATGCTGAATTGGCCCTGGTAGGAGTCGACGATATCCCAAACGATGGACAAGCCGAGTCCGTGACCCTGGACGGTTTCGTCGAGCCTTTTCCCGCGCAGAATCAGGGTACCGGCATCGGCCTCGCCGCATCCGGGGCCGTCGTCCGCGATGCGGATAACCAGGGGGTCGGCGTATTCCAGCTCGACATCGATCCTTTGCCGGGCCCATTTGCAGGCGTTATCCAATAAATTGCCCAACAGCTCCATGATGTCTTCGCGGTCAAAATATATCGGCTGGTCCGGCGCGGTGATTTGAATATCCAACCGCTTTTCGCTGTAAATGGAACGCAAAATCTTTTTTAGCGCGAACAATTCCGTTCTGGGATTGAAGGCGGCGGCCGCGTGCGGATCGCCGGCAATCCGCGCCCGCTTCAGTTCCCGCTCTATGCAACGGTGGATGATTTCGCTCTGAATTTGCAATTGCCGGCGCAGTTCCGGATAGTCTTGAAACGCAGGCTGTTCGGTCATGCTGAACAAAATAGCCACGGGCCGCTTCAAGGCATGCGCCAAATTGCCGATAGCCGTGCGGGATTGCCGCAGACGGCGCACGACCAATTCCAGCAGGCGATTGATTTCCTTCACCAGCGGGACGATCTCGTCCGGCACATCCGGATCGATCCGTTGCCGCTGCCCGCTGGAGACCTGTTCGAGTTCGCCCCCCACCAAAATCAGCGGCCGCAGCGAGCGCTTGACATCCCAGCCGAGCAGCAGGAGCGCGCAAATTAACATCGTCAGGGTGAGACCGAAATACGCGATGCGTATCGCCGTAATATCGTGGTCCACGGCGGACAAATCCTCGGCCATGCTGATGTTGATCCTATGCCCGAATCGCACCATGCCCAGCCCCAGTACCAACAAGGGCCGCTGCCCCGGCCCGCTCAGGCGATAGACCCTGGATTGCTCCGGGCCGATGGCTATTGTTTGCAGCGGAAAATCGAGCAACGAAGGCGAAGGATGCACCTGGGTATCGACCTTGATCTGATAATAATGGCCGGACAGCGGACGGCTGTACACCGAGCTGATACGCAAGCCGTTGAAGGTAACGCGGTCATCCTCGCCGGCGGCCAGGGTTTCCATCAACGAATAGCCGTCGTCGGCCAGCCGGTTGGCCATCTGCTTCTCGGCGACCGTCCGGATCACCCAGTCGGCGGCGATCCAGTGCACCACGAAAACCGCGCACAACACCGCGCTTAGGCCGCGGCCCAAGCGTTTCCGTAACGGCATCATGGTCTTGCGCCGAAAACGTAGCCTTGCCCCCGGCGGGTTTGGATAAGATCGCCGCCGACAATTTTGCGCAAGCGTTTCACATACACTTCGATCACGTTGCTGTCCGGCTCAGCCGACTCGTTGTATATATGCTCGCCCAGTTGCGCCTTGTTGAGCACTTTGCCGGCATTGAGCATGAAATAACGCAGCAATCTGAATTCGATGGCCGTCAGCGGATAAACCGGCCCGCCATCGACCGCGACGGTCTGCTCGTCTTCGTCGAGCTCGACGCCCAACAGCTTCAGGCTCGCTTGATTGAAGCTATGCGCCCGTTTCATGATGGCCCGCAAGCGCACCAGCAATTCCTGGGGGTGAAAGGGCTTACCCAGGTAGTCGTCGGCACCCGCTTTAAAGCCGTCCACTTTCTCGTGCCAGGCATCGCGCGCGGTCAAAACGATGACAGGCATCGCATTGCCGGCCAGACGCCAGCGTTTCAACACCTCCAGCCCCGGCAGTTTAGGCAAGCCTAGATCGAGTATGGCGGCGTCGTAGTGTTCGGTTGCGCCCATGAATTCGCCGAGTTCGCCGTCCTGAACGCTATCGACGACATAGCCGGCCTTCTCTAAATCCGTTTTTAGCGCGCGGGACAGTAGCGCATCGTCTTCCAGCAATAACAATCGCATGAGTTGGTCCTAAATAAATCAGTTGGCGAGTGCGGCAACCGTTCATGCCGAGCGAAGCAGGCGCCCTTAGTCCGCATGGCGTTAACAAGGAACAGCCGCTGTTTACGCTGATTCCCAAATCGGAGTTTGAGAACCCGTGCAACCAGCGCATGCCGAGCCGGTCGAAGCATGAGCGATTTTCACGGCCCCCTTACCCATTGGGTGAGCATTCCAAACCCCGCTCACCCTTCGACTGGACTTCGGACGAACGGTGTTTGGAATGCTTAACTGATTTTTCCAGGTTGATTCCTGGTTGCTGGCTGATGTTTTGCAAATCGATGCTCGGATTTTCCGCAAATGAAAATCCGGCTTTGGGATGATTCAGGCATATTGGCAACGCCCAGGAACTGCAAATCCGAGGGCTCGGCAACTTCGATGCGTTTAAAGAATCTTGGAAAGGATATACAGCCACGGCACGATGCCCTGGCTGTATGTTCGTTACGCTAAACCTGCTGTTACATGTATTTTTTCAGGTTTGCAAATCCCTCGCGGGCGTCTTTTATTTCTTTCTCGGCGCCGGCAAAATCGGATTTTTTCGCCAGTTCCCTGGCTTTTTTCATTTTCAGCACGACTTTGTCGCGTTCGAACTCGAATTTATAGTTAGCGCTGAGCTCGCTGGCGTTTTCCGCAACGTCCTTAATCAAGGATGCTATTTGTTGAGGATCGCCGGCGGGAATCGCGTCCAGGACAACCTGAATTTTGGCGTCCACTTCCTTCAATACTTCAGGTACGCTTTTATGGGACTCCTTGGCAAAGGCTGAAGCGGACAAACCGAACATTGCAAAAAACAGGACGAAAGCGATAAAAAATTTTTTAAATGACATAACTTAACTCTATTTTAATGGATGTATTTGGTGATTAGCGGTTGGGTGAAATTACTGATTGATTTTCGGGCTCCTTACGATTTGTATGAATGTGGCATTGATATTCCGGCGTCGGCGGGATTGACCGCTACGGATGCTTATCGGCTATTAAAAGGACTATCGTTTTGAAGCGCCAAACGTTCGAAGGCTTTACTGATGCTGACGCCAACGGCGATTACGATCAGCGTCGACAACGCAAATCCCGCGGTGTAGGCGACGGCATCGCTGTCCAACCAAATGTCGTAGGCATGCACATAGCCGTGAAATAAAGCCAGATTACCTACAACCAACGCGGCTATAAGCGGCGAAACCTTATATTTGGAAAGCAACATCAGCCCTAACAGGGTGGCGGAAAGGATCATGATATTTTCCGCATGGGCAATCTCGATGGGGATGAGGGTTAAACCGCCGCCGATTATCATCAACGCCACAAACAGCAGCGGCAAGGCCGCGATCGCCCATCCGCTGCCGCGGGCTAGCCAAAAGCCCACGACCAACAGGGTGATAATGTGGTCGGAACCGGTTAACGGATGAACCATGCCGCCGACAAAACCGATAGCCTCGGATGGATTGTGCCAAGGGTGGGCATCGGCAATAAGCGGGTTTGCCATGCTCGCCAAACCGAGTAATTGAAAAAATCTTGCCTTGTTCGTCATTTCTGCCTCCTGATTTTGGTGGTAAAGGTTCAAGCAAAAAACCGCTTACATTGCGTGCATTTTGTAATCGACACGCGGATAGCCCTTTTTGTCCTTGGGATCGACCGCGCCGGAATCCTGTAGGCCGCGCTGCTCGATTTGACGGCTTATCATCTGTTCCCAACTGTCGTATGCCGCCAGATCGGCGGCTCCCGCGGCTTTGTCGGCGGCAAAATGGGATTTTGCCAACTCGATAATATCCGCCGCGGTTTTTTTATCCAGCGCTTTTAGAAACGCCGCATCGTCTTTTAGCTGCTTACGCAGTGCCCAATACGCCGTTTCGAATTCGACCCGTTGGTTTGCCGGCAGATGTTCCTTGATCCAGGTCGCCGATTTATGCGCCGTTTTCATGCTGCTGGCGTTGATTTGATTGGCGTTGCCGCAGGCACTAAGCAATAGAAACGCCGACAACGCTACAAAACCGTATGAAGCTTTCATGGTTAAAACCTGCTATTGAGTTTCGAAAAAATCCGGCCGGTTCCGGTTGCCGATATCGGCCATGTCCTAGCGCCTATCGAATCCGGCCGCGGCAACTCCGGCAATAAAGCCGGGTAGAGTCCGATAAATGGCGTTCTCATACTGGGTTCCCATGACGAAAGCTACTGTTTACTTTACGGCTCGAGCGCTTGCGGTTTGAGCAGCCGAGGCACGAAGTAGGCCGCGGCGGCAACGAGGATGCCGATGATGACGGCGAGTACCAGCAGGCCGTTCTGTCCGCCGCTTTGCTCGGCGGCCAAAGCCACGCTGAGCGGGATATGCAGGGCGCTGACTTCGGGTTGCGTATGCAAATCGGTATCGTCGACAGTCAGCACCGCCCGATATTTACCGGCGGTTTTGAAATCCACTGTTGTCGACAATACGCCCTGTTTGACGACGGCCATCGGCAACTCCGCGATCGTTTGGCCGTCTTCGCGCAAAATTTTCAACGCCACCGGTTTTTTGCGCACATCCAGATCGAGCAAATCGATGGACACTTGGGTTTTGCCTGTTGCCGGCAGATCGACGCATTCGGCTTCCGGCAGGTTTTTGCTGCCCGCGGCCTGATTCGGGCCAAGCTGATAGGCGGCGAAATTGACCACGTAATAGTCGTTGCTTTGCATGCAGCCGTACATGTCGTAACTGCCGCCCGCCCCTTTGCGGTTACCGCCCAGCGGCACCGAGGCATCCGCCTGGCCGAGCGCGGAGAGCAACAGGGTAAGCATCAGGAAAAAACGCGTCGTTTTCATGGCTTCGCCTCCGCTGTTCCGGCTGTATCGGCAATGGAAAATTTCAAAACCCCGCTGACGATCAAACCGTCTTCGGTAATGACCCTGTAACGCGCGGCATAGGGGCCGGGGCGTAGCGGTTTGGTGGTCGCGGTCAGCCGGTGGCGTTCGCCTAGCACCAGTCGGGTGTCGGCGTTATCGACCCGGTTCCCCTTGGCGTCCACGACGACGACCGACGGCGAACGCTTACCGACATTACCGTTAAACCACAGCTTGACGGTGCCGTCGAAATTCGACACTTCGGCATTATTTTTGGGGTCGGATTTTAGCAGTACGCCTTCGGCATGGCCCGCCAGGCTGACGGCTGACAGCAATAAAGCCGCCAAGGATTTAGACGCAATCTTTTTCATAAAAAATCTAATGTATTCCGAACATGCCGGCGATAAACAAGACGATAGGGTCGGACAAGGGGTGGAAAAATCCCAGGGTAATCAGCACCAACCCGGTTACGAAAAACCGGGTCCAGGCCCGCACGGACAAATCCTGCTTGCGCCATAAAAAATGAAAAATCAGCCAGCTCGCCAGCCAGACGCCAAGCGCCAGAGTCTCCTTGCCGGAATAAGAGCCGATACTGCCGTCCGGGCCGCTGCCCGTCGACCCGGGTATCCAGTGCCCATAGGCATGCACCATTTTGTCCAGTTCCTTGGTCAGTCTGGAAATATGGTGGCTGACCATTAAAGTCAAAAAGGCCAGCAACAGCGACAGGCTGGCGGCCACCAACGGGCCGGAGTAAAGTTTTTGCGCGCCGGATTCGTTTTGCATTACCTTTCTCTCCTGTCAAACAAAGCGTAATTTGGCCAATACCAGCCCAGCCGCGAAACCCAGCAATAAAAAGCTCCACGAAATCAGAATGGTAACGCCGACAAAGCGGCCGATATCGCGCCGGTATTGCATCGGCATGCCGTAGTAATAGAGCATGAAAGCGGCTGCCAACATTAAAGGGAACGGGAACAAGGAAACGAATTCCTTGAACTCCATCAGTACGTTATGAAAATTGGGGACGCGGGCCAATATCCAGTCGCGCGGCCCGTCCTGGCCGCGATAGCGCATGTAAATCCAGTTGCCGCTGACGGCGCCGGCCAAATTTAACAGGGTAGCGGCCAATACCCAATGGCGTAACGATTCCAACCTGACCTGCATGCCTTTGATCAAGGGAATGGCCCGGTGAGTCAGATAGGTGCCGACGACTATGGCCAGAATCGCGCTGACGCCATGAATACCGGCTTTCAGGCTGTAATCGGTCGGATAGAAAAAATTGGCGGCGGGCAAAAGCAATAACAATATAAAAGCTATCGCCACCTGGATGCGAATGACGGTTTTGCCGAAATGATCGTATAAATAGTGCCTGAAAGAAAACTCGATTTTTTCATAATTCTGCCGGCTCACTGATCATAATTCCAACAGTTTTTCTGTATCGGTGAGTCCGTTTTTTCTTTTGAGTAGACTCAATGATGAAAATCAGCTAT
>Ga0207952_1000603_pt1 | contig 24799 bp, 23 predicted proteins | sample SubbioR12Aug_8Ca_FD_184831 | JGI IMG/M metagenome (GOLD analysis project Ga0207952, IMG submission 184831) | Serpentinite rock and fluid subsurface biosphere microbial communities from McLaughlin Reserve, California, USA - CR12Aug_8Ca (SPAdes) | ecosystem: Environmental > Terrestrial > Deep...
TTGGCCGTTATGCATAGCTATGCATAACGGCCATTATGTGAAGTTTCCTTTTATGTATAGCGATGTTGTCGCGAGCGAGATGTGATCTGGCTTGGAAGCCTCTATCTCGCTCGCAATCTTTGCATAATTTCCATGATTTGAAACAAGCTTTCAAATACACCAAAAGGGAGCAATATCAGCGTTTATTCCGGTCAATGTCGCCAAGCGTATCGCATTCTAACTTTTTAGCGACATGACAGATAAATTCCGCATGATTGTTTCCCTATTGGGAACTATTTTAAGTAGAAAAAGCTATCTGTAGTGCTGAGGGTTGGTTTCTGAATTGAACAACAGAAAATCGACCCCTGAAGTTTGCAAAGATTATGACCAGCTTTTTATCTGACTGCCTTGCTCAATCCGCATGATTCCTGATGCCAACAATTCGAAACCAAGACAGTATGCATAAAAGGAAACTTCACATAATGGCCGACAAAAGCCGACCATCAAACCAGCTTGTCCAACAGCGACATCACGATCTCCACCGCGATCAGCCAGATAATGATCCATTCCAGCGCGGACGAATGCTGGTGCTTTTGTTCGTCGGCGAGCATTTCCAGCAGTTCGTGGATGGTTTCCAGTTTTTTCGACAGCACCTCGGTGCGCTGGCTGATTTCCAGATAATTGGCGGCCATGGAATACATGTTTTGATACTCCGGGTGTTCCCAGAAAAATTCCGGCGTATCCAGCAAGTCGTAATTCAAGATGATGTCGCTCTTGGTCAAAAACAGCTGGCCGCGTATCTTGGCCATAGCCTTGCGATTCAGTTTGATGATGCCCTCCCGCGCCAGCGCCCGCGGCAAATAGCTGGTGGCGCGTATGGTGTCGATGGCGTGGCCTTCGAATGCGGCCAATTTGATGGACTGGGCCATGGCATGCGACAGCGCCAGCAACACCTTGACATCGTCGGACTGCAGCTCGATATGGTCGTGCTGAAAGCGGTCTTGCTCGCAGCCCACTTCATAGCTGAAGTTGTCTTCCTGCGGGTCGGCATAGGGATTGTTGGCATAATCCAGCAAAATCTCGCGCAAGCTTTGCCGATCATCCAGATTGACGTTCCAATGCACCACCACGCCGTAGGAAAACACCGCCGAACAGCCGGTTTTGTAGTCGACGATCAAGGCGTTTCTGAATACCTGGGTACGGGCGCTGTCCAACAGCTTTTCCCGCAGATTTGCAAACTGAAACGATTGCGCCAGACACACCGTTAGACAGTGTTTGATAGCCCTATTGTTTGACATGTCAATGTTTTCCGGTTTTGGTTCGGTATTAGTTTGTAACTCGGATTGGCAAAAGGGTTAAAATGACGGCTTTAGTCTACCAATAACGCTGATTGCTCTGTGCCATGCCAACTAACTATAACACCGATGATTTAAGAATTTGCGAAACCAAGGACGTGGTGGCGCCGATTCAGGTTCATGAAGAAATTCCGATGACCGAAAAGGCGGCGGAAACCATTTTGCATGCCCGGGCGGCGATTCACAATATTCTGACCGGCGAGGACGACCGCTTGCTGGTCATTATCGGCCCTTGTTCGATACACGACCCCAAAGCGGCGGTGGAATACGCCGGGCGTCTAAAAGGCATTATGGACGAGTTGCAAGACGATCTGGTCATCGTCATGCGGGTCTACTTCGAAAAGCCGCGTACCACGGTAGGCTGGAAGGGCCTGATCAACGACCCGGATTTGAATGCCAGCTTTAACATCAACAAAGGCCTGCGCATGGCCCGGCAGCTGTTGTCCGACGTGAATAACCTGGGCGTGCCGGCCGCCACCGAATACCTGGATTTGATCACCCCGCAATATGTATCCGATCTGATTTCCTGGGGTGCCATCGGCGCCCGCACCACCGAAAGCCAGGTACACCGCGAACTGGCGTCCGGCTTGTCCTGCCCGGTCGGGTTTAAAAACGCCACCGACGGCGGCATCAAAATCGCCATCGACGCCATCAACGCGGCGATGAGTCCGCACCACTTTCTATCCTTGACCAAGGAAGGCCGCTCGGCGATTTTTTCCACCCGCGGCAACGAAGACGCCCACATCATCCTGCGCGGCGGCAACAACCGGCCCAACTACGACGAAGTCAGCGTCGAGCAAGTCGCCGAAGGCCTGATCGAAGCCGGCCTGCGCCCCAACATCATGATCGATTTCAGCCACGCCAACAGCTCCAAAAAATACGAACGGCAAATGCTGGTGGCGCAAGATGTGGCGGGGCAAATTCGCCAGGGCGACCACCGCATCATCGGCGCCATGGTGGAAAGCCATTTGGTGGCCGGCCGCCAGGAAGTCGAAGACGGGAAGCCGTTAACCTACGGCCAAAGCATCACCGACGCTTGCCTGGGCTGGGACGACAGCATCAAACTACTTCACGATCTGGCCGGCGCCGTGCAGCGTCGCCGCGCCGCTAAGCAAAACAAGGTTTAACAGCATGAAAATACAGGTTAATGGCGATAGCCGGGAATATGGAGACAACTGCACCGTGGCCGATGTGATCGCCGATTTGGGCTTGACCGGTAAACGCATTGCCGTGGAATTGAACATGGAAATTCTGCCGTTTACCCGGCACGCCGCCCAACCCATCCATGACGGCGACAGGCTGGAAATCGTCCAGGCCATCGGCGGCGGACAGGACGATTATTTCACGCTGGCCGGCAAGCAGTACCGTTCGCGCCTGCTGGTCGGCACCGGCAAATATAAGGACCTGGAAGAAACCCGTTTGGCCACCGAAGCCAGCGGCGCGGAAATCGTCACGGTGGCCATCCGCCGCACCAACATCGGCCAAAATCCCGGCGAACCCAATTTGCTGGACGTGATTTCGCCGGACAAGTACACCATCCTGCCCAATACCGCCGGCTGCTACACCGCCGAGGACGCGGTGCGCACCTGCCGCTTGGCCCGCGAACTGTTGGGCGGCCACAAACTGGTCAAACTGGAAGTGTTGGCCGACCAACTGACCTTGTTTCCCGACGTATCGGAAACCTATGTGGCGGCCGAATTACTGGTCAAGGACGGTTTCGACGTGATGGTGTATACCAATGACGATCCCATCGCCGCCAAACGCCTGGAAGAGATCGGCTGTGTGGCGGTAATGCCATTGGCCGCGCCGATCGGTTCCGGTCTGGGTATCCGTAACCCGTACAACATTCTGACTATCGTCGAAAACGCCAAGGTGCCGATTCTGGTCGACGCCGGCGTCGGCACTGCCTCCGATGCGGCGATTGCCATGGAACTGGGTTGCGACGGCGTATTGATGAACACCGCCATTGCCGCCGCGAAGAACCCGGTACTAATGGCTTCGGCGATGAAAAAAGGCATAGAAGCCGGCCGCGAAGCCTTCCTGGCCGGCCGCATGCCGCGCAAACGCTTTGCTTCCGCTTCTTCGCCGATTGACGGGTTGTTTTTGTAACTAATCAGGCCAGTGTTTGAAGCCGGTTCCATTATCGTGGACTTAGCCATTTCGCTGGTCGACCTGTTAATTGAGATAGTCCGGCTTTGCCTGAAGTTTGTATTACGCTGTCTGGGTTACTCAGATACCCGCAGTGCAAAAGTCATTAATAACTTGGGCTGGATCAGTTTAGCAATCTTAATTGGGTTTTTAGTTTTTCTCGTTATCAGATTTAATTAAATAGAAGTCGCTTATGAACGATGAAACCGAAGTGCTGTGCTACTGCAGCGGCACCACAACCGGGCAAATCAGAAAACTGCTAGACGAAGGCATCAGCGATCCTGAACGGATATCCCGCATTACCGGCACCTTGTCCGGCTGCGGCGGCTGCGAATTCGACCTGCAAGCATTGTTGGACAGCCATAAAACGGCTGCAACCGAGAACTGAAATGGCCTGTTGCGACGATCCCACCGAATTGCCGAGAATGGACCGCCGCGAGTTGATCCGCCTGCAGGAGCAATACGGCGACTTGGTGCGGGATTTATTTACCGAAGATCCTGAAAAAGTCATTCTAAAATTGTTGAACAATAGCAGCGCCTACCTGACGGAACTGGCCGCGTTGCGGGCGCACCACCCTTCGGTCAGAATGAAAGCCATCGATTTGCTGGAAAAACCCAGCCTGTCCGTGCTGCGGCAAATTGCGCAAAAAGAGCCGGCATCGGCGTTTGGGTTGGCGGCGCAAGCGCGTTTAGATGCTCTTTCACGGTAGGCCGAAATAAGCCGATAGGCGTTCCGGATGGATTCGATTGCCGGAAGCGCTTACGCTTATTCCGGCCCACCTGACTAAGGCGACATCCCGTAGCCCGGATGCAATCCGGGATTGAGAGTCTTAATTCCCGGATTACGCTGTGCTTCATCCGGGCTACTTGTTGGATGCAACCCGGAATGCCTGCTTTTTGTTCTTTTGTAGTTATTTGCCAATGCCAACAATTGAAAGGAGTCAGCTATTATGAGTTCAACAGCGACAATAAAGTACAGATATAAATTACCCACTAAACGAGCGCTATTTGCGGTCGTGATTGCTATCCTTATCAATGTTGGCCTCACCTATGAAGCTTACTCAAAAGGGTTGCCGCAATTGACTAACTTATCCTGGCAATTGGCGGGTCTTTCTTGGCTGTTAACTTTATTTGTCATTTGGTTTGTAATCCGCGGCCAAAGAATTGGAGATGTAGAATTAGGAGAAGAAGCAGCGCTTATTCCGAAAGCCTCTCTGTATATGTCGCTGATACGCGTGCCATATCATTGTATTAAGCGCGTGAAATTGGTTAATCTTAACAAGCAATTAATGGCAGTTATCTCAACATCAGTTGGTACAGCGCGTTTAAACTCTACATGGTTTGCGACGTTAGAAGATTTTCAGAATTTCCTCCAAATTCTTGAAGAGCGCAGGCATGCGCAAGCTCGACCAAATGTTGCAACTGAAGCCTTGCTTTATGCCATCAAAGAGCACAGTACAGAAGATCCGTTGATTGGCGCAAAAATTGGCGCAAAAGAAGTTTACCAACGAATTTTCGATGCACTGAAAGACAGCAAGGGCGTAAATATTGAAACATTGCTGTGCATTTTAGGTTCGCTAGCGGGCTATTCCTGTCAGGCAAGTGTTCGTGCTCAAGCGTTGGCAAAAGGGATTCCTGAAAACTCGTTATTCATAACTATGGGTAGCGAAACAGAAAATTACTTTTTTGGTGATGCTTTGAATGCGCCATTGGCAGAATCTAAATATTCAATTTGGAGTTTGGCGGCAGCGGCAGCACAACAAGCCGGATGCGCTGAGTTTTTGGATGTCAATGAAATATTCAAACACGTAACCGGATCGGTATGCAGCGAGCGTTTCGGAATCATTCGCGTACCGGAAAATCATCAGCCATCGGATAAACCGGTTGAGTACGTAAAAGCATTGTGGCCCAGCATTTTACCTACGGTTAAATTGCTTTGCCCGGAGCACGATAACTGGCCCATTTTATTTGGTATTGCAATCCAACAAGCGATCGATGCCGGAAAATCAGCGATCGATCCCGGCATGGCGCTTAAAATTGTCATGGAAAGTGCTATTCCGATGTCAAAAATCGATCTTAAATATGGTTTAGAAAAGACATAAATGAGCATACAGAAAAAAATCGACCCAGCCCGCATCAAAAGCTTCATCCGCCGCCAAGGCCGTGCCACGGCGGGCCAAAAGCAGGCGCTGGAAAGCCATTGGGATAAATACTGTTTGTCGCCGGAACAAGGCCTTGATATCAGTCAGGCATTTGGTCGGCAGGCGCCGTTGATCGTGGAAATCGGTTTCGGCAACGGCGACAGTCTGGCGGCGATGGCGGAAGCCAATCCCGGGATAAATTACCTCGGGATTGAGGTACACCGGCCAGGCGTCGGACATTTGATCATGTTGCTGGAGCAGCGCGGCATCACGAATGTGAGGATTTATCACCACGACGCCATCGAGATTCTGGAACAAAAAATTCCCGACCATAGCGTGACTGGGGTGCATCTGTTTTTTCCCGACCCTTGGCACAAGCGCCGCCATCACAAGCGCCGTATCGTGCGGCCCAGCTTTCTGGAATTATTGAATAAAAAATTGGTGATCGGAGGTTATTTTCATGCCGCAACCGACTGGCGGGATTATGCCAAGGACATGTTGAACACCTTGTCGGCCGATAGCGGCCTGAAAAACACCAGCCCGACCGGCGACTATTGCCCGCGCCCGGATTATCGGCCATTGACCAAATTCGAAAATCGTGGACTCAGACTGGGTCACGGGGTTTGGGATTTGATTTTTAGCAAACTTTAGCCGGAATGCTCTGCATTCACCTTCGGATTGGCCCCGAGTTTAGCGGAGTACAAACCCAGGTTTGTACTCCGGGGTGTTGCGATTTTCACAGTCACCATTCCTGGAAGCTACCCGCTTGAATCCTTTACGCCAACTTATTTCCCAAACCGCCATTTACGGCCTAAGCAGCATACTCGGCCGCTTTTTGAATTATCTGCTGGTGCCGCTGTACACCTATACCTTCAGCGCCGCCGAATACGGCGTGGTGTCCGAGTTTTACGCCTATGCCGGTTTTTTTGCGGTGTTGCTGGTGTTCGGTCTGGAAACCGGTTATTTCCGCTTCCGGCAAAAGCCGGAATACGCCGGCACGGAGGTCTATAACAGCGGTTTAAGTTTTTTAACGCTGATCAATCTGTGCTTTGTCGCCGGAGTTTGGCTTTGGCAACAGCCGTTGGCGGATGCGCTGCGTTATCCCGACTATCCGGAATATTTGCTCTGGTTCGCCTGCATCCTGGCGCTGGACGCCGTCACCGCATTGCCGTTCGCCCGACTGCGGGCGGAAAACCGGGCCTGGCGTTTTGCCGGCATCCGCATGGCGGAGATTTTCATCACCATAGGCTTGAATCTGTTTTTTCTGTTGCTATGCCCGAAGTTGCCGGCATTGTGGCCGGATTCGGTACTGACGGAAATCTACAACCCTAACCTTGGCGTCGGCTATATCTTTTTGTCGAATCTGATCGCCAGCATCTGCAAGCTGTTGTTATTGCTACCGGAATTTCGAGCGGTACCGCTACGGTTCGATTTTAGCATCCTGGGGCCGATGGGACGTTATTCCCTACCCATGGTAGTGATAGGCTTCGCCGGCATGGTCAACGAAATGCTGGATCGGGCGATTTTGAAAATCATGCTGCCCTACGATTTAACCACCAATTTAAAAATGCTGGGTATTTACGGCGCCTGCTACAAACTGTCGATTTTGATGAGCCTGTTCGTACAGGCGTTTCGTTATGCCGGCGAACCGTTTTTCTTTTCCTACGCCGGCCGCGCCGATGCCAAGCGCGCTTATGCCTTGGTGATGCAGTATTTCGTCATAGCCGGCGTATTCATCTTTTTGCTGGTGATGCTGTATATCGACCTGTTTAAATATTTCATCGGCGCGGAATTTCGCGCCGGCTTGGCCGTGGTGCCGATTTTGCTGCTGGCCAACCTGTGTCTGGGGGTTTATGTAAATCTGTCGGTTTGGTACAAACTCGGCGACCGCACAGGTCTGGGCGCTTGGGTATCCTTGGCCGGCGCGGCATTGACCATAGCGCTGAATATTTTGTGGATTCCGCGGTGGGGCTATGTGGGTTCGGCCTGGGCGACGCTGGCCTGTTATTTTTTCATGGTTTGCCTGTCCTGGTTATTGGGCCGCCGTTATTATCCGGTGGCTTATCCGCTAGGCAAAATCGGCGGTTATTTAGCGCTGGGCTTGGCTTTGTACTTCGCCAATAATTATCTATTGCTGTACTTACGCTGGAATGTCTGGCTCAGCGGCACCTTGGGATTGATGATTTATGCCGGCATTGTCGGCATATTTGACGTGCGCCCCCTTCTAAAACGACGTTAGCCGACCGTCACGCACCAAAACAATGCAATTTGACGCACTATCAGGCTATGACCGACAAAAACTGACACCTATGTCATGACCAAAGCGACCTATTTTGTCACCCCAAAACGCTTTATGCGCTGAAAGCCAAGGCCCTACTTGCATTTTTCAATGACTCGAGCTTGCTGGCATCTTCCTTGCGTTATTAATCGTAACCAAGCCCTTTAGCAGCCGGCGTTATAAACATGCCGATTAACTCGTCCGCCGATGTACACAGCCGGGACAGCGCAATCATAAAAACGGGGACCGGGTTAATACAACATGATTCAGGTAAAACACGGATTCGCTTTACTCGGCAAAAACAATTATTCGGGTGACCCCAATGAACAGCAAATTCGACAAAGCCAGCCCATTTAAAAATGCCAAAGCTGGATTTCAACTAAATCCCGGCTATATTTACGATATAGATTTAATCATCCAAGCGAAAAACCGGCAAAACTCGGACGCTAAAACCAACCCGCCCGCTGAACAAAAGCGTTCGTAAGGTTAAGGATGGGCGGGTTGGTTTAGGGTATCGCCGGTTGTTGAATTGGGGGATCGCTTATTACATGCCTGCATAATCGGCCATGTTTGAAACGAAACGATTTTGAGAAAGTGCTTCGCTCATAAAGCTGGGACGCACATTAACCGACTGGTTAGAAAATCTTTACCAGTCGGTTTTTTTTTGACTAGGCCTTGGCGTAAAGATGATGGCTACTGTTCCGTCTCGCCGCTGTGCCAAGCTTCCGAAGCAATTTCCGCCAGTTCTTTAACCAGCCCCAACAAAAACCGTACACCGCCATAAGCCAAGCCGGCCAATACTAATATGGTTAAAAATTTCATGGCATCCCCCCTCCAAAACCGATGGATATGTTAAGAGTTTGCCAGCTTCAGGATAAAACTCAATAGCGTATTTAACCGCCTTCGCCGACGGATGTTGCCGAATTTTTCATAACCTAACTTAAAACAAGTTGTTGAAATAATTTATTAAAGTTAAATCGATGTAAAAAAATTACGCGGACGGCGGCTAAAACGATGATGAACATTGTTGAATTTATTGATTTTGCCGACTCGCTCACGGAAAAACCGCAGCTAAAATGAGTAGCCCGCCGTCTATTCCGTCTAAAGTCGTTACGAAAATGCTAGGCCCAGGCTGCACCGGTACAGGTCAATAAAATCAACAGCACGCCGCATTTCAGCAAAAACGCCGCCGATCGCTTCACTTTCCCGCGCCATTCACAGAGGTTCCCCGGTATACTGAGGCCATAAACTCTCGCTCCTTCCTTTAAAAAACCGCTTTTATGTTAGAACTTTATTTGGACAGCGCCAATTTGGCGGACATTAAAGACCTATCCCATGCCCTACCCTTGGCGGGCGTAACCACCAACCCCACCCTCATGGCCGCGGGCGGCATGGGCCTAAACCGCTTGCTGCCGGCATTAACGGATATATTGGGCGCAGAGGCCCGCTTCCATGTACAAGTGGTCGGCAACACGACCGACGGCATTATCGCCGAAGCCCGCAAGCTGCATGCTTTGCCGTTTGACATCGTGGTAAAAATCCCTGCCCATGCCGCCGGCCTGGCCGCCATCAAACAACTGAAAAAAACCGATGTGCCGATTCTGGCCACGGCGATTTACAACGTCCAGCAAGGCATGCTGGCGGCCCTGAACGGCGCCGATTATTTGGCTCCCTACGTGAACCGCATCGACAATCTGGGCTTCGATGGCATCAAGGTCGTCGGCGACCTGCAAGCATTCATCCACCAATATCAATTACCCGGCAAATTATTGGTGGCCAGCTTCAAAAATGTCCGGCAAGTTTTACAGGTACTGTCCCACGGCGTGCTGGCAGTGACATTACCTATCGATATTGCTCGGCAATTTCTGGCCACGCCAGCCACGGACACCGCGGTCGAGCAATTCAACCAGGACTGGCGCGCGGCTTTTGCCGATCGCTTATCCTACGAAGATTAAACCGGCCGCGGCAACCGAAAATGCCGATTGCCCGAATCCGCGGATAGAGTTAGGGTAAGCTATTTACCAGCAACGAACACCGCCATGATCATCAACTATTATCCGCAACGCCTCGCCAATCCATGAACGGCATGCCGGTACAGCCCTCTATCCCCGGCGGCTCGGTGACGGCGATCCGCGGCAGCGTGGTGGACGCCTATTTTCCCGCCGAGTTACCGGCGCTAAACCATGCCCTAAAAGCCGGCGATGCGGGGCAAGTGATCATCGAAGTCGTCGCCCATCAAAGCCCCACTCACGTGCGCGGCATCGCCCTTAACTCGACCCAGGGCCTGTCTCGCGGCGCACCCGTCGCCGATACCGGCCTGCCGTTGCGCGTACCGGTCGGCCGGCGGCTATTGGGACGCATGCTGAACGTATTCGGCGAAGCCATCGACGGCGGCGCGCCCTTTTCGGGTGGCGAATGGCGCTCCATTCACCAGCCGCCCCTGCCGCTGGCCCGGCGTTCGGCCAAAATGGCGATGTTCGAGACAGGCATCAAGGCCATCGACCTGTTGTCGCCGCTGGAACGCGGCGGCAAGGCCGGCATGTTCGGCGGCGCCGGCGTCGGCAAGACCGTGGTGATCGCCGAATTGATCCACAACATGGCCGGCCGCTACCAGGGGGTTAGCCTGTTTTGCGGCATAGGCGAACGTTGCCGCGAAGCCGAGGAAACCTATCGCGAAATGCGCGCCAGCGGCGTACTGGACAAGGCCGTGCTGGTGTTCGGGCAGATGAACGAAGCCCCCGGCGCCCGCTTTCGGGTCGGCCATGCGGCGCTAACCATGGCGGAATATTTCCGCGATACCGAAAAACAGGACGTGCTGCTGCTGATCGACAACATTTTCCGCTTCATCCAGGCCGGCACGGAAGTCTCCGGCCTGATGGGCCGCATCCCCTCCAGGGTCGGTTACCAACCCACTTTAGCGACCGAACTGGCCGAACTCGAAGAACGCATCGCCAGCTCGCAAAGCGGCGCGATTACCTCGGTACAGGCGGTTTACGTGCCGGCGGACGACTTTACCGACCCCTCCGCCAGCCACACCTTCTCGCACCTGTCGGCTTCGGTGGTGCTGTCGCGCAAGCGCGCCGCGCAGGGCTTTTACCCGGCCATCGATCCCTTGGCGTCCAACTCGAAAATGCTCAATCCGGCCGTGGTGGGCAAGCGGCATTACCAAGTCGCGCTGGCCGTGCGGCGCACGCTGGCCGAATATGAAGAGTTAAAAGACATTATCGCCATGCTGGGACTGGAAGAGTTGTCCGAAGCCGACCGCCGCACGGTAAACCGGGCCCGCCGCCTGGAACGCTTCCTGACCCAACCCTTCTTCGCCACCGAACAATACACCGGCCAGACCGGCCGTTGGGTGAGCCTCGAGCAGACCCTGACCGGCTGCGAGCGTATTCTGGCCGACCAGTATGCCGACGCCCCGGAACATGCCTTGTACATGATAGGCGAGATCGGCGAAGCCAAATTCGACGCCGGCGCGAACCCGACCTGACATGCAATTAAAGGTTTTATTGCCGAACGAGGTGCTGGTGGATACGGCGGTAACGAAAATTATCGCCGAAGCCGAAAACGGCTGGTTCTGTCTGGAACCCCGCCATGTGGATTTCGTCTCCGCCCTGGTGCCGGGATTGTTGAGGTACGTGACGAGCGAAGGCGCCGAGATGTTTCTCGGCATCGATGAAGCCATCTTGGTCAAATGCGGCGGTTTGGTGCGGGTATCCACCCCTGAAGCGGTACTGGGCAGCGACCCGGAAACGTTGAGGCTAGACATGCAAACCCGGCTCGATGCCGCCGATGAGCATAACCGCTACGCGCGCAGCGTGCTGGCTCGATTGGAAGCCGGCGTGGCGAAACGCTTTCTGGCATTGCAAAAACACCGCTGACATGGCAAAGCCGAACAAAACCCGTCCTCCCCTGGCCGACCGCATAGGCCGCAAGGCCGACCGCCACCGGCGCGCGCGCCTGCAGCCCAAGCGCAGCCTGTGGTTCGGCCTGGGCATGTTCGGCTTGGTCGGTTGGTCGGTCATCGTGCCGACTCTATTGGGCATAGCGGCCGGCATCTGGCTGGACAGGCTATGGCCCGGCCGGGTGTCGTGGACCTTGACGCTGCTGCTTGTCGGTGTGATATTGGGCTGCAGAAATGCCTGGTATTGGCTGGAACGGGAACGACAGGACAAGCATCATGACAAATAACATCGCAATCGCCGCCGAATGGCTGATGGCCGCAAGCGTGGGGATAATGCTGGGCTGCGTTTATTTCGGCGGCCTGTGGCTGACCATCCGCCAGGTACCGCATTCGCGGCAACCCGGTTTGGCCATGCTGGCCAGCCTGCTGGTTCGGCTGGCTTTGGTGGCACTGGGGCTTTACCTGCTGGCCGACGGCCATTGGCAACGCTATGCGGCCGCGCTGGCAGGCTTATTGATCGCCCGCTGGTGGTGGATACGCCGCATTGCCCCCAGGGAAGCCGGGCGATGAAACTGAGCAGCGACGACACCATCCTGGTCTGGCTCGGCCCGTTGCCGATCAATGCCACCCTGGCTTATACCTGGCTGGTGATGGCCGTTTTGGTGCTGACATCCTTTTTGGTCACCCGGCGCTTGCGGGATGATCCAAGCATCAGCCGCTGGCAAAATTTACTGGAAATACTGGTCGACGGCCTGCGCGAGCAGATTCGCCAGACCAGCTGCCAGGACCCCGGCCCGTATCTGCCTTTCGTCGGCACGCTATTTCTGTTCATCGCTCTGTCCAATCTGTTGGCCATCGTACCGGGTTATGCGCCGCCGACAGCGTCCTTGTCCACGACCGCCGCGCTAGCCCTGGCGGTTTTCGCCGCCGTGCCGTTTTTCGGCATCGCCCATCGCGGTCTGTGGGCCTATCTGGCCGACTATCTGCAACCCACGGTATTTTTGCTGCCGCTCAACATCCTGGGCGAACTGTCGCGCACCTTGGCCTTGGCCGTGCGCCTATACGGCAACATGATGAGCGGCACGATCATCGGCGGCATCTTGCTGGGCATCGTGCCGTTGTTTTTCCCCATCGTGTTGCAGTTTCTGGGCTTGATCACCGGGCTGGTACAGGCCTACATCTTCGCCGTGCTGGCGATGGTGTTTATCGCCTCGGCGCAAGCCGCTCAGGATGAACACAACCCCACTCAACGATCAGGAGATTGATATGACCGAACTCAGCCCCGACGTCATCATCGGCGCCGTATCCATTTTCACCGCCGGCATCACGATGGCCATCGGCAGTATCGCACCTGCCTTGGGCGAAGGCAGGGCCGTCGCCGAAGCCTTGAACGCCATCGCCCAACAACCGGACGAAGCCCCGACCCTGACCCGCACGCTGTTCGTCGGCGTGGCGATGGTCGAATCGACCGGGATTTATTGCCTGGTGGTCAGCATGATTTTGATCTTCGCCAATCCGTTCTGGGACCATTTCATCGGCAAGGCCGGAGGCTGACCCGTGCAGATCGACTGGCTGACGGTGGCCGCACAATGGATCAATTTCCTGATCCTGATGTGGCTGCTGCGGCGGTATTTGTACCAACCCATCCTGCAAGCCATGGATAAGCGGCAACAGGCCATTGCGGCCCGCGCGGCGGCGGCCGTAAGCAAAACCGAACAGGCCGAACAACTGGCGCGCGACTATCGCGACAAACTGGCCGAGCTGGAGGCGCACCGCGACGCGCTAATGGCGGCGGCCCGGGAAGAGGCGGCCAACGAACGCGCAAACTTGGCCCAGCAGGCCCGCGCCGAATTCGAAACCCTGGCCCAGCAATGGCGGTACGACCTGGAGCGGGAAAAATCCGAATGCCAAAACCGGCTCCGCAACGAACTGGCCCGGCTGGTCACCGCCACCGCGCGTAAAGCCGTGCAGGACTTGACCGGACTGGAATTGGAACGGGCGCTATTCGATAATTTCCTGCACCGGTTGAACGCCTTGTCCGCTCGGGAAAAGCATGCGCTATCGGCGTCCGCGGGCGAAAATATCGTCTTGGCCAGCAGCAGCGCACTCGATGAGGCCTCCCGCGTCCGCTTTGCCGCTGCCTTGAACGGCATGCTGCCGGGCCAGATCGCTGTCCGCTTCGAAGCCTTGCCGGACAGCCGGCTGGGCCTGATACTGACCACCCCGGCCTATACCCTGGAATGGGGCATAGAACGTTATGTCGAAGACCTGCAGGCCGAATTGGATACCCTGTTAAACCGAACCGCCATCCATGCTGAATGACGCCTTGGACAGCACCGCCGCTACCCTGGCCCGTTTGCTGGAACAACGCCGGCCCGGCCCGGCCCTGGCCGAAACCGGCACCGCCATCCATGTAGGCCATGGCGTGGCGATGGTGGACGGTTTGCCCGGCGTACAGGCCCTGGAATTGGTTGAATTCCCGGACAGCTTGTTCGGTTTAGCCTTTAACCTGGATCCCGAACAGGTGGGCGTGGTACTGCTCGGCGCCGGCGATCAAATAACCGCCGGCAGCCGCGTGCGCCGCACCGGCCGAGTGGCCGACGTACCGGTCGGCCGGGAATTGCTCGGCCGCGTCGTCAACGCACTGGGCCAGCCGCTGGACGAACTGGGCGCGTTGAATATCGTCGAACGCCGCCCCATCGAACGGGAAGCGCCCGCGATTCTGGAACGCGCGCCCGTCACCGAGCCATTGCAAACCGGCATCAAAGTCATAGACGCCGCCATCCCCATCGGCCGCGGCCAACGCCAGCTCATCGTCGGCGACCGCCAGACCGGGAAAACCGCCATCGCGTTGGCGACACTGATCAATCAGCGCCATAGCGGCGTGGTCTGCGTCTATTGCGCCATCGGCCAGCGCGGCGACGCGGTGGCGCGCGCCATCGAAACCTTGCGCGACCAGCAAGTCATGCCGCAAACCGTGGTCGTGGTGGCCGCGGCGGAAGACCCGCCCGGCTTGCAATTCATCACCCCCTATGCCGCCACCAGCATCGCCGAGTATTTCATGCGGCAGGGCCGCGACGTGGCGATCGTCTACGACGACCTGACCCATCACGCCCTCGCCTACCGGGAACTGTCCTTGCTGCTGCGCCGCCCGCCGGGCCGCGAGGCCTACCCCGGCGACATTTTCTATATCCACGCCCGCTTGCTGGAACGCGCCACCCGTTTGGCGGCCGGCGGTTCGCTGACGGCCTTGCCCATCATTGAAATCGAAGCCGAAAATCTGGCCGCCTATATCGCCACCAACCTGATTTCCATTACCGACGGCCAGATTTATCTGTCGCCCGAACTATTTCACAAAGGGCTGCTGCCGGCCGTGGATGTCGGCAAGTCCGTGTCCAGAGTGGGCGGCAAGGCGCAATTGCCGGCTTACCGGCTGGTGGCCGGCGCTTTGAAGCTGTATTACGCCCAATTCGAGGAATTGGAAATGTTCGCCCGCTTCGGCACCCGGCTAGACAAGAAAACCCAGGGCATTCTGGAGCGCGGCAAGCGGGTGCGGGAAATTCTTAAGCAACACGAGCAGGAAGCCTTGGGCCCTTTCGAGCAAATCATCGTGCTGCTGGCCGTGACCGAAGGCCTATTCGACGCCCTGCCGTTACACGAAATCGCCCGGGCCGAATCGACACTGCGCGCCGCCGCTAGCGAGCGATTGCGCGAAATCGGCCGCCGCATCGAGCGCGGCGACACGCTGACCGGCGAAGACCGCGCCTCGATACTACGGGCGGCGCGGCAAGCCCTGGATTCCGGAGAGGCGGATGGAGACCGAACAAACCCTTAGACGCCGCATCAAAACCGTGGGCGATTTGCATGCCATCGTCCGCACCATGAAGGCGCTGGCCGCGGTCGGCGCCCGCCAATACGAGGCTGTACTGAATTCCCTGGACGACTATACGCAAACGGTGGAACTTGGTTTGCAGGCGGCATTGCGCGGTAAAGTATTCGATCGGCCGGGGCGTCCGCCGCCGGAATCGAGTTTGGCTGCCATCGTCTTCGGTTCGGATGTGGGATTATGCGGCCGTTTCAACGAAGACCTGCTCGGCTTTGCGCTGGCCGAAATGAGCGGATTACAGGCACCGCAAGCCGAACGCACGGTTTTGGCGGTCGGCTCGCGTATCCATGCCCGGTTGAGCGAACTCGGCCATCCGCTGGCGGGCGCCTGCCCTACTCCCGGTTCGGCGGCCGCCATTACCGGGACGGTCAGAGAATTGCTGGCCTACATCGACGCCTGGCGGGAGCAAGGGATAACGCGGGTTTTGCTGTTCTACAGCCAGTCCTGCGCGCCCGTTCTGCTGCAACTGCTGCCGGTCGATCCGCGGCAATTCAGCCGCTTGAGCCGTAAGCCCTGGCCTTCCCGCGCGCTACCCAGCCACGGCCCGGACGCCGAACGCCTGTTGGCCGCCTTGATCCGGCAGCATCTGTTTATCCGCCTGTTTCGGGCCTGTGCGGCATCCTTGGCTTCGGAACAGCAAATGCGCCTGAGAACCACCCAGGCGGCCGAAAAAAACATTCAGGAAAAACTCGACGAGTTGGCGGCGGAATTTCGCATGCGCCGCCAGGACGCCATCGACGCCGAGTTGCTGGATATCGGCGCGGGCTTTGAAGCCGTAAATAGCGATTAGTCCAACGCATATTGCCGGAGGCGGGAACGCCGCCTCGGCTTCTTCCCCGCAACACAACCGGCCGTAACCGGGCCGAAACCAACCAACGCATACCCGTGCGAACCGCCCGATAAACGGGATTTACGTCCCGATTTCAAAGAAACTCCGTTAAGCATAAGAAACAATCCCTTAGCCATATGAACGCCCCTGGCAATTCGATTGCCGGGGACTTACCATCGCTACCGGTTGCAACCCTAAAATAAAAAATTTCAACCACTTGATTTCATTTATGAATCCATCATGAGGCACATCGAGCTTTCATTTTGAAAATACCGAAAATCCATCTCCAAGGAGGAGTGTATATGAGACCGACCCATAAACTGTTGAATGTAAACTATTTGGCCCTTGCCCTGTTGGCATGCCAAGGCGCCAGCCTCGAAGCGGCAGCCGCGGCGCCCCCTGTATCTTGCAAATTACTCAGCGCCGATCGGGTATTCGATGGCGTGGATGTGCAATTCAACAAGAGCGTGCTGGTGGTCGGCGATAAGGTGCAGGCAATCGGAAATTATGCCGATCTCAGCGGACAATGCGCCACGCGCTATAACCTGGGAGACTCTACCATTTTGCCGGGCTTTATAGAATCCCATGCCCACATTACCTTTCAAAATGTCGGCAAGGATAAAGTATTGGAACACGGCATCACCACCGCGCAGGATACCGGCGGTCCTTTGCTGCCGCCGCAAGGCGGCAACGGCAGTTTACGCCTGCTGAGTACCGGGCCGATTCTACAAGCCCAAGGCGGTTATCCGCTGAATATCTTTTCGCCCGACGACAGCGTCGGCGGTTACGATAAAGTCGGTCTGGCCATTGCGCCCAGCGCCACGGAAAGCGAAGTCCGGGCAATTGTGCAGAATTTGGCCGCGAATGGCGCTTCCGCGATCAAGATTGCGCTGGAAGTGGGCGGAGAAGCCGGCGCGCCCTGGATGATGCCGCACGGACACGGCGAGGTACCGGCCGCGCCGTGGAATATATTGTCCCAGCAACAAGTCGGCTGGATTGTCAGCGAAGCCCATCAATTAGGCAAAAAAGTCCTGGCGCACGTGGGCGAAAACAACGGGTTTCAAATTGCCTACGGTTCCGGCGTGGATACGCTGGCGCACATGCCTTGCGCCGCGCTCGACCCCATCCTGCTGCACGAAGCGGTACATGACGGCATGAAGTTCATCAGCACCATCGACACACTGGCGTCTTGCGGCCAAGGCCTGTACGACAACGCCCATGCCGTCGGCCACGTTTATCAAGATCACGCCGCCGACGGCCTGGAGTTTCCGTTAATTTACGGCTCCGAAATTGCCCACGACAACGTACCCTGGGGTGCCAATGGCGAGGAACTGCACCTGATGCTGCATCTGAGCAGCGGCGAAACCATCGAATTTCCCGACGTGTTGAATGTACTCCGGTCGGCAACCTCGGCGGCGGCGGCGCATTTGGATACGGGTATTCAAGGCTTGGGAACCTTGACGGCCAATGCGCCGGCCGACGTCATTGCCGTTAAGGGTAATGCGCTGGAGCGCTTCAAACTGCTGGAATACCCGGATTTGGTCATGTCCGGCGGCAAATTGGTGATCAATAAATTTCCTGATTGGCAAGCTCCTTCAGCTAACTCAATGGTAAACCCCGAAAATCGTCATTTCGGCAGGGATTGCAGGAATCCAGACTATCGAAGCTTACCATCCGTGGCACTGGAGCCCGCATCCCCCCGTTCAAGCCGGGGGCAGGCTCTGCGAGCATGACGGCGTTTTTGGCTTTGCTGAAGCATCTTGCTAATCAGAATAAATTTTCGCCGACCCGCTAACCATCGGTTCAATCCGTTAACCGTCCGGGCCACGGCGTTTTCCCGGCCATAAGCGGCATGCAACACTGAAATAGGCGTTGCAAGCCGCTTTCCCGACCCTGGAACCGGATGCCATCCTAATCGTACCTGCTTGCGCCATAGCGCCACTACCATGAAAAAATTACATTTTGTCTTGCTATATCTTGCTTTATCCTGCTTTCAGATCAATACCGCCCAGTCCAGTGTATTGTCTTTCGACGATGTCACGGAAGACGCCGAAGCAGTCGTCGCCGACGGTTACGGCGGCTTGAATTGGTCGAATTTCTGGGTGCAAAACCCGGTCTTGAGCCAGATAGCCGATTTCGACTCGGGCTTTTACAACGGCCTGGTGTCCGAGGGATATACGGCCTTTAACGGTAACGGAGAAACCGCGGAAATTTCGTCCGTTAATCCTTTCGATTTTACCAGCGCCTACTTCGCGGCCGCATCGCGCTGGGGCCTGGAAATCACCGCAACCGGTTACCGAAACGGCAGCCAGTTGTATCAGATACAGTTCGCGGTCGATACCGATGCCGCTCAACTTCTGAACTTTAATTTCATAGGGATAGACCGGCTGGCGTTCGTTGCCGCCGGCGGCGATGAGTATCTCGGCGCAGGGTTCCATTTCACGATGGACAATGCCTCGATCGACACAGCACCGGTACCGTTACCCGGTGCGGCATGGCTGTTCGGCTGGGTAATGGCGGGCTTCATCGGCCTTAAGCGCCGTAACGCATAACCGCCGAGGCGGGGCCGGCTACCCGGGTTCCGCCTCTTGCCATGGCTGGCGCCTCAGTCTCCGGCCGTGGCTGTTTTTGTACTATAGACAGCTCTCACTCCAAAAAACCCACCGCTCAAGCCGGGACGCGATTCAAACCGAGGCGCAAAATGAACCATTCGCGAAGAGAAAAAGACGCAGGCTTGGTTTCTTACTCCTTCTTCCGCGCCGAGACCCGACTTTTAGACGGCTTCGCGTAGCGTTTCAATCATAGAGCGGCTCGGTTTAAATCGCCGCCCAAGCCGGCAACGGTGGCATTCCTCGCTTTTATCGCCTAAACTTCGGAAACCGTAACGCCGCCCTCCGGCTTTCGCTCCGCGGCAAGGCCGGCGGCATCCGTGTTGATGCCCCGCCCGGTACCGTGTCGGCGCACGGAGCTTTCGGTTGCCGTTCGTCCAGCTTCCAGGAAAGACTTTCGCAAACCAGGAAAATCACATTATGCTAAAAAACAGCCGCATTTTGATTGTCGATGACGTCGTCGATAATATTCGGGTAGCCATGAACATCCTTAAGGAAGGCAATTACGAATTTACCTTTGCGAATGACGGTACCGAAGCGTTACGGCTGATCGCGCAGGAGCCCGACAGTTTCGATCTGATCTTGCTGGATATAATGATGCCCAACCTCAACGGCTTCGAGGTTTGCCAAAAACTGAAGGAAACCCCCGCCACGCGGGATGTTCCCATCATTTTTTTAACCGCAAAGGTCGACGTGGACTCTATAACCAGGGGCTTCGATCTGGGCGGAGTCGATTACATCACCAAGCCGTTTCATGCCAGCGAACTGCTGGCCAGGGTCAAGACCCATCTGGAGCTGTACCATGCCAGACAAGTGCTGATAAAACACAATCTCGACCTCACAACCAAAGCCAGCTTCGAAAAAGTCCGCCTGTTGAGCGAACTGGAAGACAACCAGAAAGAGATGATTTTCATCCTGGCCGAATTGATGGAATCCACCTCGGACGAAACCGGCAAGCACATCAAGCGGGTGGCGGAAAATTCGGCCTTGCTGGCCAAATACCATCCCTGTCTGACTGAAGAAGACATGGAAATTCTCTATCACGCCTCGCCGATGCACGACATCGGCAAAATGACCATTCCGTTGGAGATTCTGCACAAGGCCGGCCGCTATACCGAGGAGGAATTCGTCACCATGAAGCAACACACCTCCAACGCCTACCAATTGCTCTCCCATTCCAACCGCAAGCTGATCAAGGCCGCCGCCATCATCGCCCACGAACACCACGAAAAATGGAACGGTAAAGGCTATCCGCGCGGCTTGAAAGGCGCGGAGATTCATATTTACGGCCGCATTGTCGCGCTGGCCGACGTGTTCGACGCCCTGACCCATAAACGCCACTACAAGGATGCCTGGGATATCGATAGCGCGGTCAACTACATTATCGAACACCGCGAAACCCAGTTCGACCCGGAACTGGTGGATATTTTTCAAACCCATCTGGACGAATTCATCGCCATCGCCCAGTCCAAATAAGCGCCGCAGCGTTTTCCGGCATCGGGAGTCCCTGTTGCATATCCGCGCCTTCGCCACCGTCCGTTCCCTGCTAACGCTTCGCTTGCCGATACTGGCATGGCTGCTGATGGCGTCCTGGCCCGCCGCCGCCGAACTCGACAAAGTCAGCATCCAGCTCAAATGGCAACACAGCTTTCAATTCGCCGGCTATTACGCCGCCATCGAGCAAGGCTATTACCGCGACGAAGGCCTGGACGTCAGTCTGAAGGAAATCGATTTTAAGCAGGATTTCGTCGAGCAGGTCCTGCGCGGCGAATCCGAATATGGGGTTTCCGACAGCACCCTGCTGATTTATCGCTTGAAAGGCGCCCCGGTGCTGCTGGTAAACCAGTTTTTTCAGCACTCCCCGCTGGTTTTCCTCTCCCGCCGCGAGTCCGGCATCGTCAGCCCGTACGAGATGGCGGGCAAAAAACTGGCCTTCAACACCACCAATCAGGGCGATGCGTCGTTAAACGCACTGCTGCTGAAAACCCTGGGCGACTTGGCTAAAGTCGAGGAAGTCGAATTCGGCGATAGCGTGTATCGGGATTTCGCCGCCGGCAAAATCGATGTGGTATCCGCCTATTCGACTTCGCAGCCGTTTTTGCTGAGGGAGCAAGGCATAGAGATTAACGTCATAGACCCGCAGAATTACGGTATCGACTTTTACGGCGATAATTTCTTCACCACCCAAAAAGAGCTGGCCGAACATCCGGACCGGGTCGCCGCCATGAGCCGGGCCACCGTCAAGGGCTGGCAATACGCCTTGGAGCCCCCCGAGCGCATCATCGAATTGATCGGCAAACGCTATAACCCCAATCTGTCCGAGGCGCATTTAAAATACGAGGCTGACGCCACCCGCCAGATGATAATTCCGGAATGGGTGCCGCTCGGTTCCATAGATCCCGGCCGCTATCGCATGAGCGCGGAGTATTACCGCAGACTGGGGTTTACCGAAACCACAAGCGTGGACAACGATTTTTTCTATCGCCCCAGCCTGCTGGAAGCGGCCGTATCGTTGCCCTTGAGCGCGGAGGAAAAGGCCTGGATCCGCGAGCATCCGCTGGTGGTTTACGGCGCGGAAAAGGACTGGCCGCCCTACGACTTTGTCGACGGGCAAGGCAAACACAGCGGGTTCAGCGCGGAACTGCTGCAACTGATAGGCCAATACAGCGGCCTGGTATTTCAGGCCCGGACCGGCGATTGGGAATCCTTGCTGAGGCAAACCAAGGCCGGCGAAATCGACCTGCTGCCGGCGCTGTTTCATACCGAAGAGCGCGCGGCTTACCTGGACTTTTCCAAGCCTTACCAGCAAATTCTGGCATATTTTTTTATTCACGAGTCGGTACAAGCCCGTAACCTGGAGGATTTGAACGGCAAGACCATCGCCATTCCCAAGGGTTTTGCCCAAATCGGCGAAGTCAAACAGCGTTTTCCCCAGTTAAGAATTCTGGAAACCGAAAACCTGATGGCGGCGATTCAGACGGTGCTGGAAAGAAAGGCCGACGTGTTGCTGGAGACCTATCCGGTGATGAATTATTTGCTGCGGCAAAACAGTATCGGCTCCATCCGCCCGTTCAAGCCGCTGCCGTCGGGCGAGATTCGCCACCTGCAAATGGCGGTAAACCGGGACAGGCCCTTGCTGTTGTCGATCGTGCAAAAAGCCCTGGAGGCGATTCCGCCCGCGGAACTGCAGAACCTGAGCAACCGCTGGCTGGGTTACGCCGAGTCCCCGCGCCACGATTTCGAACTTAACGCCGCCGAACGGCAATGGCTGGCGGAACATCCGCTGATCCGCTTCAGCGGCGACCCCAGCTGGCTACCCTATGAAGCATTCGACAACAACGGCCGCTATATCGGCATCGTTTCTGAATATTTACAGTTGATAGAACAAAAGCTCGGCATCCAATTCGACATCGTGCCGGTTGGCAGCTGGCGGGAAGCGGTCGATAAAGCCAAGCGCGGCGCTATCGACGTGCTATCGGAAACAGTCGATTCCGATTTGCAGTCCCAGCTATCCTTTACCCAGGCCTATTTGAGCAGCCCGGTGGTTATCGTGATGCGCGATGACGAGGACTATGTCGACAACATCGGTCAAATCAGACAGCGCCGGCTGGCTGTCATCAAGGACTATGGCTACAACCCGGCCATTTTTCAGGCCTATCCCGACATCCGCTTTAAAACGGTCGACACCGTTCAGGCCGGTTTGACGGCGGTATCCACCGGTCAGGTCGACGCTTTACTCTGCACCCTGGCGCAAGCCAGCTACCATATCGGCGACCAAGGCATCAATAACGTCCGTATCGTCGGCAAAACCGAATTCACCACCCAATTGGGCTTCGGCATCCGCCAGGATTACGCCCCGCTGGTGGCACTGTTCAACCGGGCCTTAAACTCGATCAGCCAAAGCGAGCGGCAACGGATAGGCGACCATTGGGGCAAGGAGCGTTTCGCCGCCCGCACCGACTATTGGTTATTGGCGAAGATCGTCGGTGCGTTTCTGATTGCCCTGCTGTTGATCGTGGTTTGGAACCGCAAGCTCAGCAGGGAAGTTGCGCGCCGCAAACGCAGCGAACAACAGGTGCGCTTGTTGAACCAACGTTTCGCGCTGGCCGCCGGGGTGGTTTCGCTCGGGGTTTGGGAGCTGGATTTGACCGCACCGAGACGCTTGATTTTCGACCCCAAAATGTTCGAACTGTACGGCATGTCGCCAAAGCAACCGCCGGATTTCGACGACTGGCTGCAATACCTGCACGAGAGCGACAGACCCTTGCTGCTGCGCAGCATCGAAAAACTGCAACAAAGCCGCTGCGAAGACCACATCGAATTCCGTATCGTCCGCCCCGACGGCGAAACCCGCACTATATACTGCGGCGCCCGCAGCGTGGAGGCGGACAATGAACCGGTCAAAATCACCGGCGTCAATTGGGACATTAGCCAACGTAAACAAATCGAAGCCGCCCTGCAAAAAGCCAAACAGCAGGCCGAAAACGCCAACCGGGCCAAATCGCAGTTTCTGGCCAATATGAGCCACGAAATCCGCACGCCGTTGAACGCGATCATCGGCTTTACCGAGTTGCTGAACGAGCAGATCAAGGAAGACCGGCTAAAATCCTTCGTCAAAACCATCCAAAGCGCCGGACACAATCTGTTGGCGCTGATCAACGACATTCTGGATTTATCGAAGATCGAGGCCGGCAAACTGCGCATCGATAAAAGCGCCTGCAATCCGCATGGTTTGTTCAGCGAACTGGGGCAAATTTTCATGATGAAAATGCGCGAGCGCAATCTGGACTTTATGCTGGATATCGACCCGCGCATCCCGGAAAACCTGTTGCTGGACGCCACCCGTCTGCGGCAAATTCTGTTGAACCTGATCGGCAATGCGGTCAAATTTACCGAGCAGGGCCATATTCGCCTGCGGGCCAGAATCGGCAACGAAGACCCTATCCGCAGCAAACTGGATTTGTATATTGATGTCGAGGATAGCGGCATCGGCATTTCGCCGGATCAGCAACAGCAAATTTTCCAGGAATTCGAGCAACTGGAAGGTCAGGACGTGCGCAAATACGGCGGCACCGGCCTGGGCTTGGCCATCAGCAAGCGCTTGACCGAGATGATGGGCGGGGAAATATCCCTGGTCAGCGCGGTGGGCAAGGGCTCGACCTTTACCCTGCATCTGAAGGGCGTGGATATTTCCTCGCTGGCGCCGGAAGCGGAAACCGCGCCGTCAGGCGGAAACATCCGCTTTCACCCGGCCAACGTCTTGGTGGCCGACGACATCGAAGACAATCGCAGCCTGCTGCGGGAATGCTTTGCCGGCGGCCCGCTTGTCGTGTCGGAAGCGGAAAACGGCCTGCAAGCCGTAAACAAGGCCGAGCAAGGCGGCATCGATTTGGTGCTGATGGATATCCGCATGCCGGTGCTGGACGGCTACCGGGCGGCGGAACGCATCAAGGCATTTTCCGACATCCCCATCATAGCCCTGACCGCCTCGGTGATGCAGGACGAATACGAACGCGCCAAAAGCGAGCATTTCGACGGCTATTTAGTGCCTGAACGGAAATCTATTAACCCCATGTTATTCAATACGTTATAATTATTTCGCGGCACTAAGATGTGTTGTTCAGAATCTGATTTTGCCCTATTTCCGGCTAAAATCAGCCTACAAACGCC
>Ga0207952_1000604_pt1 | contig 24782 bp, 25 predicted proteins | sample SubbioR12Aug_8Ca_FD_184831 | JGI IMG/M metagenome (GOLD analysis project Ga0207952, IMG submission 184831) | Serpentinite rock and fluid subsurface biosphere microbial communities from McLaughlin Reserve, California, USA - CR12Aug_8Ca (SPAdes) | ecosystem: Environmental > Terrestrial > Deep...
TACCAGCAAGCGGCCCTCACTGTGCTGGCGTTCCGCCAGGCGGCGCAGGGTATTTTCTACTATGATGACGGCACCATCGATGATCAGCCCGAAATCCAGCGCCCCCAGACTCATCAGGTTGCCGGAAATACCGAGTGAATTCATGCCTATCGCACTCATCAGCAGCGACAAAGGAATCACCAGTGCGGCAATCAAAGCAGCCCGCCAGTTACCCAGCAAGGCGAACAGGATGACGATAACCAGCAAAGCACCTTCGGCCAAGTTTTTGGCAACGGTAGAGATGGTTGCTACCACCAGTTGCGAACGGTCCAGCGTGGGCACCACAACTATCCCTTCTGGCAGTGTTTTGCCAACCTCTTGCAACTTATGGCCGACACCACGCGCAACAGTACGGCTGTTGGCACCTACCAGCATCAATGCGCTACCAACCACGGTTTCATAGCCATTGCGGCTGGCTGCACCAGAGCGCAATTCACCGCCTATATTGACCGTAGCAACCTGGGCAACGGTGACCGGCACACCTTTGTGTGTTGCCACCACAGTACGGCTGATTTCATCGGCAGTCCGTATGCGGCCGTCTGCGCGCACCAGATAGGATTCGCCCGAACGACGTATATAGTTCGCTCCGACCGAGACATTGGCTTCTTCCAGTGCCCTTGCCAGCTCGGCGAAGGAAATGCCGTGTGTTGCCAGTCTGGCCGCATCTGGTTCGACCACATACTCTTTGACATAACCGCCCAGGGAATCAACATCTGCTACACCTGGCGTGGTACGCAATTGTGGCCGTATGATCCAGTCTTGCACGGTACGCAGGTAAGCCAGCCTGGCAATCTCAGTTTTAAGTTGCTCGCCTTGCTCGGTCAGGAAACTGCCGTCAGTCTGCCAGCCAGGTTTGCCGTCATTGCGCGTTGCGCCCTTGCCATTGGGATGAGCGTATTCGACGCTATAGTGGAATACTTCACCAAGCCCGGTGGACACTGGCCCCAGTTGCGGTGTTGCGCCCTCCGGCAATTCTGGCCGCGCACGTGCCAGGCGTTCTGCGACTTGCTGACGCATGAAGTAAAGGTCGGCACTTTCTTTAAAAATCGCTGTGACCTGGCTAAAACCGTTACGCGAAAACGAACGCACGCTCTCTACGCCATTGAGGCCAGCCAGGGCTGTCTCAATCGGGAAGGTCACACGTTTTTCGATTTCAACCGGACTTAGCGTAGGTACGACAGTATTGATCTGCACCTGTTTGTTGGTGATGTCAGGAGTAACATCAATCGGCAGCAGGTTCAATTGCCAGCCGCCAACCAAAGCAATGACAATGGTCAGGAACAGAATCACCCAGCGTGACCGGACTGAGCCGGTAAGTATGGAGTCAATCATCATTCTTCCTTGCCACTCTTGATCATGTCAGCCTTGATCAGGAAAGCATTACGGGTAGCGACCTGCTCGCCAGCGCGGATGCCAGAAACTATTTGTGCCACGCCACCACTGCGCGTGCCCACCAGGACGGGCTGGATTTTAAAACCCTCTTTGGTGCGGACAAACAGAACATCTCGGCCATCGACGTTTTGTACTGCATCTTCCGGTACCGAAATGGCAGTAGGGTTGCCTTTGATATGCAGGCGCGCTTGCACACCTTCACCCACGACCAATACGCGTGCACCTGATACCGGGGTCAGCACTACAGTGGCGGCGCGGGTACTGCCATTGACTGTGGAGCTTACTGATCGGACAGTTGCTGCTACCGGCATCCCGCTGGCAGCAACGATGGTGGCTTTATCACCTGCGACAATGCGGTTTATGTCAGCAGCCGACACTGCTGCTTCAATCTGTACAGGGCCAGCGCCAGCCACCCGGAACAATTCGGTCTGTGGTTGCACGAAGCCTCCCAGACTTCCCATCTGTGCAGTGATCTTGCCTGCGATAGGACTGACGACGGCCACTGACTTACCATCGCCTGTTACCTGTGCTGTGCGGGCAATTGAGGCCGCACGTTGTGCTTCACTCTCTGCCACTGCCAGTGCAGACTGAGCAGCTTCCATTTCCTGGCGCGGTGTCACCCCTTGCTGAAACAGCGTGGACTCGCGTGCAAAGGCTTTGCGGGCCAGCTCCACTTTGGCATTGGCGACTGTCCTGTCAGCGGCCATGCTGGTCGCTTCCATACTGTCTACCAGCGCCAGGGCTTCACCGGCACGTACCGCATCACCCAGTTGACGATGTATGCGCGAAATATTGCCTGATGCCCGTGCCACGATGATTGCTTCGCTATTGGGCGGCGCGGCTACTGTACCTGATGCCAGAATTTCTGCTTCCAGACCGCCATTGAGCACCGGCTCTACGGCGATCTTGGCGATGTTCAGATAGTCGGCTGGAATCTTGATTTCTGGCGTTCCACTCTCTGCCTGTGCAGATGCAGCAGCGCTGGCGGTGCTGGCAGAGGCAGGTGTCGTTGCAGGGGATTTCTTTGCAGCCATCCAGTGTGATGCACCAAAGCCCAATGCGGCAGCAACTGCGACCATGCCTGCGGTGACAGGCCAGTTCATGGACCGACGTTCTTGTTCTATCATGGTGTTTCTCCAAATGCGATGCGGCCTTCAGCCGTTGAGAGGGTGGCAAGTGCGCGCACACGAGACAGGCGGGCATCAATAGTGAGTGCCTTGGCTTCTGACAGGGCACGGCGGATAGCGAGTAATTCGACTAAGGCGGTCTTGCCCGCGTCATAGCCGACACGACCCAGTCGGTATGCTTCTCCTGCGGCGGCTTCACCTTGTTCTGCTGCTTGCAGGCGCTTTTCTGATGCCTGGACTTGAGCCAGGGCGGAGCGATGCAGCGCTGTTGCTTCGAGCCGTGCTGCTTCTACACGCATGGATGCGCTGGCAGCGCGTTCCCTGGCGGCGGTGACGCCACTCTGGTTACGGTCGAATAAGGGAATATTTGCCGTCAAGCCTATCGTCGCGGCTTTTTCGGTGCTCCAGCCAAACTTGCGCATGCCAACGCTGACACCAATGTCCGGCAACCAGCGTTTTTCTTCAACGCGTATTTGCGCAGCAACCGCATCACGTTCGGCCACAGCGCTCGCCATTGCGGGGGTTGCATCTGGTGACCAGGAACCCGTGGAACGCACTGCGCTTACGGTAGAGAGAAACGGGTGGTCAATCTGTGTATAGGACTCAGTGGCACCGACCAGCGCCGACAAATGCTCCAGCGCTTCGGTCGCATCGGCAGACGCAGACTGTACGGCTGCCTGGGCCGCAGCGACACTGGCACGTGCCTGTGCCAGCCGCAACTCTGCTTCCCGACCGGCCTTTACCAGGGCCTGGGCAGCACGCAGGTCATCTTCAGCTCTCGTAAGTTCGGCATCTGCGACTTCCTTTCGCTGTTGCATGGCTTCAGCGGTGGCATACATGATTGCCAGTTCATTGGCATAGGAAACACGTGCCTGACGCTCACGAGCGCCAACGGCGGCTGACTTGAGCTGTTCAGCCTCAATACGCGCAGAACGCTTGCCACCCACTTCAAAGACCTGGGTGATGGCATACGTATCCTGGCGCTGGCTGAGACCGCCAGACAAGGGTGCACCCAGGTTTTCAGCGGTGACGCTCAGGGATGGATTGGCCCAGGCACCTGCCTGGCGTGCATCGGCACTGGCGGCCCTGACATTGGCAGTATGTTCGAGCAAATATGGCGCGTTCAGTTGAGCTTGCTGAAGCAAGGCTGCAAAAGACGGAGTCTCAGCAGCATGGCTCAAGGAGACGCCAGAACCGAGCAGCAATATGAGAATTGCACTGGTGACAGATGGACGCCCACGCGACAATGCGCGCAAGCGTACAGAAATTTTGTACATGAATAGCCTCTGCGGGATGAAATAGATTGCAGTAAGGCGGGCACAAGACAGAGCGGCCATCAAACATTCAATGGTCACACAGGACGAATTACCCGCGTTTCAGGCGGGTGTACGGGGAGGACGCAATAGGGGAATGGTCGTGCGGTCAGAAAAGGTATCAGACCATAAAACAGCAGGCGTAGGCGACACCAATGCATCGGCTGCTTGATCGGGCACAAAAAACAAGACATTCAAACTGCCAGCCTGGTCATAGTCAGCCAGATGCTGTACGGACTTCAAGGAATCATCCACATGCGTGTCATCGTCGTCATCTTCATCCGCATCGTCGTCATGGTGATGCAGGATGTGATCGGCATGCTCGGCAACGTGTTTGAGGACGAACTGCAAATCTTGACTCTTGCCACTACCTAATACATGCGTGAAGTTACGTTCCGTGGAAGCAATAGCTTGCCATGGAAGCACCATCAGCAGGAAAATCAGGAGTGCCTTTTTCATATTGGGTAAAGCGCAGGCCGTTTGTCGTCAGGAATTGTATAAGTTGGGGAATTATATCCCGCCGGGAGGATGGCGTGTCAATGCCTGGTACTTATGATATCGGTAACGACCGCAATTCACTTTGCCGCAGCGGTGTAACTGAAGTCATCAAACAAGGTTACGCTATCGGCTTTGGTCCATACGCCGACCTTGCCGGGTCCGGGAATATGGCTATCGTCTACTTGAATGTATGGTTTGCCGTCCAACAGGACCAATATGCTATTTCCTTTGAATTCAACCCGTAGTAAGTGCCAGGCGGCAGGAGTCACTGGCGCATCTTTGTACATGATAGTCTTGCGTGAACCGTCCTTGGTGTAATACAGAGAGACGTTATTCTCAAGCGCGTTGGCCCTGGCAACGTAGTAATTGTTGCCGTCTTTCCAGCGCCAGACTAGGCCACCGGCCTGATCTTCTTTGCCGGAGACCGACTTGAACCTCACCTCTACAGCGCCATCACTGACGCTGGTATCGCCCTTTACACACCACGGAAAATCAGCAATACCCGATTGTTTCAATACATTGGGTCTGCTAGCTGCACTGGCATCAGCCACAATAGTCCAATTTGGAGTGCCACGCCCCGTCGCGCCGCACGACCAGCCTGGCGGTGGCTTGCCTGACGGATAAGCGTCGAAATTATCTGTGACGGCTAGCCCATGCGATGCTGCGCCAAACAGGCTAACTGCCAGGATTGCTGATTTCATTTTATCCTCCGAATATCCGCCACAATACAATGCCAACAAATGTGCGCCTTCAACTCATCGCAGGCGGCCAGTTATGCGCTTCCTTCTGGCAATGCTGGCACCAGGCATACAACGCGTCATACATCACCATGCCATGCCTGAGCATTTCATGATCGTCGCTAAAATTCTGCGACAACCCTAGCGACAAGGCATACAGGCCCGCTGACTGCGGCGTTAAACCGAGTCGGGAAGTATCGGCACCACGCACGATGACGGCGAGTTGTTGTAGCGCCGGATCAGTGAGTTGATACTTATCCAGGAAGGCATCAAAGCTGCACAGTTCTCCCACATGCGTCAGTTCCACACCAGGAATATCATATGGAATTGCCCCCGTCTTAGCTGCCGTGCTGACTACCTCGCTGGCGCGCACGTAGAGAAATTCAGGTGTCTTATCAATGAAGCGTGCTATCAGCCAGGGACAGGCGATGCGGTCAATTTTTGGACGTTCTCTGGTAATCCATTGCATGTCAGCTCTCCTTTGCCTGTAAAGGCAGTCCCGCTTCGCGCCATGCTTCTATGCCCCCGGTCAGGAAGCGTGCATCAAAGCCACGCGCACGTAATGACAAGGCGGTAGACCTGCCGATGTCGAGTCCATGGACGCAATAAATCAATACTGGTTGCGATTGATTGAGGTCTTTGCTCCAATCACCAACCTGGGACGGATCGCGCCATTGTGCGCCTGGCAGCATGTCCTTACCTTCAGCAAAAAATTGCGCTCGCCGTACATCAATGATTTGAGTCTCCGCTTTCACCTGCTCGCTGGCAGCAACATCAAGTGCCCAGACAGCAGCATCCGCTGCAACTGCCGCACCATACCGGCGGTAAATGCGATCCCAGTGCAGATTCTGCATGAAGGTATCCACATAAGTCGCAGCTTTGGCACCAAAGTCCATGTGGTAAGCATGCTCATACATATCGAGCGCCAGTAGCGGTGTCGCACCAGCCAGCAATTGCGTATGGTCGCCAGCCCAGTGATTGATCAAGCGGCCTTCACGCGCAGACCATGACAACAGGGCCCAGCCAGAGCCACCACCCATGGCTTTGGCCAGCGCCGTAAATTCAGTCTGCCATTGGGCGACAGAACCAAAATCACGTTCCAGCGCGCTCGATAATCCACAAGATGGCAATATCCCATCACCGCCCAGCGCATCAAAATACAATTCATGCAGATAGGCTGAATTGGCAGCGATCAATTCTTCGCGTTTCAAGCCATTCACAGTGAATACGGGTGTACTGCCCCAGTCGAGTCCAGACAATTGCTGGCGCAAGGCGTTCAGTCGTTTGACTGCGCCGGTGTAATTATTTTCGTGATGGCTGAGGATGAGCTTGCTGCTCAGACCTTTGAGTTGGGTCAAATCCAATGTCAGCGGACGTAAAGTCATTTCCATGTTGCCACCTTTAAGTGTGAGAAAGAAGCGGGTAAATCAATAAACCCAGCAAAGCCGCGACGGCCACAATGACGGGTTCCTGCAATTTCTTGAACTTCCACAACAAGCCTATGGTGACCAGGGCGATCACGGCAGTGGGGATATCTATAATCGAGCGCTTGGCAATCACGACGACCGAACCAGCAATCGCACCTATGGCTGCCGCAGTAATGCCGTCAACAAATGCCAGCACGCCAGGCACCTTGCCGTATTTCTTGAAATAAGGGGCAGGAATCACAGTGAACAGATAGCAAGGCAAGAACGTCGCCAGAGCTGCCACGCATGCTCCCGGCAAGCCAGCCACCAGATAGCCAATGAAGCCAACAGTAATGACGACAGGGCCAGGCGTGATCATAGCGACTGCAACGGCATCAACAAATTGCTTGTCGGTCAGCCAGTGATGTCCAGTCACTACGCCGCCATACAAGAACGGAACGATCGCAAGACCAGAACCAAATACAAAAGCGCCTGCCTTGGCAAAGAACACGCCTATCTGTGTCAGAAGCGGTAAATCCAGAGTCCCAAACAAGCCTGCCATCAGCGGCACAGACACGCCAATTGAGTTCAGCGTTGTGTTCCGCTTCAGGAACTTGGGAGGCGCACGTAAAAACCAGACGAGTACACCAGCGGCAATAAATAGCCAGGCGATCTCAGATTCCGTGATCACGGTGACAGCAGCCAGCACCAGGAAGATTGCCCACAGCAATTTGTCCTTGCCCACGCTTTTTTGCGTCAGTTTCTTGGTACTCATGACGATGATGCCTATGACGGCAGCACCAACGCCGTAAAACACGGACTGCATCCACGACAGGCCACCAAAGTGCACATACGCCCAGCCGAGTGCCACGACCATGAAGAAAGATGGCACCACAAAGGCAATACCTACCAGAGTCGCACCGAGGATGCGGTAATGGACATAACCCAGGTAAATCGCCAGTTGGGCTGCCAGCGGACCAGGAGCCAACTGAGCAAGCGCCAGTCCTTCCTTGTAATCCGCTTCACTGATCCAGGCACGCTCACCGACGAGATCACGATGCATATAACCGACCAGGGCAACTGGGCCACCAAAGCCCAGCGTGCCCAGACGTAGGAAATACAGGATGAGTTGCCAGAGTGTGTAGCCAGTAGTCGGGGTTTCAGTCATGGTGTACTCCCGTTATGGTTTGATTTTTTGGAAAGAAGCCAGCAAGCCATCAAACACGGCACTGGCGACCTGCAAAAGTTGATCATCATCCGTAATGGCGGCACGCATGCCAGCCAGCACACTTTCTATGCCGACAGATTCAGGTGGCTGTATACCGCCCACGTCCAGGTAGTGCACCAGTGCACCCAGTTGCTTCAGTGCCGGTGTCTCCAGTGCAAAGCTTTCCATCAGCACTTCAAAACTGACGCGATTGCCAACGTGGCTGAAGCTGGCGCCATCAAAGTCAAAACCCAATGCATCTGCCGGGCAATCACCGGGGGACGCCAACCAGAGAATCGCTGCCTTTGTATCAATGAAGCGACGTATCAGCCAGGCGCAGGCCAACCTGTCCACCCAGGGACGGGCACGGGTCGCCCAAGTGCGACCTTGATAAGCTGCAACGGCAAGCTTATTGATTTGTGCAGAAACAGGATGTGGTTCATCCGGTGCCAGTACACGGGCTATCTTCAATTCCAGTTCTTGCAAGGCAGCGTCCGCCTGTCGCTGCGCCTCACCGGGAAAGAAGTCTATCTCTGCCACACCAGCAAATGCCTTGCGCAGCTTGCGCGCTTGCTTGATGCCTTCTGCCAGGGTGTCGATAGACAATGCCTGGATAGCCTGGGCAACTTCTGTCAGCAAGGCTGCGTAATCTTCATTACGGTCAAACAGCCCGGCAAAATTCGCCTGATCCGGCTCTTCCACCCGCAAGAGCATGGATGTGCCACCCGCAGACAACACATCGGCAGCAATCGCCTCCATGCTGGCGCGGCATGATCCATTTTCCGGCATAAGGTACACACCGTCGCGCAATACCACGGCACCAGAGGCTTTCAAAGCCCGCCACGCACGCATCCTGACGGTAGCGTTCTCTGTGGGCAGGCTGATAATCAGTAATATCCATTTCATGAAGTAGATTATTCTACATATTAGTAATTTACGCTACAGATATTTTCAATCAATTTGGTGATAGCAATTGCTTGCCGGTCTTACAAGAACATTGGCGTGCATCAATGATGCATAGCGCTGCCAAGCGTCAGATTGTTGACGCTATTGGCGCTACGAAGAAAAGGAAAATGGAGGAGTAAAGAGTGTACTTAGCACTTTAGGGAAGCGATATTTTCGCTACTTGACAGCATGAAATGCTCCAACACGTTCATGGCTGGTGCGTCTGGCGCATCAACCCACCAAGCCATCAGGTCAACGATACCGCCAGCCAGATAACGCGCCTGCATTGGCCGCTGGCCTTCGGCAATATTCTGCCTAACTAAATCTTGTTCTATCAGTTGAAAAACCATTTCCCTGAAGCGACGCTCGACGCCATAACCACTGCGGCGTCCGACGACGTTTCTGAATACACGACGATTTTCTTCCATGTGCGCCAGCAAACCGGGCAAAAAGGCAAATGGTCGCAGTTGCGCCGGCTCCATCGTAGTGGTCGCAGTCAAGGCCTCACGCAAATCATTCAGGCTTTCTGACAGCAGATCATCCTTGCTGTCGAAGTGCAGATAAAACGTGGAGCGTCCAACATTGGCCCGTTCACAAATCTCCTGGATGCTGAGGTCGTCCCAGCCATGTTCGGTCAGCAAACTCAGCATGGCTTCACGCAAAGCCAGTCTGGTTTTGAGGACGCGACGGTCAGGTGCTGTTTCTGTACGCATAGCTAAGACTTCCTGAGCATAAATAAGGGAAATGTCTGTAAATGGTCGCAGGTCGTGATTTGGTTCTTCTGGCAAGCTCACTTGCTTGCGATTATGGACGCCTGTCCATTTTCAGACAAGGCTATGATGACAAACACTACTGATACACATTTGATCGCTTCCTCATCCCTGGCGTTTCGGCGCCTGCTTCAAGCCAGTTTGTTTGGCCTGCTCACGGTCATCGGCTTGGCAACGGCGCAACAGCAGAACGGAGACCTGACGGTAATCGCAAAAGGTTTTAAAAATGCTCAAGGCCATGCTATTGCCAGACTTTACCTGCCTGGCAATGAAGTGACGAAGAAGGGACAGCAGGAAATCAGCGCAGCGATAAACAATGAACAAAGCAGCTTTCAGTTCCCGTCATTGCCTGCTGGCGACTACGCCATCGTGGTGTTTCATGACGCCAACGATAACGGCACTGTTGACCATAACTTCTTTGGCTTACCGGTAGAGGCGCTCGGCTTTTCCAATGGGTTTAGGGTCAGCCTGACTTCAGGCATGCCCAACTTCGAGAAACTGCGCTTCGCTCATGGCAATAGCGCACAAACCATACAACTTAACGTGGAGTGAATGCACCATGCAAACCTTACCTGCCAAGAGTTACGCGCCAGCATCAAAAAATAGTCTCATGCGTGAACACTTCGTCCGTTTCATCAAATTTGGTTTTTACCCCATCGGCCTGGTACTGACACTGGCATTCATTTACCTCAATACCCAGAAATTATTAGGTAACCCAAAGCAGGCTTATACCATCTATCTGATTGTTGTCATTGGCAGCATGCTCCTTTTGGAATGGACTATGCCAGCCAGGCCCGACTGGTCCATGACCTGGCGTAGCTTCCTCCGCAGGGACGTGCCGATGATGGTAGTAAATGGCGTGGCTCTGGCTGGCACGACATTCTGTCTCACCGCGCTGACTCAGTGGATCGACGTTAGTGCGGTCAATCTCACTAAGTGGCTGCCATGGTGGGGTCAAGCCTTTGCTGCGATCTTGATTTCTGATTTTCTGTGGTATTGGGTACATCGCTATAGCCACGAAGGACAAGGACGCTTTGGCCAATGGCTATGGAAGACGCATGTTGCCCACCACCTGCCCAAACAAGTGTATGTCTTCATGCATGCCGCTGGCCACCCCATCAACGGTGCCTATGTCAGGGCAATACTGATGCTGCCGCCGGTCTTCCTTGGTTTTTCGGCAGAAGCCATCTTTGCTGCTGCAGTCCTGACCGGTTTTCAGGGGCTGGTGTCACACTTCAACGTGGATATCCGCGCGGGATACTTTAACTATATTTTCATGGGCACGGAGCTCCACCGATATCACCATAGCGCCGCGTTGAGCGAAGGGAAGAATTATGCAGCCGTTGTCACCATTTGGGATCAGCTATTCGGCAGTTTTGATTATCATCCGGGCTCAGTGCCAGAATCGCTGGGGGTGCATGAGCGGGAAGCTTATCCAGGGAGTGATGAGATACTGAGTGTGATGGCACTTCCGTTCAAATGAATACCGCTTTGCAAAAATGTGCACTGATGCATATCAGCTTAATCACATCTCAATCGACATATTTTTGATATAACAGTATTGAAAAGGCCTCAGCCTACTTCCGATAATTATCACTTATCGGAAGTAGGCTGAATTAGATCACATTCATCGCTACTCTGCCTCACGTAACGTCATTTACCTAATCGCGAACAAATTTTGTCATAGTGTAAGGCAGGGAGGGGAGATTTGTAGAAGCGGTATGAATGGAAAAAACATCTTTAATCAGATAATTGCCATTTTGGCACCAACAGTTTTATATTGTTAAAAAGAATAGTTTGATACAAGTGCTTATGCGGAGCAACGACACAAACTTCGAGTGCGATTGGAGCCATCAGAACAGCGTATAACGGCTTTTTTCCATCAAGCCGGTAGCTCACTGGCTGCCAGACTTGATGGACGCTCAGAGAGCGCTTAAGTAATGTTTCTGTATGGAAATTATTTGGCGAAAAGATACTTAAAAAGCTCGTTCCAAGAAGCTGAATTTTTCAGTCCGGTTTTGACCGAAGCGTTCAAGCCAGACTGCTCCCACCAGGGAGCCATGTTTTTATGCAGCAAACCTTCATATTCACCCACGCATTTGGGAACTTTGCGAGCATCCATTGCTTCTTTGAGGTGTTTGCGCGCACCGACTATGCCACGTAAGCGAACAGAGTCCAGATAGAAATGAAAAGCAGGGTCTTTGGATAAAGGTGCTTCGCTGATGATTAAGAACACCTTGAAATCACCTAAAGGATTTTTCCTGGCATCGATCTCAGGTATTGACATTGTAGGATTGAAAACACGACGTACTTCTATGCGGGTGGTATCTTCGAGCACGATTTTGTCAAATTGAAATTCTATAGACTCTTTACATGCGATATTTCTAGCAGGTGATACTTTTACATCTGATAAAACACTTATCGAAAGTTGTGGGTCGTTCAGGTTGTTATATCATGCCCAAAACACTTTAGATTTAGGTGTTAGCGTGACTATCTGGTGGGAGGAAGCCACGCCCAAAATACTAACCTTCAGTTGCCAGATTACGGTTGTCCAACCATGACTTTTCATACTGTGTTCTGCCATCAAGATCGATCTGCATTGAAGGTGTATAAACGAAGCCATCTTCAATCGCCCAAGCAGGTGTATTCAACTTATTTGTAGATGCAATCAATGTTGTCCAGTTCACTCCATTTGTACTTGCTGACGGGGTCCGTGAAACGTCAATTCCATATCTTGTGTGAATGCGTTTTCGGAATCGGAAATAAGTCGCTGGAGCATCGAACATCGTTTTCAAAGATTCGCCATGTGACCACAACATCAGTAGTCGGCGATCGTCTTGATTTTCAAGAACTTCCAGTAATGCAGCAAAGGTATCCATCGAAGGCATATCGGTGATAGAAACGCTATCCAGAGCTTGACGGTGTATCGCGGCAGCAGTTTCAGAATTCCATGATGAACCGATATTCAACCCCTTAGATTTTAGCCCACGTTTGAAGCGAGTTTCTATACGGATACTGTTACCTAAATACTTGAGCAGGCGGTCAAATTGGATGCCGGTTCCAATACGGTCAATAGACTTTTTTTTAAGCTCGCCTAGCATGCACAGCTTGTGTTTGAGCAAATCATTCTGCAATTGGAATTGTTTGTCATAAACAATAATTTGGCGATCGCGGGAGTTCGGCCAAATCCGGATACCTACGCCTTTTTGTAGTGGCGTTATACCTAACTCTTGTGGGGCATAGCGGCGCATGTTATCGCAAAAGGAAGCAATAGTAGCTGTTGGCATTTTATAGTGCTCGGCGACATGCACTTCATGGACGAGATATGTGCGATCTTCTAATGCCTGTTTCACTGAACTTGGCATCTTCATGTTCAACGACTTAAAGCACAGTTCTATTGATTTACTTACCAGCGGATGCAGTTCATTAACTCCAAGTCCATTGTGACATTGAATTAACTTCAGTGGGCAACCGCTAAAGCGTATTTTCTTACCTTGGTCTTCTATTCGTACTTCAAAACTAGGCGCGTGCTTACTGACATGTATTTTAGACGGAGTGAAGGATGTCGACTTTACTGCGCTGGCATGAGTAGTTTGTACTGTTTTACCTAGTATTGGTAAGTCGCTACCGGTAATGGTAATGTCGGTATAGTCAATCATATTAAGCCTTATAGATATATCGGGAGCGGATTACACTCGTATCAGTAACAGCAATGGTTGAATAACGTTGGTGATAGTGATCTCCATAGCTCTACTTTCGAGTGCGCATCCGCAATGCAAATAGCGCGCGCTGGTGCATCACTGCGCGCGCTAGTACATGCATTAGTGCACCGTTGATTTTGCAGCCTTCAAGTGACGAGTAACCGTCGAGCGATTAATTTTCAGGCGACTAGCAATCTCGGTGCTCGACATATTTTTTTCTTTCAGGATAGCTATTTGTGATGCCATAGGGCTCAGAATTTGACCGCGTGAGTATTCCCATTGCAGTTCTCCCTTTGGCGATTTTTCCATTACAACCGTAATTGGAAGGGCTTCATTGCTAGCGAGGTGGCGCTTTTTCTCCCAGGTCATCTGGATACGCAGCGATCCATCAGTGTTTTTGTTGTCAACTGGATTGAGTGAAACTGACCAGTCAAGTGCGTCTTCGTGGCGTGAGCTTCCACGCTGACCACCTTTCTTGCCCGAGTGATGAACAACGATGACGCAGCGACCAGCATGTTTGTGTGCCAACATCCATTTAGCTAAAGGTGCAAATGCTTCAGGAGTCTCACGGCCGTCACCGCTCCATGCAGAATAGTTATCGACTATAACCACGTCCCAATCTGTGCCAATCATTTGATCAATTTGTGCTTGTCCGGCAGGGTCAGTAATTGATGGCAGTAAACCAGCAAAGGATTCTGGCGTAAAAATAGACAGATTTTTTGGGGGGGGAGTCTCCAAGCTTTTGCACATCATAATCAGCCTGTTCTTGAACGAGGAGATATCCATCTCACCGTCCAAATAGATCACGCGACGTTTGTTTGTCGGTTGATAGTCCAAAAATGAAACACCTGAACTCATGGAGATAGCGATACCCATCAATAACCATGTTTTACCACAACCACGCGGGCCATAGAACATGCCAGTTTGATTGGACAAAATCAGTTTACCCCAGTGTTTCCTGCGGCTTGGTATGCTGATTTTTGTGAGGTCTTCTGCTGTCAAGAGAGTCATTTTTTTTGAGGGCTGAAATTTAATTATTTGAGCCCGTTGTTCTACCGGTTTATTTGACTTTTTAATGTGACGTTCTTCAATTGGTCCGGTAGATGCTTTAACTTTTAATGCCATTTGTATCTCCTTGATGTGGTACTCGATATATGAAGTACCGCTTACTAAGTAGGTTGTTATGACACATCTATGCATATGGTGAGATGTGTCATCATCCAAGAGCTATTATTCCAAATCTGTAAGGATATGGATTTCGCGTTCACGGAGGGAGTTGAGCAAGCCTTTTACGACAAAGTGTGAGCCTAAAGTTGACTCAAAGATGTAGTTGTTAGCCGATGAATCTATGTAGGTTACACCCTTGTGTTTGCCGCGATTGAACGTGGTAATCAACTTATTTTTATATGCCTTTCCGTAGTGACAGAGAAGTAGCAGTGGATTCAAATACTCGTCACTGAGCTTTTTCTTGGCACTGATGGAAATGTAGATTTTTTTCAAATCCATGATTTTCATGATTCCTTCAAATTCTGGTGTTTTGACAGAAAATTCCAGGTACTGGTGAATCAAATTTTCGGTATCATTCAACTCCTTAGTCAAATCCAGATGAAATAAATTGTTATCTGTTTTTGAACACGAAGGGGCGACATCAGATTCCGAATCTATGGGAAAAATTTGTGTGGTATTCATTTTCAAATTTCTATCTTTTTGATTGGCTTCGCAATTGAATAAAATCAATTCATTTGCGAGAGATTGTGTTTCAAAATTAGACTGGAGTCTCAAGCATTTGTGGCGCTCTAATTGCTATTTACAGCCTTAGATATTTATCATTTAATGTGACACAAGATGCTGTTGAGAACAGTTATAGAGTCAGTCGTTAGTCTGATTTTTGATACGTCCATTGATCCATTGATCAATCTCAGATTCTGAGAAGCGGACGGCGCGAGCACCAATCAAGTATGGTCTTGGAAAGATACCCTTCTTGATGTACGCGTAAATTGTTGAGCGAGAGAGAGTGCAGCGAACTTGAACCTGTTTAATTGAGATCAAATTAGGTGCAGTAAAGTGCTCTTGAGATTCTGATTTGACCTTGTTTGCCGCAACTGAAATTTCAGACTTGCAGTGATCGTGTACAGAATTGGCAATTGCCGAAACGATTGGGTGAAAAGAGATCATAGTTACTCCAAGTAAGTGAACTTTGCGCTGGCCAGCACAGTTCATATCTTGCTTGAAGCATTAAAGCTAATCCAGGGAGAACGAGTGGCACCCGCTAATTTTCCCTTGACATTTTAATTTTTATAGGATTTCGCCGAGAGTAATGACTTTTTCGCCTGGTTTGCCGGGGTGAAGTGCTAAAAACCTGTAGCCATGTGTAGTGTATTCCCTTGCTTTCTTGATTCTTTGCTTTATATTCTCGGAAAGTTCTTCCTTTGTTTTATCTGCTGATTTGATGGGCTCAATATCTCTCGCGCATTCAGCATATGTCTTACGGTTTGCGAGAAGGTCTAATAATCTGATATAGATACCAAATGTCTTGAAGCTATGATGATGAGTAACAGTTTTCTTATTTAGTTTCTCGCTGTATTCTTTCAATCTTTTTTTCAATCGTCCTTTAGCGAGTTGCAATTGCTTATCCAGCGATTGAGTGTCAATAAATGATGCGTTCAAATCAAAACGTACCAGTACCATACCCTGCTCTAATTCTATCGATTTTGAACTCCTGTCACCGTTTTGGTTTGACCAGCTTGTCAGTAGGTCTGATGTAAATTTCGGCTTCCCGTAACTCCCGGTGTATGGGTCTCTGTAGTCCTTAAATCTTAATAATCCAAACTGGTTGGCGATGGCTTGTTTCTCATCATCTGTTCCAACCTCGCATTTTTTACATGCTAGTATAAAATCGTTATTTCTGCGCAGAAATTCCCAGGCCCATTTTCGATAGGACCATTTTTCCATCCCTTTGTACCTGTTAATGTCTTTTCCATTTGGCCGTGGTAATTTTTTCTTCATATCATCAGTTGAATTATTTTCTTCATTCTCGGTGATTGGCATAATAATGTAATGTTTTTGTTAATTTATTGCTCTGGATATTTCATGTTATTACTCGAACTCATTTAGATTGAATTGCGTACATTCCGTTTTTTAGCGAATCAAGATATTTAGACCATGCATGCATCATTTCTCTCCGATCTTCAAGATATTTCGCTTTCTGGTATTTTCCTTTTACACCTTGGACCAAGTGCGACAATTGGCGTTCGATTTTTTCCTCCGCCCATCCAAGCTCAGCGAGCGCTGTGGCAGCCGTATGGCGAAATCCATGAGGCTGGATTACGTCACTTGAGTAGCCAAGTGTTTTAAGTGCTTTGTTTATTGTTCCGTCACTGATTGGTTTTGCACCGGAACCAGCGCTAAAAATATATTCACCTGAACCAGTATAGGGGCGCATGGATTGAATTATTTGTATAGCCTGATCCGAGAGTGGAACAATGTGGTCAATCTCTGTTTTTGTGACCAAATAGCGCCATTCCTTGGTACTAAAATTAATATCTTTCCATTTTGCTTGTCGTAGCTCACCTGGACGCGTAAATACAAGTGGCAGCAATTGTAGTGCAGCCTTGGTTGCTGGCGAGCCGACATAGTGATCAATATCACGCATCAATTGGCCAAGAAGATTTTGGTCTACAATATGAGAGAAATTCTTGCTGACATGCTTTGCAAGTGCGCCAAGCAGATCATGTGCAATGTCATGTTCAGCCCTGCTTGTCTGGATAGCATATCGCCACAGGCCGGACATTAGTGTTCTGACGCGGTTTGCCGTTTCTGTTACGCGTTGGCCTCGATTATTTTTGCGAGATTCGATGCGCCGTAAGCATCTGAGTAGATCAACCGCCTTAATTTCTGCAATTGGCTGTTTGCCCAAATAGGGGATGAGGTCGTTTTCGAGATAAGCGCGAGTGCGTGCTTTGTGCGTCTCTGAGAGTGGCTCTATTTTGATTCTGAACCATTCCCATGCTACTGCTTCAAAATTATTGCCCATCGCTTCAATTTTGGCTACTTTTTGCGCTTTCTTACTCTCGCTTGGATCAATAGATTCTGCGATGAGTTTGCGTGCTTGCTCGCGTTTTTCCCGTGCTTCTTGCAGCGAAACGGCTGGATATGCGCCGAAGCTCAAACGATTGGTTTTTCCGTTTGGCTGGCGATAAAACATTCTCCAATTCTTCGAGCCAGTCGGAGCAATCTCCAAATACATGCCACCGCCATCGGATAAAGTATAAATTTTATCTTTTGGTTTGGCCGTGCGGATTTTGGTATCAGTGAGCGGAATGGCTAGTTTCGGCATTTTGAATCCATAGAATTGTTGGATGCAATTATGGATGCAAAAAAATTGGCTGGCAATAAATCTGCTTGGACGCTAATAAACAAAAAACCCGCGTTCTTCATAGAGAAACACGGGTTGATTTGTATCTTACTGGATGTCTTAAAACATCTAATTGGTGCCGAGAGCCGGAATCGAACCGGCACGCCTTGCGGCGCGGGATTTTGAGTCCCGTGCGTCTACCTATTCCGCCATCTCGGCAACGCAGAACAAAATTATGACAGAGCCGTCAGGATTTTGCAAGTGGCTTGCTGCTTTTGCCGTTTGCTTTGCTTATGGGTTTCTGCCTGGTTGGTCGAAATTCACGTTCCTGCGCCACATGGCGGGGGTGGGGAAGCGTTTTTGGACTATGCGCAGGTAGTACCACAGGCTGAAGGCGACGATGGCGAGGCTGGTGCTGTTGGCCATCCAGAAGCCAGCTGCGCCGTGCAAAAAGGCGGGGCTGATGTTGTAGGGGTCCAGGCCCAGCATGACGCCGCCGCCGAGGCCGCAGCCCCATAGCGCAAAGGCGTACAGGATGGTGGGGACGATGGCGATTTTATAGGCGCGCAGGATGAAGGCGGTGGTGACTTGTATCGCATCAAAAATCTGGTACACCGAAATGAAGGTGAACAGCGGGAAGGCAGCTGCGATGATGACGGGGTTGGAGGTGTAGGCGTGCAAGATCAGGTCGCGGCTGAACCAGATGGTGATACCGATGGGCACAGCCAGCATGGCAGCCAGGATGATGCCTGCATTGCCAGTGACGCGGGCGGCCTGCATTTGTTTTGCGCCTATGGCTTGCGCAACCAGGGTGCCGGTGGCGCTGGCAATCGCCAGGGGAAGCATGTACAGGATGGTGCCAAAGTTGGCGGTGAGCTGGTGGCCGGATACAGCGACTTCGCCCAGGCGCGCAATGAACAGGGCCATGAAGGCAAATGCGGTGACTTCGATGAGGTAGCTGAGGCCCATGGGTATGCCAAGGTGCAGCAGGCTGCGCAGGGCTTTCCAGTTGGGTTTGACGAAGCCGGTGCCAAATAGTGCAAACAATTCATAATATTTGACGTGCTTGAGCATGAGCCAGGCAGTGATGAGCATGAGCCAGGCATTGACAGCAGTGGCAGCAGCGCAGCCGGGGCCGCCCATGGCGGGTATGCCAAGGCCGCCAAATATGAAGAGGGTATTGAGCGGGATTTTTATCGCGAGTGCGGCGAGCTGTATGGCCATGACCATCTTGGGGCGGCCAACTGCGTTATTGAGCGCGCCATAAATCCTGAAGCCCAGGGTGGCGGGCAGGGCGATGGCGAGTATTTGCAGGTATTGTGCTGCCTTGTCATTCAAGGTGGGCGAGGCTTGTGCGATGGAGAGCAGGCTATTTGGGAACAGCAAGATCAAACAGCCTATGCAGGCGAGAAAGCCGCCCAGCCATACACCTTGCTTGATTTCTGCGCCTATCTTTTTGAATTTGCGTGCGCCAAATAATTGGCCGACGACGGGGGAGATGGCTTGCAAAATACCGTTGAGGCCAACGAAGATACTGACGTAAATCGAGATGCCGATGGAGAGTGCGGCCAGGTCAGTCGCCGAGAAGCGCGAAGTCATGGCGGTGTCTATCACCCCATTGCCCACCACAGCCATCTGGCCCACCATCATGGGCCATGACAGTGAGGCGATGCGTTTGATGTTGCCGCGCAGTGTGCTGGGGTGTTCGGTCTTCATTGCTGCTTGCGCTGGTACAGGGTAAACAATTCGTCATTGTCGGCAGCGCGGTGACCAGACCAGATGACTGACCAGTGCTCTTGCTTGTATTCTGGTGGCAACACGCTTTCATGCAAGGACTTTTTACTGTTTTGTACCAGTAATAGCTGGCAGTCATGATCTGAGAATCCGGCAAATTGCAGCTTGCCAAAATACGCAAATGAAGCGCGTTGCGACGGGCCGACGTGGGCTTGTATGCAGCCCATATTGGGCGGCACTTTTTGCGCGAGTTCTTTGGAGAGTGGAGCATAGCTGACTTTTTGGTCCAGCCACGGCAAGCCCAGGCTTTGCACCAGCAGCCAGCATAAAATGACGCCACCACTGGACAATACCACCGCGCGCCACAAGACAGCAGGTTGCCTGGAGATGCGCCAATACACCAGGCGGAACCAGGCTATGGTTGCAGCCAGGGCGATGATGAAGACAAAGATATTGAAGCTGGACTGATAGCCTGGCACCAGATTGCCAGCTCTTTTTGCCATGCCGGGTGGCCAGCCTGTCAGATCAGCCAGCCAGTACAGCCAGATAAAGGCGGCTACGGCTGTGAAGACGATGACAGAGAACCAGTCAACGGCATTGATGGCGCTGCGTTTCATGGTTGGCAAGCCAAAGGCGGCGAGTATCGCCAGCGGTGGCAGTATCGGTAAGAGTATTGCTTCTTCAGACTGATGATTGAGTATGGCGAGTACGCCAAAGCAAATCAGGAAACTGACAGGCAGGGAGATGTGCATGGCTTTTTCTTGCTTGCGCCATGCAAAGATGGCCCAGGCAGCAAACGGCCAGGCGGGCCAGCTAAACCAGATGCCATAACGGAACAGGTAGCTGATGCTATCGAATTTAGGGAAATTGAACTGGCGATAATTCCACAACATCCATGACTGATAGGGCGAGCTGTCGTAAGGATGGACCAGGCTGATGGTGAGCAGCCAGATACCAGCAACGATAATCGCCAGCGGCAGGGTGGTGTTGATCAGATATTTGAGTGGCTGGCGTTGCTGGCGGTAGGCGCAAACTGCCAGCAAGCTGATCCACAATGCGATAGGTAATACCCAGCCGCGTGTCAATACCAGCAGGCCTAGTATGCCGCCAATTTTTGCAGCAGTAAGCTTGGCCGGTTCATCCAGCAGGCGTACACATAAATACAGGGTGCAGGCGATCAGGGATATTTGCAGGGCTTCGGCGCTGGTTTCGTGGCTGCGTAATAGCAGACCCAGGCAGCCAAGATAAATCAGTAATGCACCGTCGGCCAGGGTGCGGCCAAAATCGCGTGCTTCTGGCTGGCCGCCAAAGGCCAGTTTCAGGGGTTGTGCTTCTGGCCTGCGGCCCAGCAGATAAGTGGCATACCAGACCGAGAGTGAGCCGAGCAGGAAGAATATACCGGTACTCAGGCGGGCGGCCATGGGTTCACCCACCAGCCAGCCAAATAATTTAATGCAGATGGCACCTAGCCAGAAAGCCAGTGGGCCTTCTTCTGGCATGGGCAGGCCGACGATGTGTGGCCACAGCCAGTCAGACAGATTGCCATGTGCCATGGTCCACATGATGCCAAAACCAGCGGCGTCGTCACCTTTCCACGGATCGCGGCCTATCAGGCCGGGCAGGATATACAGGAGACAGAGGGCGATGATTCCCCAGCGCGGTAGCGCAACAGTGGCGGCAGCAGGAAGTCGTACTGGCTTCATATCTGGGTGGTGGAGGGAAAGGATGCTTATTGTAGGGTAAAGCTTTAGTAAAAAAGGCAGCCTGAGCTGCCTTTTTTACTAAAAATTCTTGGGAACCACAGACGGTCTTGCGTACTCCGCGATTTTGTATTAGCAAGGCTGGCCCTGCTGCTACATGAGATTCGTCTATGCTTCCCTGGCCAATTAGTTGGCGACAGAAGTCTTGGAACCGACTTTGCCGAACTTTTGACGGAATTTTTCAACGCGACCGGCTGTATCCACGATTTTGTGTTTGCCAGTGTAGAAAGGATGAGATTCTGCAGAAACCTCGATCTTTACCAGTGGGTATTCTTTACCTTCAAACTCACCTTTGTCTTTGGTGTTGATAGTTGAACGTGTGATGAATTTGAAATCGCAAGAAACGTCGTGGAACAGAACTTCGCGATAATTTGGGTGAATGCCATCTCTCATGCTTGCCTCGAAAATAGTGTAGGTAGCCAATAAGCACTTCGTCGGTCGTCTTGCTTCTTGACCCGATTGCATTATCACTTGCCAAAGGTTTAAATAATTGTCTGGATTTTGGACGCCCAAAATGCCAAGCCGATGATTATACAATGAAAATTGGGGTTTTTGCGATGGGGTGTTGTGAAGGATTGGGGCTTATTGCAGATAAATTTGAGGTGGATCAGATGAGCTTGAGTGAGGTGATGTTGTTTATTGGGTATGTTTTCCGTCCATTTTGTTGCGACTTACTCTAGTTTACTGCGAACGTCGCTGGGCTCCTGCCCGCGCAGGAGCGACGAATTTGAGGGCGTTTTGCTCGCGTAAACTCATGGTCTCACTCGATTTTCCTTTGTCTTTCTCTGTGACGACTCTGTGTCTCCGTGTCTCTGTGGTGAGAGGTTTTGAATTTCACACACACACACCGAACCCAAAACCACCCCTAACTTGATAAAATCCCGATTTTTGCACCAAATCCTGAAGGAGAAACATGACGACGAGCTATCTGGGTATGAGTTCGATGTTGCATACCATTGAAGTCGCCGGGATACTGGCTTTTGCCAGTTCAGGGTTTATTGAGGCGCGGCGCAAGCGCATGGATGTGGTGGGGGTGTTTACTGTCGCCTTTATCACGGCATTTGGTGGTGGCACGTTGCGCGACCTGTTGCTGGACAGGCGTCCCTTGTTCTGGGTAGAGAATCAGGAATACCCTATCCTTATTTTTGTAATGTCTATTATTGCCATCCCATTTTTGCGGCATTTGCGCAATGCAGTCACTGAGAATGCCATCGTGCTGGCGGATGCCTTGGGTCTGGGTTTGTTCAGTGTGACTGGTGCCTCACTGGCGCAAGAGGCACAAATGCCCATGTTTGTGTGTGTGATGATGGGGGTTATCACCGGTATTTTTGGTGGTGTCTTGCGCGATATTATCTGTAATGAGATACCGCTGGTGTTCAGACGCAGCCATTTGTATGCAACTTGCGCCTTTGCCGGTTGCTGGGCTTATCTGATACTGAACTGGCTGCAGGTCAACGAAGGTGTCGCCCTGGTTTTTGGGGTAGGCATATGCTTCGTACTGCGCATGATGGCAGTACGTTTTGACTGGAAATTGCCGGTGTAGATATCAGGATCTAGTTTTGCCCAACCGCCAGGGGCATATTGCATTCCTGTTTTGCTGGCTTTGGTTTTTTCAGTGGCGGGCGGGCTACCAGGCCTGCCATGAATATATCCACCATGTCTTCAGCATGAAGCATCAGGCAATAGGCCGAAGAGTCTTCCAGCCATTCATGGACTATGCCTATGACGTAGGCGTGGATGGCTTGCATGGCGATCCATGTATCGGTATCGGGATGTAATTGCCCGAGGTCAACAGCTTGCTGGACCATGGCCTGTACCTTTGCCAGGCATTCGACCCGTTTTTCGCTTTCGGCACTGAAGAAGATCAGTTCGCTGTTTTTTTCGCAGCGATGAAAAATGATGTCAAACACATTTTGCTGGCGTGCATTGCCCGTGACCAGATTTAGGAAGTGGACATTCAATTGCTTGATACCAGCCAGCGGGTCTTTGTGCGGTGTGGAAACAATTTCATTGAGCAGGGCTTCCATGGGCAGGAAGGCGCGGTCGCACATGGCTTGAAAGAGGGCGTTTTTATCCTTGAAGTGCCAGTAAATGGCGCCACGGGTCATGCCTGCAGCTGTCGCAACATCATTGAGTGTGGTACTGGTGACACCTTTTTCAGCGAATACTTTTTCTGCCGCGTCGAGCAGCGTATTATAAGTTTCCTGTGCTTCTTCTTTCGTTTTTCTGACCATTTTGTTTCCTTTGTGTACGCAACAGAGTTTTATCTATCTTTACGTACAATTTTTTTGCTGCCTCTGCGTCATTGTATGTGAACGTGGCAGGGAGAATGTCACTGAAAGCTTGTCGCTTTCCATCATTCACTCTGCATGAATAAGACATCTAATCGTTTATACCGTTTTTATATTTATAAAGCCTGCATTGTTACGCATTGATACTGGTGCATTTGTAAAAATCCGAACTGTTCCAGATCAAATTTGTTGCTCCGCAGCAGGAATTTCTTGCCTGCTTTATACTTGTTTACTTGCTTAACTGACTAGCCTTCAAACTGCCATGATTTTTGCTTGTCATGAAGCTTTCATTGAGCTGCTCTATAAAGTATTTAAATACCGCGCCTTCATTTGCGATGCGAGTGAAAGCACATAATTCTTGTTAATTTAATAGCGACTCACGAAGAGTCATATAAATACTGCTTGCAAAAACTCCTTCCTGTTCCACCTCTGCAGAATATGGTTTTTCATAGGCGGGAATGAGTCCTGGTAGCACCCAAAATCCCTGTAATACAGTAGGGCTGTTTAAAAACTTTATTTACAAACATTCGTGAATGTATATAATAGCACACCGCCTTTCCTTTTAGAAGAAAGAATCTCCTATGCGCTCCCCTGCAAAACCAATAACAAAACTATTTCAGCTATCTTCGATTACCCGCCATATGACACAGGCTTTGCCTGCTTTGCGTATTGCCGCTATCAGCCTGCCTTTGCTGGTGTTGGCCGCTTGTGGTGATAAAGGCGCAGCAAACGCCGGTGGCCCAGGCAAGATGCCGCCACCAGAGGTAAATGTCGTGACTGTGCAGCCACGCAACCTGGGTATGGACTTTGAATATGCGGCGCAAACCGCAGGTTCACGCGAGACAGAAGTGCGCGCCCGTGTTGCCGGTATTTTGGAAAACCGCCTGTATGAAGAAGGTTCTCGTGTCAAGGCTGGCACCGTGCTGTTCCAGATCGATCCAGGTGCTTACCGCACGCAACTGGCCTCTGCAGAAGCGGCTGCTGGTGTGGCAGAAGCCAAATTGAATCAGGCCAAGCGCGAATTTGCCCGTCTGACACCACTGGCGGCAGAAAAAGCCATCAGCCAGAAAGAATTTGACGATGCCAAGTCAGCACTGGAAACAGCAGAAGCCAGCTACAAGCAAGTGCAGGCGCAAGTCAATGAAGCCAAACTCAATCTTGGTTATACCCGTGTGGTAGCGCCTATTGACGGTGTGACTGGTGTTGCCGCCAAATCCAACGGCAGCCTGGTGACCGCGGCGGATAGTTTGCTGACGACCATCGTGCAGACGGACCCTGTGTATGTCAATTTCAGCGTACCGGAAGCAGATTATTTGAAGCTGAGCAAGGATGTAGTTGCAGGCAAGATTGCCTTGCCTGGCAAGAAAACCAATAACGGCAGCCTGGCTTTTGATGTGCAGTTGAAACTGGCTGACGGCAGCACGGCTCCAGTGACAGGCAAGATGAACTTTGTCAGTGAAAAAGTGAATCCTGCCACTGGTGGTTTTGATGCACGTGCCCAGGTGCCA
>Ga0207952_1000605_pt1 | contig 24748 bp, 25 predicted proteins | sample SubbioR12Aug_8Ca_FD_184831 | JGI IMG/M metagenome (GOLD analysis project Ga0207952, IMG submission 184831) | Serpentinite rock and fluid subsurface biosphere microbial communities from McLaughlin Reserve, California, USA - CR12Aug_8Ca (SPAdes) | ecosystem: Environmental > Terrestrial > Deep...
ATAGATCATCTTCCGGCATTCAAGAAAGGGTGCTAAATATGAATCGAGTTAGGAATCGGGTGCTTAACGTGCTTGGAAGCACGTTTGAAAAAATCTACTCAGCAGCCTAGAGGTTGCGGAATATGGGTAATAAGAGGAACGTCTGCTCTTTTGGAGAAATCATGCATGAATGATAAGCCTGAACAACCTTGTTTCAAAGATTTTTTTTGATATGTTTTTAGCCACCTCCACCCTACCCCCGTGAACCCGTACCTGCTCGAGGGTCGTAAATAGAAAACAAAAATCGAGGACCTAAGGTTGCATTGGTAGCCTGCTGTATTGCAATTTCTTGCTGAAATGCTTGGATCGCTCTTAGGGTAAGATGATTACCTTCTGCAATAATGGTACAAGATCTCTGTAGCCGTGCCAATGTTGCCGGCAAGCTTTGGAGCCGGTTAAAAAAGACATAGAGTGCAGTGAGCTGCACGAGCTGGCCGATCTCTCTAGGCAAGCTTTGGAGCTGGTTAAAAGAGACATAGAGTGCAGTGAGCTGCACGAGCTGGCCGATCTCTCTAGGCAAGCTTTGGAGCTGGTTGTTAGAGACATAGAGTGCAGTGAGCTGCACGAGCTGAACGCGTACAAATAACGTCGATAATAATTTAAAAAAACAACTTTAACTTTAAATATTATTTCATTTTTTGTTGAAAAAAACAGCTAGTTTAATTAAAATTTAAAAAAATAAACTATAAGCAGAACAATGACAACTCCATTATGTAAGGAATTAGTTCCGTATTTTTCAATCAATGAACATATAAAGAACAAGCAGATTGCTGAACAGGATGCTTTAAGAGAGGCTAAACTGATACAGCTGTTCCGCTCGTTAATAATTATAGACAATCCCATTGCAGAAGCTTTTCAAGCAGAGGCTATTGTATCTCATGCCCTCGATGATAAGCCCATCATAGCCTCTTATGGTGCTGGTCCCTGTGTTATTATCTGCGGCTATGAACCTGATCAAAAAGTCGGTTTTATTGCCCATTTTAGCCATTTTGGCGAAGTATCACCAGGCACTCAGGTCATTACAACCGTTGTTAAAAGGTTTCTAAAGCATAGCTTGGGAAACTTTATAGTAGATTTGAAAGGAGGAATTACCAGCCACCCGATTTCCGCAAAGATCTTTGATGCAATCAAAATATGGACAAAAACATCCAAAGACATTTCTCTTCAAATCCGCTCCTCTGACCCGCTAGAATCTGCAAATGATGCGTCTAGAAGCATTGCTCTGGATACGCGCAATGGAATGATTAAGGATTATGATCCCTTAAGAGATAATCCTAAAAATTATCGTAGACTAACAACAGAAGATATCCATTGGGCCAGGAGAAGTTTTGATGTTCTGCCACAGATTAAACTTGTCCATCCAGGAACCAAAAAACTTTGAACTATGTTTGAACTTCTCTCTTTTTTAGAAAAGAGAAGTTCAAGCGAATAGGTTCGTCTGAGATTACGAGTAAACCCCTATAGATCGATGTCTTAGAGAGACAATCTCTGAATTAATGTTTAATTCAGAGATTGTCTCTTAGAGACTCGATTATATTTTTTTTTACGCTTAATAGGTATGTTCAATTAAGACCGATCTGCCCTAAAGGGAATGCTAAAATGAAAGAAGAAAATGCTATCAAAATCAAGACCGAAGACGTGGTTTTAGTCGGAGACTTGCATATTCCTCAAGGAGCTACAAGTATTGTATTATTTGCTCATGGCAGTGGAAGTAGCAGATTAAGCCCACGCAATCAATTTGTTGCTAAGGTTTTAGAAAAGGGTGGATTGGGGACATTGCTTATCGATTTGCTGACCATCGAGGAAGAAAAAGTAGACAGCATAACGCGTCATTTAAGATTTGATATCCCTTTTTTAGCCAAGAGATTAGTCGCCGTTATCGATTGGCTGGAAAATAGAAAGCTCAATATCGGATGTTTTGGTGCCAGTACAGGTGCTGCGGCCGCCTTACTTGCGGCTGCAGAAAGACCCCTTCAGGTAAAAGCAGTCGTATCCAGAGGGGGACGCCCAGATTTAGCAGGAAAGCACTTAGCAGAAGTCAAAGCGCCGACTCTTTTCATCGTCGGAGGAGATGATACGCAAGTGATCGAGCTTAATGAACAGGCGATGCAACAACTACAATGTACCAAAAAATTGACTATTGTCCCAGGAGCCACACACCTTTTTGAGGAATCAGGTACCCTTGAAGAGGTCTCAAGATTAGCAACAGCATGGTTTCAGAAGTGGCTTGAAAAAGTGCCAACATAAGATGAACTCATCAATCCGGGTGAGTTAGGAACTGTCTAAGAATACAACAAACAATTTCGCATAGTGAAGTTGTTCGTTGTATTCTTAGACAGTTCCTAGCCCTTATTCTTTTGCAAAAAGAGTGCAAAAGGCTATTTTATTTTTGCAAGTTCCTCATCTACATTGTCTTTAGGATCATCACACACCTGACCTAGGAACTTAGGTAGTTTTAGACCTGCGAGTGATGTGATGTCGTGCAATGCTGGCAAAGACTTAACAAATTGACTGATGAAGTTTGAGGTTGTAGACCCCTGATCCCCATTGGCTTGGTTGTTACCACTGTCCCAAACTGTAATTTTATCGATTTTGATACTCTTGATAGCTTCTGTTTGGAGTTTGACGATCTCTTCTAATTTCTCGATGAGAAGCATTGTAGAAGCACTCTTAGCATCATCACCACAAGCCTCTACAAGCTGTTTATACCCTTTTGCTTTAGCATCTAGCAACTTTTGAATACCCTCTGCTTCTGCCTGTTTAATCGCTAGGATCGCTTCGGCATCGCCACGTGCTATCAGCACCTTTCTCGTTGCTTCAGCTTCAGCATCAATCTGGATCTTTCGTTTTTCAATTTCCTGAGGAACAATCTGCTCAGCTTCTAGAAGTTGCGTTTGAGCAAGAGCCCGTGCTCTTTGAATCTCTGCTTCCGCATGTTGCCTAGCCACTTGGCTGCGTTGGGAAGCTTCCGCTTCTCTCTCTGCTAAAGTCGCATTAGTAAGCGCTACTTGTGCTTTAGAATCATTTTCACCCTTTACAGCTTCTGCATTATAAGAGGCGACTGAAACACGTCGATCCCTTTCCGCTAGAGCCTTACCGATATCCCCCTGCTTTTCCTGCTCTGCTACATCAACCTTGGCTTGATTCACAGCAGTTGCAGAAGCCTTTTTTCCTATACTTTCAATATATTCAGATTCATCCGTAATATCTGTAATATTGACGTTAAGTAGAGTCAATCCGATTTTATGAAGCTCTGGCTCGATATTATTTTTAATCGATTCGAGAAAACGCTCTCTATCCTGGTTGATCTCTTCTATGCGAAGGGATGCGACGGTAAGTCGTAGCTGGCCAATGATGATTTCCGTGGCCATAGATTCAATGCCTCTCTGATCCAAATCGAGCAACCTGACTGCTGCATTATTCATAATATCAGGAGTTAAGCCCACTGCTACAGTAAACGTACTTGGAACATTAACACGAATATTCTGGTGAGAGAGAGCTCCCTTTAAAGGGATGTGGATGGTGCGAGGAGTCAAATCCAAAAATGTACAACCCTGAATCAAGGGCCAAACAAATGTACCACCACCGTGATAGCACTGTACTGTTTTATTTCCTCCAACACGCCCGTAAACAACGAGAACTTTATTAGAGGGACATCTTCGGTATAATTTCGCCAAAAAAAAGACCGTTGAAAAAAGAAAGAGAAGAAATCCAATGATCGTGGTACCAAAATATGTAATATCCATGCTTTTCCTATTGTGAAGAATAACCTATCGGTACGACAACGACAGTTTTGTCATCGGCCGTTTTTATAATCTGAACGTGACTAAAGGAAGGTAGTTCTTCCTGCTGTAGAGAAATGGCATTAAGCTCATACGTAAGATGATGCAGCGAGACAGAGACCTTACCTGTACCACCGCTTGGAATACGCTGGTAGATCACCGCTTTTTTCCCTACTGCGTCCTCGATATTAAATACCGTTCCTGAACTATGAAGTTGCCTTGCCATTTTAAAAATACAGGCTGCGATTAGAGACGTCGTCAGCCCACCAGCGAATGCAATTGCTATCGTAGCTTGCCATTGGAGGCCAAATTGTTTATGACAAGTGAGCCCAACCCAACCGAACATCATCAAAAATCCTGTGACGGCCTGCTTAGAGAGCCATTTGAATTTTCCCGCATCCAGACTGTTGGCATCCTCAACAAGAGAGTCCTGTTCCATGGCTCCAAATAAGCTCAGGACGCCTTGGATAAGGAACATCCCAGATCCAGTAAGAGCGAAAAACCAAAAAAAAGCGTCCTCGTTAATTAACCCAGTTAATTTATACATCTGATCAAACATGATTTATCCCGAGAACACCCTGCATACTTTGAGTGGTTTTTTTATTAAAATCAAACAAAACAAGTCGTTTTTACAAAAAATCATAAGAACCTATCTCAATAAATTTTTTGGTCGATTTTCTATAGGTTTGAGAGCCCATACTCCATAGAACAAATCTGGAAACACTACTGATACCAAACTAAAAGACAAGCCACTGTCAACTTTCGTTTGCACCATGTAATACCAAACGCAATAAATAATTTCATATTTGAGCTGCGTGAAAGCTGTCGACAAATTGACGATCATAAACAGCATAGTATTAATGCAATACAATGCCGTTTACGATCGCCGATTTTCGGCGCTTTGACGCGGCTCAAATGTGAAGTTATTTGTTGCGTTTGGTATAAAGTTCAAATAATTTACATGGCGCAAACGAAAGTTGACAGTGGCTTGTCTTTAACAAAAAAGGTAAAAGTAATTGTGGTTCAAAGAGAAGAAGGAATTCTTAGATGTATCTCAAATGCTGTAAATGCCTGTCTATTAGGAGCCAAACAAAAACGGATTACTCTTTACTACTCAGGGATTATCTCTCAGAATTCATCACCTGCGATAGGATTTCTAAACAAAGTTTTGCTGTTTGTTTATGATGATTTCTCTTGGGATTGTATTCTACAAGTTCAAATGCCTTGAAGTGTTTATTTTTTTGTAGATGAGAAAGCGCTCTTAGAAGATCTTTTGCATGTACCCCGCCCTTTTCAGGACTCCCTACTCCAGGAGCCTCTTCAGGACAGATGACATCCAAATCTAAACTGACTCCAAAGACTTTTGTCTGTCTTGAAACATATGCTATAGCTTCTTTAAGCACCTCTTCAATGCCCCTTTCTTCTACTTCTTTTTCAAAATAGATACGGACATTTAAACGCTTTAAAAGTTGAGCCTCCCCCTCTTCGAAAGAACGGGTCCCAATAAGACAGATGTTTTCAGGCCAAAGAACAGGATCTTTTTGTTCTAATTTGGCTAAAGCTGCATCTCCATGACCTAAAAGTCCAGCAACAGGCATTCCATGCCAAGCCCCCGAAGGCGATGTCTTTGGGGTATGTGCATCCATATGTGCATCTATCCAGATCAGTCCCATGGGTAACTCATTCTTTTTTTTAAAGAACTGATATGCCCCATTCCACGTTCCTACAGCAATAGAGTGATCCCCCCCTAATACAATCGGAAAACAGCCAGATTCTAGGGTGGTTTCCACTTCTTTTGCCAAATGAAGATTAAAGTCATGGATAAGGGGCAACACATTGGGAAGCGTGATCGTAGCCTCTCTCGCTTTTTTCTCTGGATAGAGGATTTTTAGTTCTCTTATGGAAAATTTTCTCTCCTGGAGCTTTTCTACAATCTGTTCATCTCTCAAAATTTCCGGACCATGTTCACATTCTCGTATCTGAGCACCCCAACCACTTGCCGCTCCAATCAGACGATAGTTCATTTTCATTCCTATTGTTACTCCAAACCAACCGATATAAAAAAACAGAATTATTTAAAACTAATAGTTTTTTGATTTTTTAAATTGAGCAAATATTCAACATTGAATTAGAAGAGGGTTAACATTCACTTAATTGCGTGCTGAGTTATCTATGACAAAAATCATCACTATTCCAGACCTTGAACAACTTATTGCTCAACATGGCATGCAGACTTTTTACCGAGACCTTCTTCGGTATCTTAAAGAAGACTTTGCACGTTGGGACAAGTTTCATAAAATCCCTCGTATTGCAGCTCATGTGCCTAATGGGATTATTGAACTCATGCCCATATGGGATGATCGTTATTACAGCTATAAATACGTCAATGGCCATCCGAACAACACAGCATCTGGTCATTTAACTGTTGTTGCTTTGGGGTGCCTTGCAGATATCGCAACAGGTTATCCTTTACTTCTCAGCGAAATGACAGTTCTAACAGGTATTCGTACTGCTGCAACTTCCGCTCTTGCTAGCGATCTATTAGCAAAGCATGGCGTGACTACAATGGCTGTGATTGGAACTGGAGCTCAGAGTGAATTTCAAGTATTAGCTCATCGTGTAGTTCGTCCTATTGACACGATCCGATATTTTGATCTAGACCCTCATACCATGCTTCGTTTTAAAAAAAATATGGAGGGAACGGGGCTGCATCTGATTGAATGCCGTTCTGCGGAAGAAACTCTTATTGGCAGCGAAATTATAGTGGTCACCACAGCGGCCCCAGGACACCAAGAAGTAGTGAAGGATACGTGGGTAAAACCTGGAGTACACATCAATGGCATTGGGGGTGATTCTCCTGGAAAAACAGAATTGGCTCTAGCAATATTAAAACGGTCAAAAATCTTTGTAGAATTTATGCCACAAACGCAAATAGAGGGAGAAATCCAACAATTGACACCTCAAGAACGAGCTGTGCATGTGCGTGGAGAGTTGTGGGAGCTTGTTACTCATCAAAAGAAAGGACGCGAAACAGACGCTGATATCACTTTGTATGATTCAGTTGGATTCGCATTAGAAGATTATTCTGTATTGCGTCTAGTACGTGATTTATCTCAGATTTATAACATAGGGACTGTTTTGCCAATCATTCCCGAATTGTCTGATCCCAAAAACTTAATCAGTTTACTAGGAGGACATCATCTCAGCTAAAACCACGTACCTACATCTCTAATGACTTCTGATAGAAAAAAACAACTTTATCCGTTATAGAAGTAAAAAGCACGAGCTCTCATGGGGTAGTTTTAACAACATGGCTCTACTCTCTGTGTTATTTCTTTCTGCTGGATCCCTCTTATTTTCACAACCCATCATCTCAGCTCCCCTTGTAGAGGTCACCACTTATTCCCCTACAACGGATGTAAATTTGAATGAAACCACTGACTCTTTTTTTCATTCTCTTATCGATACGACTTTCTATTTTGGATCTGGAACTATCCTTGGGTCAGCAGCTTGTCTAACTGGCGTAGGTTGGGTTGTTTGTCACCTCTCTCCTTGGACTGCAACAATGGGAAATGAGTGCCTTCTTTCCAGCCAACTCTTAGGGACTGGGGCTCTGCATTCTTTCACCCAAATGTTCAAAATCTCCCCACTTTTTTCTTTCTTTTTCAAAAAGATACCCCCTCCCTATTCTTCATGGGATCTCAACAAAAAAATGCTTCTTCAAATTCCAGCTTTTTCACCCAAAGATATGGAACTCCTCCATTTCTTGCAGGAGAGATGGCTTGCCAAATCGACAGGTTGCTATCCTTTTTTTGCAAAGTGGATGTGCCCTTCTTTTGGCATTTCTCTTCAAGCACACCCTGAGACGACGAATTCTTATGCCAGGGATCCCTCTAACAAATTGTCTCAGACATATAAGAATAGAGTTGAGGCTTGGAAATATTTTCTTCCTCACCCGCAATATTTTCCTTTGGTTTTGACTCGCCCTTCCGATATCCGAGGCTACCTCCCTTTCTATCTTGAAATTTTGCACAATGGGGAGATTCCTTGCTCTGTTGAAAAACTAGCACTCATAAAGCCTACAATAGATTCTCCCTTAATTATCGACGCCACTTCACTCCTTCCAAAGACTACATTAAATCAAGCGCAATGGCTCAACATCTGGCACTCTTATGAAAGTCGATTGTCTACCTGGTGTAAAGAGCATCAGTTAGATCTTAACCAGATCCTCTGCATCCATAGAGTACAACAAGAAAACATCGGAGGCATTCGTCTACTTCCTTTTTCTTTTTCATCTAAGGAAAGTATAGAAAAACACCACCAATTTCTTTTGGAATGGATATCTAAACTTGGTCTCTCAGCCAATCGAATAGAATTAGATCGATTCCTTCCCGCTTCTAATTCTTCTTTCGATGCACTAGGCTCTATTACCCCACCCACTCTAGAATGTGCATCAAAAGAACAGTGGATCTCTTTCCTTGATTCTGTAGATCGCGTTTGGAAATCAAACCATGCGCAAAAGACTTTAATGGTTAAGGGCACACTACAACTCCTCAAAGATCTATGCGCTGCCCTCTCTCAGAAAAACTGGGAAGAAGTTATGCACTCTCCCACACGCTCTTCCGCAGCTCAATTATCTTTTGCAAAAATACAACAACAATTTCACGCCCTCGTTCAAAATGATGAACTATTTTCATTTAACGATACTGCGACCCATATAGAACAGATTCATGCCAATCTCTCCTCTCTTCTAGAAATTTTCGCCCCTTTTACCGCTGAAGATTTTCCCATTATTTTCCGACAACACCTTACCTCTATTCCTAAAGATCTACAACCATTGACACGCTATGGAATTCACACTTCTGCAATGACCAGTCTAGCAGGCATCTTTAAAGCGCTTAAAAGTACTTTAGGCAAACCTCCATGTACCCTCTATGGAGAAAACACCTACTTTGAATGTATCTATGTCGTAGAGCGCATCACAAATGGATTATCAGTCCAAGAAGCGACTGAACAAGAGTGGAAAGAAGTCGATCTCATCTTAGCTCAATTCAATCCTGCACTTAAAAGAATCACTTTTAAAGCTACAGAGTATCATGCAGAAAAGATAGAGGAGACCCTTCATCAAGCTTTAAGCGCAAGGGAAGGAAAACCTCTAACTCTTGCCCTAGACTGCACCCTTGATTTTAGCGATTCAAATAGAGTCGGTAGATTGCTCTATGAGTTTAAAGAAGAGATCAAAAGCGGTAAACTCAGCATCATTGGGTACCGAAGTGGTTCTAAATTCGATCTATTCGGTATGGATAATTACTGTGGCGCCCCTTTCTTCATGATTCACAGTCAAGACACACAATGGTCTTCATTAGATTCTCTTTTGACCGATCCTGTTCTGCAAACAGACCGTTTAAGTCTCAATTGGTTTTGCCTTGCCTATCAACACGCTTCTCCCTATTTAGAGTTGTACAGAAAGCAAGTGTTTGACAACACGCGAGCTGTATTAAATAAAGTTCCAGCACGACTTCTTAGTAATGATGATCTTAACTATCGCATCATCCCTATCGATTCAAGTGCTGACCCTTCCTTTATTGATATTAAAATTTTCGGGCCTTTACATGAGATTAGAGGAGGGGTACTCCTTGCAGTTTTGCTCACTATGAAATGTCTGGAGGCAGGTCATCCGCTTTTGTATCGACCCAGCTTAGGATTCTACCATCCCAATCTCTCCGTACTTTTTAGTAAAGAATTTACAACAATTCGCTTAACACTAGGGCTTGATCCTACCCAAGTTGACGTCATTGTCAACTGCTTTGAAATGGTTGATGCGCTCAACGGTCCGAAGAGCCTGTTTAAAATCTAAGGGTTCGTCGATTTTTAGGTTTTTAGTACAGCTTCTAAGAAGATTCCTGGAGATACACCCTTGGAATATCGCAAAAAAGAACACTCGTACTCGCATGAAAAATGCATTCAGAGTCTGTAACAGCACATAATAGCTACAGCATAACATATTAAAAACCAACTCACTACATTATTTTTTCAACCAAATCAGAGTTTATGTAGCCAATTTGCATGGTCCATATTACACTACGGTTATGGGACCATCTCTTTCATCGCATTTCCAATCTCGAGCGCCTTCGGCAGTCCGCTTAACACAAATTGAATTCTTAAAGCGTACCGATCGAGTAGTTGCCGTGAACACAGCTATCGGAAATGTTTCTTTACCTATGCATCCAGCAATGCTCAAACGAATGTTTTCTCTGGATACACCTAGCAGCCCTTTTCATCAAGGCGTCGTGAAATATTCAACAACCGTTGGCGAAGTAGAAACAAATCAAACGTTTTTGCACTTGATCGAGAGTAGCGGTTTTTCTACACAAGGTTTGTATAGCCAAGTCACAGATGGTGGTAGCCAGGCTATGGAGTTAGCCATTCTTGGCGTATGCGGACCGGCGGGTTCTGCAACTAAGCCCTTACTACTTATTGACCCTACCTATTCTAACTATGCTTCTATAGCTGAACGTACTGGGCGTTCAACCGTTGCGGTGACTCGGTACTTAGAAGACAATGGAAAATTCACCTTGCCCAAGCTATCGGAAATTGAAAAGGTGATTCAAAAAACACAGCCAGCCGCTTTATTAGTCATACCCTATGACAATCCTACTGGGCAGTTTTTTCCTCAAAAAATACTTAACGATCTCGCAGCTCTCTGCGTAAAGTACAATTTATGGCTACTGAGCGATGAAGCCTATCGCGAACTATTTTATACTCAAGACCAGACAAGTAGTCTCTGGGGTATCACTGAAAAAGATGTCCCCGGCATTACTGGCCGCCGCATCAGCATTGAATCTGCCTCAAAAATCTGGAATGCATGCGGCTTGCGCATTGGCGCGCTTGTGACAGACAATAAAGAATTTCACCAACAAGCTGTAGCTGAAAACACAGCCAGCTTATGTTCCAATGTCATTGGCCAATATATTTTTGGATCTCTTCTCCACGAATCTAAAAACCAGCTTCAGGCTTGGTTCCAGCAGCAACGAACCTATTATTATCAAATGGCAAGTACTGTCACCGCTGGTCTAAAAAAGGAACTTCCACAGTTAATTATTTCTACACCAGACGCAGCTTTATATACCGTGATCGATATGCGAAATATTTTTGGCGCAGATTTTGATGTGACAGATTTTGTCATGTACTGCGCTCAGAAAGGGCAAGTGCTTGTCAAAGATGTTAAAAAGACACTTTTACTGGCCCCAATGGCAGGTTTTTATTCTCCACAGCCTGGAGAACGCAACCCGGGTAAAACACAGATGCGCTTTGCCTATGTAGAGCCTCCTGAGATTATGGAAGAAGTTCCAAAATTATTTGCTCAACTGCTACTCGATTTTCAGCGTTCTAGAGACTCCTGCATAACTCAGTACCTTTGAAAAAAATGAATCGTTTTGGTGAGATTTCGGATTTGAGCAAGCCCACATATGCGAGACATCTCATAGGGGGCGAGTAAAAAACGAAAGATCGCAAAACGAGCATTTTTAACGAAGGTACTGAGTTATGCAGGGGTCTCTTCTAAATGCCTTTAGCGTTATACCAATCCTCAATGATTAACCTATATAGGACGTAGCCAAAACCTCGGGGTTGGACGATCGTAATACCAAACGCAATAAATAATTTCATATTTGAGCTGCGTGAAAGCTGTCGACAAATTGACGATCATAAACAGCATAGTATTAATGCAATACAATGCCGTTTACGATCGCCGATTTTCGGCGCTTTGACGCGGCTCAAATGTGAAGTTATTTGTTGCGTTTGGTATAACTAGACTGTATTTCTTAATACGAGCGACATTGCGATAAGATCCAACCGCGAGAATTTTCGCTTACGTCCTATATAGGTTATATCATTGCCAATTAGTATTAGATCCAGTTTGAAATTTTCTTTTCCAACCATGCTTTTTGCAGGAAATTTCAGCCTCTATTTTAATAGAGCTCTAATGTGGCCAACATTCCTCATAAGTAAAATCCAGCTCATCAGCAAAACCTAACCCATGCTCTTCCTTCAATCTAAAACGGGCACCAGTTAAAGCTCCTTGATCGATCTTCTGCACCTCTTCTTCGGAAAGGATAAAGTCTCTGATGTTTATATTTTCTTGGATATGTGTTTCATCTTTACTCCCTGGTAGAGGAATGCATCCATGCTGAGTACTCCATCTAAGAGCTACCTGACAAGCTGTTTTTCCATATTTCTTTCCTATTTGAGAGAGAATTTTTTCCTCACTCATACCACCTAAATTTAGAGGTCGCCATGCTTGGACAAGCATTGCATGCTCGCGGCAAAAATCAAGCAACTCCTTATCATAGAAGTGAGGATGCATTTCTACTTGAACCCATGTAATAGGAATGCCAATTTCTAGTGCCTTTTTTAAGTGATTTACAGAGACATTACTCAAGCCAATATGGCGAATTTTTTTATGCTGCCTTAGCTCCTCCATTGCATTGAGCGTCTTTTCAATAGGTATCTTGCTATTTGGCCAATGTAACAAATACGCATCGAGGTACTCTGTCTCCAATTGCTTTAGAGTTGAATCCAGATCCTTACGCAAATCTTCTGGAGATTGCATATCATGCCACACCTTCGAAATGATATAGAAATGGCGGCGATCTTGGCCTTTTAGAGCTTTTGCAATGCTTTTGAAATTTTCATAGTATGTAGCTGTGTCAAAAATACGGTACCCAGTTGCAACTGCTAGTCCTACCGCTTTCGTGCAGATTTTCCCAGTAAAAGGATAGGTCCCAAACCCTATCATTGGATACTCCACTCCATCGATTCTACATGCACAATTCTTGGTATCCACTTCGACCGGTTTTGAGTCTGCGAATGCATTCATAATCCCCCTATCATAAAAAGCAAAAATGTAAGCAATCTACTCATGAAACTAAACTTTAAATTATTCAGAATTCTTAAAACTAAATTTAAACAGACATTTACAAACATTGCTAGAAATATCCCTATAGATTATTCTCCTCTGCGGGGGTGAGTTCTATGTTGGATCTGCAAGCACAGCGAAAAACCAAAATCGTTCTTTCTGATTACGATTATCAACAAGACTTAGAAAATCGACTATTGATGTCTCAATTTTCTCATTGCGATCTTTTGGTTTTGCAGGAAGTTCTGTACAGTCCGGTACGTTTTTCCATTCGTAAAATGGCGCGTTCTTTAGAACTTTCGGATAACGATCTAACAGATATTCTCAAAAATCTTGGGAGTACAGGTCTGCTGACTATTAATGGAGACACTGTTGAAGTAGACAAAGAAGCTCGCAAATACTTCGAAACACAAGTGCTCAAGTTTGAAGAAGATTTTAAGCCTGGGTTTGATTTCTTATTAGGATTGCTCCGCCAAGTACCCATTCATGTTCTTCCCTCTTGGTATGCGATTCCTCGTTCCTCTAACAATATTCACGATTCCATTATTGAGCGTTATTTACACACACCTCAAATTTACCATCGATATCTACAGGAATTTTACCTTTATAACCCTACAATAGCCCCACTTGTCAAAGAACTCTTCTCTTCTTTGCAACTAAAGCTAAACGGTCAAGAGATCATTGATCGTTATCGTCTGAGCCGGGAACAATTTGAAGAGATGATGTTGTTATTGGAATTTAGCTTTATCGCCTGCTTACGTTATGAACGAATCGGAAATGATTGGAAAGAAGTTGTCGTTCCATTCGAGGAATGGCGCGAACATCTGGTTTTTTTACGTTCAACACAAGCCGATCCCATCTTGGAAGAAGAAGAAATTAAACGACAACGGCCTCACGATTATTCTTTCGTTCAAGATTTAAGCGAACTGCTAAAAACCCTTTCGAGCAAACCTATACCTCTAAAGGAGTCTCCTACAGGCTGTTTCTTACCAACTTCTAAAGCTCTCATAAACACACTCTCCAAGCGTCTTAACCTAAGCTTTGAAGATCCAATTGATCTATGCTACTTTTCTAAATTAGTGACGAAGCTTTGTTTACTCAAATTCTCTATACTTACCGATGGGGAACTCAAGTCTTCTATATACGCTGAACGTTGGCTGGAAATGCCCAGTGAAGAACAAGCTCTTTTTCTCTACCGTAACCCACATAATCGTCTTTTCTCTGGAGAGCTTCAAGAACCTTTACAAATTGATAAAGCAATACGTGAAGCTGAAAAAGGCATTCAACGGGTCCTTCATGCTGGATGGGTGCTACTAGAGGATTTCTTGAGGGGGGCTCTTGTTTCTTTTGGTGACGATCCTGCCGTATTTTTTAAAAAAACAGGAAGACAGTGGGCTTATGCTCGTCCTCAATATACCCCGGAGCAATTACGCTTAATCCACGTTACTGTCTGCGATTGGTTATTCGAGACAGCCGTTGTAGCAATAGGAACTTATAAAGGTAAGACTTGCTTTAAAGTGACCGACTTAGGCCTATCTATTTTTGGACGCTAATGAGTTATGTCAAAAAATAAAAAAACATCCGATGCAGAGCTAGCCAACAACCGCAAAGCTTTTCACAATTACGACATCCTTGATACTTTTGAGGCAGGCATAGCTCTTGTGGGAACAGAAGTTAAATCACTCAGGGATCACGGAGGCAGTATACAAGATGCCTATGTAGTGATTTCTGAAAATGAAGCGCTATTGAAAAACGCCTCGATTGCCCCCTATAACTTTGGCAATATCCATAATCATGAAGAACGAAGAACTCGCAAACTTTTATTGCATAAACGAGAACTTGCTAAACTCGATACATTTTGTCGAGAAAAAGGTCTTACTTTGGTTGCTCTTGCCATGTATCTCAAAAATGGCCTAGTTAAAGTGAAGATCGCAGTAGCTCGAGGAAAAAAACTTCACGATAAACGCTCTGCACTCAAAGAACGTGAGCAAAAACGCTCTATTGATCGTGCTTACCACAATGACCAGGATTGACATCCTGCGAGTCTTTGCTTTAAAGTTAAGGATCCTTCACCATTAAATCCTTAAGAGCGCACGCATGAAAGTTGTCATCTCAAAAACAGAGCTTGCATCACTCATCGGTAAAATCCAAAGTATCGTACCCGCTAAGCCCAGTCTCCCTATTTTGGGAAATGTCCTGATTGAAGCTATCAGCGATCAACTGATTATCAGCGCTACTGACCTAACCGTCAGTATGCGAGCCTATGCTAATACTAAGGTGTCTCAGCCAGGAGCCATTACACTTCCAGCAAAACGTCTTTTTCAGTTAGTGCGAGAGCTTACAGCTCCTCAGATAGAGATTGAGTGCTCAACTCCAGAAATTGCCCATATTCGTGCAGGTAGTTCCCACTTTAAAATCCATGGCATGCATAAAGGAGAATTTCCTGCTCTCCCCGATCTCTCCACAGGGGTTTCCTTCACTATTCCAGATCAAACATTCAAAGAAATGCTTTCTCGTACGGCATTTGCTGCAGCTAGAGATGACACCCGTCAAATTCTTAATGGCATCTTTCTCCAAAGTGTAGGAAACGTAGCTACATTTATTGGTACTGATGGAAAAAGACTAGCTAAGATCTATACAGAAGTTGAACTCCCAGAGACCCATAGTGGTGCTTATGTGGTTCCCCTAAAAGCTGTAGAGGAGATGATTAAAATTCTTGATGGAGAAAATAGCACCTCCAAACTCACTTTAACCACAGATAAGTTAGGTATTGAATCTGGCAGCGTCACGCTAATCACAAAATTGCTATCGGGCCAATATCCCGATGTAGCCAGAGTGATCCCAGGAAAATCTGAAGCCCCTATTGTTCTACATAGAGAAGAGTTGATCTCTCTTTTACGGCAAGTAGCCCTCTTCACCTCTGATGCTAGCAGCTCAGTACGATTCAGCTTTGAGCCAGGTGAATTACGTTTATCAGCCACGAGCGGAGACATCGGGGAAGGGAAAGTATGTATGACGGTCAATTATAATGGCCCTAAACTTGACATCGCCTTCAATCCAAACTATTTTCTCGATATCTTACGGCATAGTAAAGACGAAACAGTGCATTTTGATATCAGTGATTCCTATAACCCAGGCCTTATCACTGACTCAACCAAGGCCCTTTTTGTCATCATGCCAATGCGTCTTGAAATCTAAGCTGCATTTCTGATGTTCCTCAAAAGCCTCTATCTAAAAAATTTTCGCAATTATGAAGAGGCTTTTGTTGAATTTTCTCCAAATCTCAACTTTATTTATGGAGATAATGCTGAAGGAAAGACCAATTTACTCGAAGCTCTCTTCCTGATTTCTTCTGGAAAATCCTTTCGTACAACAAAACTCAGCGAGCTCATCCGTTCAGGTGCCGATGCATTCATTCTTGCAGCAGAAATCAAAAAACAAGGCGTTTTGCAAACCCTTGAAATTCATTGCAATGGCATCGAGAAATATCTCACCCTCAATGCTACGTCATATCGCAGTTTTACTCCTTTGCTAGGGCTATTGCCACACGTTCTTTTCATCCCTGAGGCCATCCAATTCATTCAAGGCCCTCCTGTAGAAAGACGCCGTTTTCTTGATTTTCACCTGGCACAAAGCGACCCTCTTTACGTACATCATTTCTTACGTTTTGCTAAGGCAATGAAGCAACGTAATCAACTTCTCCGTTGTAAAGACATTACTAGTATCCAAAGCTGGGAACACATCATCGCCTACTCAGCAGCTTACCTTGTGAGTGAGAGAAAAAAAGCGATTGAAGACCTTCGGCCAAAAGTACAGGAATCTCTTCATCAACTATCTCAATCTAAGGAAACACTGCAAATTCTCTACAAACCTTCGTTAACTCTACCAGAGAAAATCGACGATCTCGCCGATCGAATACAATATCGCCTGGAACGTTTGAGAGAAAAAGAAATCGCCCTGGGATATACCTTGACAGGTCCTCATCGCGACGACATAGGACTGTTACTTCAAGGTAAAGAAGTGCGTGATTTCGCTAGTGAAGGGCAAAAACGTTCATGCCTTGTCGCTTTACGTCTCGCTGAATGGAAACGTCTACACTATCTCACAGACGTGTCTCCCTTATTAAGTATCGATGATTTCTCTAGCCATCTCGATGCAACAAGGCAATCCTTTCTGGAACAACAAATGAATACCTTAAGCCAAGTATTCATTACATCTCCCTATGCCCCCACCAATAAGATGGCCGAACTAGCAGGCAAAGTATTGCACGTTAGTTCTGGATGTCTATAGAGAGACCCCTGCATGCAGGAGTCTCATAGAAGATGCCTCATGAAAGCATATCCCAGAGGAAATCCCTTGGGATCTGTATGTTTATTTTGACGTAACTGAGCAAATTGATCGATAAACTTCATCGCCAATGTCTTGCCAAGTTGCACCCCTTCTTGATCAAATGAGTTGATATTCCAAATGAATCCTTGAAATGCAACCTTGTGCTCATAATAAGACAATAACATTCCCATTGTGAAAGCATCAAGCCTGGTAGATAACAAAATACGATTAGGGCGATTGCCTGGGAAATACTGATTTGGATTATCACTTTTCTGGCCCTGCGCTAATGCAAGAGATTGTGCCAACATATTGGAGAGCAACTTTTCTTGACACGATGTCCCCTTGAACACTACATCTTCACGATATTGCGTTTCGCAAAAACCAATGATCTCTAGAGGTACAACCGTCGTTCCCTGATGTAAAAGTTGGAAAAAGGAATGCTGCCCATTTGTACCAGGCTCACCCCAAATAATCGGACCTGTTTCAACATCTACAGCAACGCCCTCCTTGTCAATCCGTTTACCATTAGACTCCATATCTAGTTGCTGTAAGTGAGCGGGAAAACGGGAGAGCGCTTCTGAATAGGGGATCATAGCACACGTCGCATGCCCAAGAAAATCGCGATTCCAAATACCCAAAAGAGCTGAAATCAGGGGTAAATTTTTGTGGACATCCACTGAGAGCGCTGTTTTGTCCATCGTATGTGCACCACGTAGAAAATCGAGAAATCGATCCATGCCAAGGGTGAATGCCAAAGTAACGCCACCTACCATAGAGGTCACTGAATATCTTCCACCTATGTAGTCCCAGATATAAAACGAAGCTAAATATTGATCAGGGTCGTCCATAGGACTTCCCTTACCTGTTACAGCAACAAGATGCTGCCTTGCATCAAGCCCCGCTCGCCGAAAATGCTCTTTTACGTACTCCTGGTTGGTTAGAGTTTCAAGTGTACTCCCCGATTTCGAAACAATAACAACTAGAGTTTTGGATAGATCCAATTGACGTAGAACATTAGCACCATCATCTGGATCTACATTGGATAGAAAATGCGCTTTTCTATTAGGTTTGTGGTAGGCCTTCAGAGCCAAATACACCGCCTGAGGCCCAAGTTGTGAACCACCGATACCTACTTGTACAATATCAGTAAAACGCCCCTGTTTTTCTATTTGTGTCAGAAAGTCTCGTAATTTTTCTAGCTCTTGGTACGCAAGCGTTGTTGCTTCTTTAGCTTTCGGTGAGTGATTGCGATGATCAAAAAAATCGCGCATAGCCGTATGTAAAGCGGGACGATTTTCTGAAGGAAATCCTTCAATAAAATTGACCACTTCACCTGCTTGCATTGCTTCCATTTTCTTCAAAGCTTGCGTTTCTTCAGCCAAGGCAAAAAGCTCAGTCATGACAGCTTCATCTACACGCTCTGTTGCATAGAAAAGCTTCATTCCTATCGCCTCAGCCATCATAGTATCAATCCTCTTGGGCGTTAGCGAACCCTCAGCTGTGAGATCAATAGGGTTTTTTGCTAATTTTTCAAGGCTAACATATGTTTTAAGGCGCTTGAATGACATCTTTTCCACCTCCGAATCTTTTAGAAAGGTAAGTCATTAGGAAACTGCAGTCTCTCATCAGACGCTTACCTACACATACCGTTGTGCTATTTAGAGTGCAATAAAGAGAAGTCCAAAATGACTGATTTTTTGCAATGAGCATTTTTTTACTCCACACCCTCAAGTAACTGTTGATTGAAAAGAGTCATCATGTGTATGATTCTTAGCGAAATCGGAGCATAGCGCAGCTTGGCTAGCGCGGCTGCTTTGGGAGCAGTAGGTCGGGGGTTCGAATCCCTCTGCTCCGATTCTTTTTTCTATGACAGTTTCTCCTTCAATACCTATCGCCCCACCGAAGGCCACGATCTGGCCTCCCGTGGCTGCGAATCCTCTGATTTTACGCCTACCAAAAGCACTTGTAGCAGAAGAAAGCACTATAAGAGTGTTTAGCCCATCCCACTCTTCATTAAGAAGATTTTCAGGCACTAAGCGAAAACTTTCATTTTTTTCTCCGAGCCATGTAAAAATATCTTCTAATCCTCTTCTAGTTTTTATATGACAATAAGCATCTTCTGGAATCACACACCCTATAGCACCGCTTTGAAGAACCCAACCTATGACTTCAATCTGGAAATACCGGAAACGTTCTTTAGAAAGAAGAATGGCTACGTCGGCTAAGTTACTGGCTTTTCTTGCATCAATACGAACAATCACAGGTACATCTTCCGGTAAATACGAAGCCAACCGATGAAGATAGTCAGAAAATAAGGTCATGGCCTTAAGATGACTTCGAAAAGGTTCTTCGACCTCCTCAAAATCCACCTCCCATTCATCGCGAACATGCACTTTGCGATAGAGATCGCTAGAGGCAAGAACGACACCTAGGCACTTCCCCGTAGAAATGGGACTCATTTTTTTTACAAAAGTAGTTAGAGCGATGGCTCTTTGCTGAAAAGCAGCCTCATCGGTAAGAGATTCCACAACGGGATCTAACCCAAGATCAATAGTCCAAAGGATAGTTTTCCCCTCTTCTATAGCTTCTAAGGCTATTCTGCGCTCAATTGCCCAAGAAAGATCATCTGTAGGAAGTGCTGACAACCTGATTTCGATACTCATAAAGATATCACTCTTTCGAATTGATGATAAAAAATCTCACAACCTTTAGAACGCCATAGAGCTTCAAAAAATGAACTGCCATATTGAGGCCATTCCGTCGAATAATAAGGCTCTGCTAAACATGACTGCCAATGTTGAGAAGCACCCATTGTATGGATCATTTGATGGCTATAATCCTTATCATCTGTGACCAAGGTAGCCTTACCACCTTTCCTGACCACTCGAGCACACTCTTCAATGAAAAAAGGCTGAATCAACCGATGTTTCGCATGGCTGCGTTTAGGCCAAGGATCAGGGAAATTAACAAAGATCTCCTGAACTGATTGGGCAGGTAAATAAAACTGACTAAATGTCATCGCATCGCCACAAATAACTAGCAAATTAGACAGCTTTTGATTTTTCAATTTGGACCAAATTTTGCGAACCCGATCAAATCGTTTTTCCACAGCAATCCAATTGCATTCGGAAAATCTCAATGCTCTATCGGTCACCCAATCCCCATTACCACTACAATATTCAATAAAAACAGGCTGATCGTTGCCAAATAGTTGTTTATCTGAAAAATCAGGAAAAACCCACTCGTGATGTTTGTCATAATGGGTTGGAACAAATACGACTCCGTCATGAATTAGCGGTTGTCTTGTGTCCCATTTGAATGGACATTTTAAATCTTTAGGTTTCATGCAAAGCAGTTTACACCAATTTATTAAATTTCGCAGTACAACAAAAGTACGGTTTGGTAAGCTTAAGTTTTACTTAACAACACAAAAAGCCTATGTACGGACTGACCTCGATCGTATGTTCCATAATGGTTGCTACAAGCCCAGTCATCGAAGATGCACCTTCTCATCAAGAGACTGTCTTGGTTCCTTCTGCTGTGCCAGAAGAAGTAGAAGAATCCTTTTCTCCTTTGACTTCCCTAGGGGTAGAGAATTCCATATCTATTCAAGAATCTCCTACATTGGACCTTCAAGTTCAGGATATTGAGATTGCGACTCCTCTTGAAGAATCTCCTATACCTCAAAGTGAGACCTCTCTGACACTTCCCCTAGACTCGACTTTGTCAGTTCCCTCTATTGATGTATCCTCTAACTTAGCATCTCCTGTTTTTATAACTCCGACACCTGAACAAACAAGTTCAGAACTCTCTGCAGTACCAACTGTCGAAATATCCGGGCAAAAAGAACCTCACATCAATTTGAGTGAAGTGTTTAGTGGAGCCCCACTCGTCTATACCATACTCCTCCTAATGTCATTATTTGCTCTTACCTTATGGTTGTACCATGTGCTTCTTATGCGTAAGAATCGGCTGATGCCCGCAACATTTACCGCCCAGGTCGAACATTCTCTTGCTACAGGCCACTGGCAAGAGGCTCTAGCACTATGCCGTCAAGAAAACAGCTTGCTTTCGGCCCTTATTAAGGCATCGATCTCAGCTCGTCATGAAGGTAGCCGTGCCATGATTGAGAGAATGCAATCTGAAGGGAAACAAGCCACAAGTTTTTTATGGCAACGCCTTTCTCTTCTTAATGATATTGCTCTCATCGCCCCAATGATTGGTCTTTTAGGCACAGTATTAGGGATGTTTTATGCTTTCTATGATGTAAATCGCTCCATGGAAAGCATGTATACTCTTTTCGATGGCCTTGGAGTTTCTGTAGGCACAACAGTGGCAGGCCTTGTTGTTGCTATCATGGCTCTTATCTTCCATTCGACACTTAAATATCGCTTAGTACGCCAACTTTCTATCGTTGAGGCAAAGGCCCAAAAAATAGCTTTACATCCTTCTGCTAGCCAAACTCATGCCCAGACAAGAGAGAGTCATGAACTTAGTACCTGAGGAAGAACTCAAAAAACAGGGCTTATTAAATTTAGCCCCGATGGTCGATTTTCTTTTTCTTGTTGTCGCTGTATTTGCTATTCTTGCGGTGACCCGCGCTTCACTGCACGATGCTAATATCGAGCTTGTTAAAACCGATCGACGGCTAGATTCCGCATTACCTGCCGCAGAGAGTTATATCATTGATTTAACAGTCACACGCGATAATAAGTACAAGTGGCTTACTGAAATGCAAGACTATCTTATTAACGACCCTGCCCTAATAAGAAATGAACTTCTCAAACAAAAACAAAATGGGCTTCTCCCAACAGACACAACGCAAACTAAGGTGTTACTTCATATCGATCAAGGTGCTTCTTGGAATGGAATAGCACGACTTATTCTTGCCGTGAAAGAAGCCGGCTTTCAAGTTCATCCTGTTTACGAGTTAGAAGATTAAAAGATTGCCCACAAATATTATGTTGTCGCTTTTGAGGTTCTCTTAAGCCGATTTTCGGTCCAAATCCATGAGGGCAACCAACTGACATCTGGTTTATGAAAGAAGTTCTACTAACCGTCCTACGCAATAAGGACACTAAGATTGCTGCATTTCGTTCAGCATCCGATCGTTTAGCAGAACTCATTGCTGCTGAAGCTACCCAATATGTTTCTGTTAAACCAATATCCATACAAACACCTCTAGCAGCGTGCATTGGAAAACAATTAAAGAATTCCGTTGTCCTTGTGCCTATTTTACGAGCTGGTCTAGCTCTTCTTCCAGCCTTTATGAAACTGTTTCCCGACTCCTCTGTAGGATTCCTAGGAATTAATAGAGAGGAAAATAGCGCTACACCGCACCAATATTATGAAAAATTCCCCTCTTTGTCTGGGGAAGAAGATATTTTTCTTCTCGATCCCATGATTGCCACAGGAGGCAGTGCTATCCATTCTATTAAAAGACTTATCCAATGCGGAGCTAAAGCACAAAACATCCAAATTTTTGGTATCCTCACATCGCAAAGCGGCGTCCAGGCCATTCACCAGGTATTTCCTGAAATACACATACACTGCATAGCTCAAGATCCAGAACTTAACGCAGCCTCTTTCATTACTCCAGGTCTTGGAGACTTTGGTGATCGCTATTTTTTTCAGTAACCATAGCCGATGAAGTCAAAATGGGAAATTCTTGACTTAATCGACTATACCCTCATTCTTTCGTTGACTGGAACTCCATCAACAAGATAGATTTTTTCCTTTCGCCCAGATGGTGGAATTGGTAGACACGCCAGATTTAGGTTCTGGTGTCGCAAGGCATGTAGGTTCGAGTCCTATTCTGGGCACATCCCCGGAGACATTTCAGAAATGACAATGTTTCCGGTTTTTCTTTAGCTATGGCTTCAATCTATTTTTAACGGAACTTAACTGCACAATGAGCCAAAACGTCCAATCTTATTTCCCTCCATCTTTTGAGGATAGTGACAGACTTGCAAAAATTCAGGCTCTTTTTCCTGAAATTGATACGATGTATAGGGAATACGCTGAGAAAAATCATTTCCCTGGTTACGCCTATGGAATCTTGTTAGATGGTCAATTGGTGTCTTCTGGAAGCAGAGGTTTTATAGATCTCGATAAAAAAATCCCAGCTACTTCCAAATCCATGTTTCGTATCGCTTCGCTAACTAAAAGCTTCACCGCAATGGCCATTTTAAAGCTCCGTGACGAGGGCAAATTGAAGCTAGATGACCCTATTTCCGTCTATATTCCTGAAATACAAAAGCAACAACTCACTAAAGATGCTCCTGTTGTTACAATTAGAGATTTATTAATACATTCAGCAGGTTTTCCTACGGATGATCCTTGGGCTGATAGGAAATTAGATACAACTGATGAAGAATTTATTGCATTGCTGCAAAGAGGCATTACCTTTTCCACTTCTCCAGGAACAGCGTTTGAATACAGCAACTTGGGTTATACCTTATTGGGTTACATCATAAAAAAAATAACAGGTATGACATGTGGGCAATTTATCAATACAGCGATCTGGCAACCTATAGGAATGCATGAGGCTTCTTGGGAGTTTACTAACATTTTAGAATCTCAACTAGCTCATGGTTATAGATGGGAGAATGAGAAGTGGGTAGAAGAGATGTTGCTTCAAGATGGAATTTTTGGCGCAATGGGTGGAATCATCACTTCCATCGAGTCGTTTAGTCGATATGCAGCCTTACATCAATCCGCTTGGCCACCACGCGATGATGTCGAATTAGGTCCTATCAAAAGAAGTTCGATACGAGAGATGCATCAACCCTGGAAATTCGCAAACTTAATTAAGGATTTTAAGTATGCTAGCGGCGATGAATGCTCCTTGCTTAGCGCATATGGCTATGGGTTACAGTCATTACGCGATTCATCAGGGAGAATTTTTGTAGGACATAATGGAGGGTTACCAGGTTTTGGCAGCAACTGGTACGTTATGCCAGAATATGGGTTGGGGGTCATTTTATTTGCGAATCTTACCTACGCTAGAGCCTACACGGTGAATTTAGATGTATTAGATAAGCTCATCGTACAAGCGCAACTGAAACCAAGACAATTGTCCCCCTCCAAAATTTTGAAAGATAGACAAGGCGAATTGTTAAAATTATTGCCTCATTGGGAAAATGCCCTTGCTAGCGGTATCTTTGCGGAAAATTTCTTCTTAGACCATTCTCTTGATTCATTGAAAAGCGAATCGAGTGCGTTTTTTTCAAAAGCAGGCACAATCATCTCCGTAGGCGGTGTGATACCAGAAAATCAGTTACGTGGACATTTCATATTGGAAGGAGAAAAAACCAATCTCCGTATAGATTTTGCTCTAACACCTGAAAATCCGAGCACGATTCAGCAATACCAAATAAAAGAAATTACAGGATCTAAGACTCCTGCATAACCCAGTATCCTTGGAAAAAACAATCTATTTTTCCAAAAAAACCGAGTCGAAAAATGTACTTATCTCAAGAAACAGTAGCTTGTTCCTTATGCAAGAAATTAAATACACGCATTAATCAAACAAAGTTTATATATACTGTTTTTCGGGCAATTTATGTACATATTGATCCCCAGACTTAATTGCCGGGAGTTCCATTTTTTGTCTAAACAGAGCGTCGAGATCGTAAACTGGAAAGTTCAAGACCTCCGGTGAGGTATAGGGCCTATCTTC
>Ga0207952_1000606_pt1 | contig 24746 bp, 15 predicted proteins | sample SubbioR12Aug_8Ca_FD_184831 | JGI IMG/M metagenome (GOLD analysis project Ga0207952, IMG submission 184831) | Serpentinite rock and fluid subsurface biosphere microbial communities from McLaughlin Reserve, California, USA - CR12Aug_8Ca (SPAdes) | ecosystem: Environmental > Terrestrial > Deep...
ACAAAATGACAATGTTCAAAAGGAGAATTCAATAATTTTTTTGCAATCAAACCAGCAGGATGAGCAATATCTGCCATTACTAAAGCACCTACTTCGTCTGCCACTTTTCTAATTCTTGCATAATCCCAATCTCTGCTATAAGCACTGGCTCCGCAATAAATTAATTTTGGTTTTACTTCACGTGCTTTTGCTTCCAACATCTCATAATCAATCAATCCTTCTTCTCTGGTAACTCCATAAAAATGTGGTTGGTATAATTTACCAGAATAATTAACCGCACTACCATGGGTTAAATGGCCACCCATGCTAAGGTCTAAGCCTAATGTGGCATCGCCTGGCTGCAAAACAGCTAGGGCAACAGCAGCATTCGCCTGCGCACCACTATGAGGTTGTACGTTGGCATATTCTACCCCAAAAATTTCTTTTAAACGATCAATGGCGAGTTGCTCTGTTTGGTCTACAATTTCACAACCTGCATAATACCTTCTGCCGGGATACCCTTCTGCGTATTTATTGGTCATTACATTACCCATTGCCTGCATTACTTGAAGGCTGGTGAAATTCTCAGAAGCAATTAGCTCAATTCCGTGTCGCTGTCTTTCTAACTCTTTTCTAATTAGGTCAAAAACCAGTGTATCTCTCTGCATGAAGTGTATTTTTGCCAAATTTACGCGTTATTTACTATTTTACAGCCCCATTTGACCGATATAGATAGGAATAAGTGAGAATCGGACATGGATAAATTACCTCCCAATGAAAGCTATTATACCAGTTGCGGGCGCAGGAACTAAACTAAGACCGCATACCTATACACAACCTAAGGCATTAATTCCTATTGCAGGAAAAACCATCCTAAGTTTTATTGTAGATCAATTAAGGGATGCGGGGATAAATGAATTTATTTTTATTGTTGGATACCTTGGCGAGAAAATTCAGGATTACGTTAAACAAACCTATCCAGATTTGACAACGCATTTTGTTTTTCAAAATGAAAGACAAGGAACGGGACATGCAATTGAATTGACCAAAAACATTGTAGGGGAAGATGAAGTGTTTGTTGTTTTAGGCGATACAATATGCGAATACGATGTAAAGGAAGTGGTAGATAGTCCTTATAGTATGTTGGGCGTAAAAAAAGTAGATGATCCAAGAAATTTTGGCGTGGCTTCTATAGATGAAGAAGGATTTATTGAGCAAGTGGTAGAAAAGCCTTCTATTCCAAAAAGTAATATGGCATTGGTTGGGTTGTATAAAATTAAAGAGACCCATTTCTTATTTGAATGCTTGCATCATTTGTTTATGCAAGACATTAAAACACAGGGCGAGTATAACTTAACCGACGCCTTAGATTGTATGATTAAAAGAGGTGCTAAATTTCAATCTTTTAAAGTAAAAAGTTGGTTCGATTGCGGTAAAAAAGAAAGTTTACTTGAAAGCAATGCTACATTATTAAAAAAGTTCGGGGGCAATATTCAATACATACATGATTTTAAAGACACCATCATTATACCACCGGTGAGTATTGCACCTGGATGTGATATTTCTCATTCCATCATAGGACCGCATGTAGCCATAGGGGCTAATACCACAGTAAAACATTCTATTATTCGCGATAGCATCATTGGTTCTTATACCAATTTATTTGAAGTGGTTTTAGACAATTCATTAATTGGAAGTGATGCTTCTGTAAAAGGATTAAGTAGAAGTTTAAATATTGGAGATAATACAGAGATTGATTTTGGTTAAATGGGTTGAATCAATCCAACGCAGGCATTGAATTCAGTAACCATTTCAGCTACAATTTCCCCCGCTGTTTTTATTTCATTAATTAAAGCAGACACTTGGCCAATTTCTAATTCTCCTTCAGAAAGGTCTCCTTCGAACATCCCTTTTTTGGCTCGGGCTCTGCCCAATAAATGGGTTAATTCAGCTTCGTCTGCTCCTCTTTGTTCTGCAGCAGCAACTTTATTAAAAAAATCATTTTTTAATAATCGAACCGGCACTAATTTTTTCATGCTCAGTTGGGTATCTCCTTCACCTGCTTTAACTACTGCCTCTTTAAATTGCATATGCGAAGATGCTTCGTGGCTGCAAACAAAACGGCTGCCTACTTGAACTCCATCGGCGCCCAATGAAATGGCTGCATACATTTGCTGACCTGTTGCAATTCCACCAGCTGCAATCAATGGAATACGAATTTGTTTTTTAACAGCAGGTATTAATACAAGGGTAGTGGTTTCTTCTCTTCCGTTATGACCTCCTGCTTCAAAACCTTCTGCAACTACAGCATCACAACCAGCATCTTGGGCCTTTAGTGCAAATTTGGAACTACTCACCACATGAACTACTTTGATTCCGTGTTGCTTAAATAACGGAGTATATGTTTTAGGATTGCCAGCACTTGTAAAAACAATGGGTACTTTTTCTTCAATAATGATTTGTACAATCGCACCAAGGTCTGGATACAGCAGCGGAATATTTACTGCAAAAGGTTGATTGGTTGCTAATTTACATTGTTGAATATGTTCTCGTAAAACATCGGGATACATAGAGCCTGCACCAATTATACCTAATCCTCCTGCATTACTTACTGCACTGGCTAATTTCCAACCACTAGCCCAAATCATTCCCGCCTGAATAATGGGGTATTTAATTCCAAATAACTGAGTTATAGTTGAAGGTTTGCCAATTAAATGCATAGGATTTATTTATGTAAGTAAAAGGAGTTGGCTTGAGACAAACAAGTAACCACTAAATCATTGATACATACATGCGCAGGTAAAGTAGAAACATAATAAACAATCTCTGCTATATCTTTTGCTTCTAGGGCTTTATATCCATCATACACTGCGTTTGCTTTTTGGTCGTCTCCTTTAAATCTTACTAAAGAAAATTCGGTTTCTGCTGCTCCAGGATGAATGGCAGTTACTTTAATTTGATGCGGCAATAAATCGATACGCATTGCTTTACTAATTGCATCCACTGCGTGCTTAGAAGCACAGTAGCCATTGCCATCTTTATATACTTCTTTGCCAGCAGTAGAACCAATATTAATGATATGTCCCTTCTTCTTTGCAATCATCAATGGCAAAACCGCTTTTGATACATACATTAATCCTTTAACATTGGTATTGATCATAGTATCCCAATCGTCTAAATTGGCTAATTCAAAAGAGTCTCTGCCTAATGCTAATCCTGCATTGTTTAATAACACATCAATAGATTGCCATTCAATTGGTAAACTATTAATAGCAGTAAAAACGGCTTCTCTATCTTGAACGTCAAAACAAAGCGTATGAATTTTAACAGCAAAATTATTTTTTAACTCAGTGGCAAGTTCTGCTAATCTATCTGACCTTCTGCCTGTGATGATGCAGTTCCAACCAGCTGCAGCAAAATGTTCAGCGGTTGCTTTGCCAAAGCCAGCAGTAGCGCCGGTAATTAAAATTGTTTTTGTCATAGGAGCAAAAATAAACTATCTAATAAGTACAGCCGTACCTTTTTTATAAACACGCTTTCCTAAATAGTCTATTCCTTCTGCTTGAAACACATAAGTGCCTGAAGGCTGAGGTTCGCCATTATAGCTTCCATCCCATCCTTTGTTTAATTCGGTGGAAGTGAAAATTCGTTGACCCCATCTATTGAAAATGGTGAAATAATTCAATTTTGAAATTCCAACTGTAACAGGTCTTAGTACATCATTTTTCCCATCTCCATTGGGTGTAAAACCAGATGGAATAAATATTTCAGGCCCTCCAACAAATACTTTAACTTTTACTTGGTCTTCCCCAAAACAACCTCCATCTCCAGTTACCCTTACCGTGTAAGTAATTGAATCTGTGCTTGCAGGTAAAGTAACAATGGGATTAGCAATAGTTGGATCACTCAACCCTGTTGAAGGAGACCAACTAAATTGTCCTATGCCAGTGGCATTAAGTTGAACAGGTTGGTCTGGCAAAGCAACCGTATCTGGCCCAGCATTTACCATAATGGGCTGAACAACCCTTACTATCATTGTATCAGTAACCGATTTATTGCATCCCAATGTATCAGATACCGTTAAAGTATAGGCCGTGGTTCTAGAAGGTCCAGCCAAAGGATTTACAGTGGTTGAATTAATCATGGAATTGATAGGTGACCACTGAAAACTCGAACCCACAATACTAGCAGGAATGTTTAGTCTATTGCCAAAACAAATAATCGTATCAGCTGGTAACGAAACTTGAGGATACGGAGAAACATTCACACGTACAGAATCTCTTGCCTGGCAATAGCCAAGGTTGGCAGTAACATAATAGATTTCATTTTGCAATGGAGCCAATCGTGGAAATTTAACAGGGTCAACAATTGCACCAGAAGCTGATGTCCATTGATAACTTAATGCATCACTAATGGTTTGTAATTGAATGGTATCTGTTCTACAAATAGTTACAGAAGGGCCAGCATCTACAGAAATAAAATCCAACACATTTACCGTGACCGTATCTTGATTAATGCATCCATTATTGTTAACTGTAATAATATATCGAGTAGTATCCACTGGATAAACCAAGGGATTAGCAATGGCTCTATTCGATATTCTAGACAAACTTCCAGGAATATCGGTGGTCCAATTAATGGTACCAGCACCAATATTAGCAAATAAAGGCAATGTGTCTATGCTACAAATAAGGGTGTCTTTAAATGCCAAGTTGAGCAAGGGTTTATCTAAAACAAGAAATGGTTTGGTGATGCTGTCGATGCAACCCTTACTATTGGTAACAACTAATGTAACATTGGTATTAACTGGTGCAGGGTATTTCCAAGTACTGTCTTTGGCAATAGTAGTATCTGCTAAAGTAGTGTTGTCTCCAAAATTCCATCTCCAACTATTCACGGTTCCATACCTGCTTAACGTGGCGTCTTTAAAACTATATTCATTTAAATAGCAGGTTCCGGTAACGGTGAAGTCTGGCGTAAATCCAGGATAAATACGAACTTCTGCAAAAGCAGAGTCTTGACATCCCCCCGTATTGGTCACTTTTAATTTTAATTGATAAGTTCCAGTGTCAGCATAAGTATAAGTAGGGGTAGGATCGGTTGAAATATCTGTATTACTATTGGTAACTCCAAAGTCCCAGAGATAAGAGGAAACGCTTGCAATTGATTCGTTTTGAAAAGTCATCGTGAACCCATCACATGTAATGTAACTTGGTTTTAAGTCAGCTGCTGACAGTGAACAATCAGCTATTGTAATATGAATTTCTTTTTTAGTTCGTCCAATAACAATTCCATTTCTAAATTCACTTACACAGACCCCCAAAACATAATCTCCAACTATTAATGGAGCAATGCCAGATATTAACCCAGTACTTTGATTAATAGTTACATCTTTTCCAATTGGTGTCATTCCATCATATGGATTTTGATATAAAATGGAATTGTAAGGTGGATTTGCTGGAGGATTAGGTCTTGCGCTATTTATACCTGTGCCTTGACTTTGACCACCTCCATTTAATCCTTCACAGAAACTATATGTTAAAGAGTCTCCATCTGAATCAATTGCTGAAAAGTCAAAAGTAAATGGGCTATTATAGCAAATGATTACAGTATCTTTTTGAGCAAAAGAAGGGCTACTATTTTTTTTAAAGTCGATAGAATTAATTACACCTGGTATTGTTGTGCTATATGTGATGCCAGAATTTTGAGATGGACTTGTAACATTCACGATGCCTGAGATTCTGCAACATCTTTGTACTGCAATTGTATAGCCTGACTGATTATCGGGTAAGTCAATTGTAGTAGTATAAATATCAATAAGGTAACATGATTTAGGATTACCTGTTATACAAGGATCTGATTGACTTTTATCAAGCTTTTCAAAATTAGTTCTTGGAACAGTAATATTAGTAAAAAGTAAATTTGTGGTAGAGTTAAAAATTCCAATGTATACTTCTTGATCGCGTTGTCCTGCATTAAATTCTGAACCACAATCTAAATATTGTCTTACAGTAATTCGATACTTAGAACTATTAGCAGCAGCACCATCACCCAAATATTCATATTGTATCCATCCCCCTTTTAAGTGCGCAGCATTTAATTGGGTGAGTAATACACTACATAAAATGATCAAATAAAATTTCCTACACATACTGTAAAGCAAGTTAAAGCAATAAGAACCAAAAAAAGGATTGTGGGTTGCCTGAACTCCTAAAAAACAGTTAAAGCAATCATTACCTAATTAAAACAGCAGTGCCTTTTTTGTAAATTATTTTTCCAGTAAAGTCTTTTCCTTCAGCTTGAAATATATACGTTCCAGTGGGTTGTTGTTCTCCATTGTAGATTCCATTCCAACCTTTACCTATTTCATTGGTGCTAAATATGATTTGTCCCCAGCGATTGTACAAAGTGAAATAATTTAATTGAGCAATGCCAATGGGAATGGGTCTTAATACATCATTTTTGCCATCTCCGTTTGGAGTAAACCCAGAAGGAATATAAATATCAGGGCCGCCCTTGTATACCAATACTTTAATAAAATCTTCTCCATAACAACTATTGCCATTATCACTTCTTACCCTGTAAACAATGGAATCAATGGTACTACCCAATTGTGCAATAGGATTGGCTATGCTTGGATCAGATAAACCTGTGATAGGAAACCATTGATAAAATTCTCCGCCCCTTGCATTTAATTGAAGGGGTTGATTGGAGCTGACTACGGTATCATTACCCGCGAAAATAATGGGCTTGGGGGCAACTTGAACCAAGATGCTGTCTACTACTTTTTTCGGGCATCCCAAAGTATCACTTACTGTTAAAAAATAGCGGGTTGTTTTAGAATGGGCAACCAAGGGTTGCAATGAACCAGCATTAAACATATTTAGAGAAGGGAACCATTGAAAACTTGCACCAGTAATGGATCCATTTAATTGAACCCTATTGCCAAAACATATAAGGGTATCGTTCTGCAGATTTGCGATTGGATAAGGTACAGTTGTAATAGTAATACTGTCTTTGTCTTGGCATTTGCCCAAGTTAGCCGTAACAAAATAAGTGGTGTTACCAGTGGGTTTTACAAAAGGATTTTTGAAAGAAGAAATGGTTTCGTTTAACTGATTGGTCCATCGATATTGCAGCGCATCACTTTTAACGCGTAACTGAATGGTATCACTCAAACAAATGGTGCTGTCTAAACCGGCAGTTACTTTAATAAAGGGCAATACATTCACTGTGATGGTGTCTTTACTAATGCAACCATTGTTGTTAATGCTTACGATATATTTGGTCGTGTCTTTAGGATAAACCAACACATTAGCGGTATTGGTATTGCTGATATTGATATTGGGCTCCCAATTAAAAATTCCAGCACTATTTACATTAATGGGCAAACTATCAATGCTACAAATTAACGTGTCTTTAAAAGGCACTTGTAACAAAGGTTTTTCTGAAACCGATAATACCCTAGTTAAAGTGTCTAAGCAACCTTTAGAATCACCCACGATTAATTGCACGTTTTTCAACGAAGGTGTTTGGTATTTATAGGATGCATTCTTTAAACGGGAAGTATCGTTCAACACCGATTCATCTCCAAAATTCCATTTCCAAAAATTGACAATTCCATACACAGAGCTACTTAAATCTGAAAAGGTATAGGGGTTCAAAAAACAACTTCCTCCAATATTGAATGCCGATTTGAAACCAGGGAAAACCCTTACTTCTACACTGTCTGAACCAATACAACCCTTGGGTCCAGTGACAGTTAAGTATGCTTTATAAACACCAGTGTCTTTATAAGTATGTTGAACAGAACCAGCTTGCGGATAGGTATTATTAATAGAATCACCAAAGTTCCAAACATAATTGGTGATGGCAGATGAGTTTGATTCATTTTCGAATAAGACCGTAAAATTTTCGCATTGAATAATTTTTTCAGGAAGATTTGCTTCAATAAAGTCACATCCTTGCACCGCCATAATAAAATCTTTTCGATGCTCTGCAAAGGGTCTTCCATTTCTCCATTCAGTTATACAAACATTCACCACATAATTTCCCGGAGGGGGAGCAATGCCGCTGATTACGCCAGTAGCTGGATCAATGGTAACACTCGATCCAAGCGGGTCGGTGCCACTATATGGAGGGCGATAAGGCAATGGCATTTGAGAAAGAATATTGGGTGGCTGAGTATTCGTACCACCCCCGCCACCTGCAGGTGAAGTAAACGCATCGCAAAAACTATATGTTAGTGAGTCGCTATCAGGATCAATCGCCCCAAAATCTAAAGTGAATTTTTTTTGCGAACAAATCAATGCAGTGTCTTTTACATTAAACTGCGGACTACTATTGGTGCCACCCGCCAAAGCAATACGACCAGGAATTTTGGTTACATAATTGCTTCCTACACTTGTGGGTACAGATAAGTTTGAAATAAAATCTACCCTGCAACAACCTAATCTAGATAATGTGTAACCAATGGGACTATTGGGTAATACAATGGAAGCCGAATACAAAGCAACTTGGTAACAAGCCCCTACATTACCTACCAAACAAGGGAATGCAGCAGTATTTAAACTGATGGTGTTAACATCAGAAACCCTTGGCAAAGGCAAAGTTCTAAAAAGTATATCTCCTTCATAAATGCCAACAGTAGCTTGTTCTGACTCTAAAGTTGGGCCAGAAGAATTACATTCTCTAAATAGTCGCAGAGTGATCGTATAAACACTATTGGCAGCATTAGAAGGATCAGGACCTGTATAGGTATAATACAGTTCACCACCCGCTATATGTCTTGCAAATGAACAAGTACTACTGAGTACCATCAAAAGCAATAACCAATATATTTTCATATTAAGGAATCAAATGAATGAACCTAGATAAGTGTTGGTTCATTTCTTGGGGCGCTTCAAGCATGCCCATATGGCCTACACCCTCTATTATCTCAAGATACGATTTAATAGGAACTGTTGCCAGCTCTTGAACATCTGTTAAAGGAGCAGCAATATCTTCGGGTCCGGCAACAAACAAAACAGGATATAAAGCCGATTGAAGTAAGGTATTTTTATTGGTTCTCAGCATCATTGCTCGTGTATATGCTATTAATACTGCGGTTTCAAATGCTTTGCTTTGTTCAATCAACTGTTCCATAACCCTTGCTTGGGTCTCTTTGAATTTTTTACCAAATAAATTGGGCATACTGGTTTTGAAAAAAATATAACCACCGTTTTCTGCTAGAAACTGAATGCTTTTTTCTCTAACAATTTTTTTCTCATCGCTATCAGCGTAAGCCGTGCTGTGCACCAAGCCTAGCGCAAGTAATTTGGAAGGAAACAGTTGCGCAAATGCTAAACTAATATAGCCTCCCATGCTATGTCCTAGCATGATGCAAGCAGCTATATTTTCTTCAATCAATAATTCATTGATGCTATGAGCCAATGATTCAATACGCAGATTCGGTAACCATTCTTCTTTTCCTTTAGCAGTGATGATTGATTTTCCTGAACCTGGTAAGTCTGGCACAATGAGTAAACAATGGGCTGCTAAGTAGTCAATTTGATTTTTCCAAATTTGACTGTCTTCCCCATAGCCATGCAATAGAACAACTGGCGTTCCTTTACCATAAACGCAATAAGAGAGTTGATAATGCGGATGATTAATTTGTTTTTCTTGCATGGGTACTTTTTTTGTAGAAGAAAACTACAACAAAAAAAGCAGTCAATGCTGCGGCAATTTTAAAGATAATGTCTCCGTATTGCACATAAAAAGAGATTGATTGTTCTGCGGGAATCGACATTTTAATGGCGCCTCTTTTGTCCCATGCTAATGATTGTTCTATTTCACCACGAGGATTAATGAATGCTGATATACCTGTATTTGCAGATCGAGCAACCCATCTTCTGGTTTCAATAGCCCTAAGTTTTGCATAGAATAAATGTTGTTGATGACCAGGTGTATTGCCCCACCATCCATCATTGGTCATAATGGCGAGCATGGAGGCCCCACTTTTAACATAGTTGGTTACGTATTCACCATAAATGCTTTCATAACAAATGATGGGTGCTGCATTTAATTGCGCAATTGGGTCTCTAAAAACAACCGCTGTGTCGGATACGCCATAGCCTCCGGTTGAACCACCAAACTGTTCAAAAACAGGTGCCATAAATTGTAAAAAAGAAGGAAGTGATTCCACTCCAGGAACTAGTTTACTTTTATTGTAGTAAACAGGTTCTTGATTGTCACTTAAATTCACTGCTGCATTAAATGCATCATAATAAATGCCATCATTGGTTTTTCTAGCTGTTTTAGTAGCAGCTGTATTGCCGTACTGTTTAAAAGTTTCAATTCCTGAAATCAATTGAATAGATGGATGCGCTGCTAAAAATTGAAAAATGGGTTGATAATATGGATTGCTTTTTATATTGTCTTGCCAATCGGCTGCACTCATGGCGGTTTCTGGCCAAATCAACATAACCGTATTACTGTCAATTGCATTAACCGATAATTGAACCAATCTGTTTACTTGATCGGCAGTGGTCAGTGTTTCAAATTTTTGATAGGGATCAATATTGGGTTGAACCACTACCACATTTGTTTTTTCGGTACCCTTATTTTTTTGAGGCAATAGTTGCATGCTGATGAATACCAACAACGCAATCAAAAAAACCGCAAATCCACTAAAATAGAAAGCTGTTTTTTGTTGGCCTTCCTTTAAAGAAACCATGCTCCGAAATACGAGGAGGTTGATGATCCATATCAGCAATGATCCACCCCCAACACCAGTATATTCATACCATTGAATGTATGAAGTAAAAGCACTTAACCCATTTCCCAATGTAAGCCAAGGCCAACTGATGCTCCAGTTTAAATGAACATATTCGAAGCTTAACCAAAATACCACCAATGCAAAAAGACTGATTGATTCAGAAAAATAGGTACGCATTTTAATAAATCCCCACCATGGAATACACATTAATGTGGTGTTGATTACAATGGCTGCAATAGCACCAAACCCTGTTGAATTCCAAAGCCACCAAGTTGTGCCTATATTCCAAATGAATAAACTTATTGCTACATATCTTAACAATGGAAAGGAGGTGCTTTTTTGATGGGCCAATAATAACAAGGGCACCCATGCAAATAACAAACCAATAGTTAATGCAGTATTTGGCCAGGCACTGGTTAATAATAAACCAGATAAAAGGCTTAAGGTAAGCGGATGTAAATTAGTCCACTTGTTCTGTGCCATGGCGATGAATTATTTTCTACTGTAATTAGGCGCTTCCTTAGTAATATCCACATCATGCGCATGGCTTTCTTTCATACCCGCGTTGGTGATTTTTACAAATGTGGCTTTTTGTAAAGTAGGAATGTCTTTTGCACCACAGTATCCCATACCAGATCTTAATCCCCCTACATATTGATAAATGATTTCACTCAAATTTCCTTTGTAAGCAACACGTCCTTCAATACCTTCTGGAACATATTTTTTGATATCTGCTTCTACATCTTGAAAATAACGATCGCCACTTCCTTGGCTCATAGCACCTAAGCTACCCATTCCTCTGTATTCTTTGAACTTTCTGCCTTCGTAAATAATGGTATCGCCAGGGCTTTCTTCTACACCTGCAAATACACTTCCCATCATCACCATATTCGCACCCGCTGCCAAAGCTTTTACCATATCACCTGTATAACGGATACCTCCATCGGCAATTACTGGAATGCCTTTGGCTTTCAATGCCTTTGTAGCTTCCATGATGGCGGTTAACTGGGGAACACCAGCACCAGCAACTATTCTTGTTGTACAAATAGAACCAGGCCCTATGCCTACTTTAACACAATCCGCGCCAGCTTCAGCTAAGGCTTTAGCACCTGCTCCTGTTCCAACATTTCCTGCAATAATGGGTAATTTTTTAAAGTTTTTTCTTAGGGCTTTTAATGCTTCAATTACTCCCTTGCTATGTCCGTGTGCAGAGTCTAATGTTACGATGTCTACTCCAACATGTTGCAATGCAGCAGCACGATCCATTAAGTCTTTGGTAATGCCTAAAGCAGCACCCACACGTAATCTGCCAATGCTGTCTTTTACTGCGTGAGGGAAATTGCGAATTTGTAAAATATCTCTATACGTAATTAAGCCAATTAATTTTCCTTGCTTATTTACAACAGGTAATTTTTCAATTTTATAACGGCGAAGAATATTCTCCGCTTTTTTCATATCGGTGCCTTCAGGAGCAGTTACCAAGTTTTCCTTGGTCATTACTTCTTTTACTTTTTTCTTATAATCTGTTTCGAATCTTAAATCTCTATTGGTTAAAATACCTACTAGTTTTCCTCCATTGTCTACTACTGGTATGCCCCCAATTTTATTTTCTCTCATTAACTTCAAAGCATCTCCAATAGTTGCATCAATTAATAAAGTGATGGGATCAATGATCATTCCACTTTCGCTTCGCTTTACTTTTCGTACTTGCTCAGCTTGTCTTTCGATGCTCATATTTTTGTGCAAAATACCTAGGCCGCCTTCACGTGCCAATGCAATAGCCAAATTGGCTTCTGTTACAGTGTCCATTGCAGCAGAAAGGATGGGAACATTGATGATGATATCCTTGGTTAAATGCGTGCTGATATTTACGTCTCTGGGTAAAATATCGCTGTATGCGGGCATTAAAAGTACATCGTCAAATGTAAGGCCTTCGCCAAATAATCTAGAGGAGTTGCTACCGTTGGTAGTGCTTTTGAGATTTGTTGCCATGTGCAAAGATAGTAGAAGGGCTAAATTCCATCCAAAATTATTTCTGTTAACTTCGTGTGCAATTATAGCAAGCAGTTAGCATGGAACCCCAATTAATGAATCCCAATCATCGTTTTTTCACTTTTCAGTTTGGGTTACTCTGCGTCAGTAATTTTCTTTTCTCGGCTAGTTTTAATATGATGATACCTGAATTACCTGGGTATTTAACAAAGATTGGGGGAGCTGAATACAAGGGTTTAATTATTGCCTTATTTACTTTAATGGCGGGCATTTCAAGGCCATTTAGCGGAAAATTAACCGATACTATTGGAAGGGTTCCAGTGATGGTATTTGGCTCGTTGGTATGTGTGATTTGTAGTTTATTGTATCCGGTACTTACTTCGGTAGCAGGGTTTTTGTTGTTGCGATTTGTGCATGGATTTTCAACCGGTTTTAAGCCAACTGCCACTGCGGCTTATGGGGCAGATGTGGTACATGAATCTAGAAGGGGAGAAGCCATGGGGGCATTGGCCATTGGTTATACCCTTGGGGCATCAGCTGGACCAATGTTGGGAAGCTATTTGGTGAATTATTTCAGCTACGATATCATGTTCTATGTATCGGCGTTTTTAGCATTAGGGTCGGTCATTATTTTATACAATGTAAAAGAAACGCTGCCCAATGCTGCTCGTTTTAAAGCCATGCATTTAAAAATAAATCAAACAGAAATATTTGATGCATCTGCCATTAGACCGGCGCTAATCACTTTATTGCTTTGTTTTTCTATTGGAACAGTTTTAACAGTCGCACCCGATTTTAGTGAACACTTAGGCTTGCACAACAAAGGGATATTTTTTGCATTCTTTACGGTTGCCTCTTTATTTATTCGATTTGTTGCCGGAAAAATTTCCGACAAATATGGAAGGGTACCCGTATTAATTGGATCTACTGCCGTGTTAGTAGTAGCAATGATTATATTATCCTTTTCTCATTCAGTAACTATGATGTTGGTTGGTGCAATTTTATATGGATTAAGTTGGGGAATTAATAGTCCAGTACTTACTGCATGGACGGTAGATTTATGCGAACCAGTTAACCGTGGCAAAGCCATTGCATCTATGTATATTGCTTTAGAAATTGGTATTGGAACAGGTGCACTTTTTTCGGGATGGATTTATCATAACGAGTCCAGTCAATTTATATATGCTTTTTTAACACCGGCAATTTTAGCTTTTATTGCTTGTGCTTTATTGATTAGGTGGAATAATAAGCGGGCATTAGTGTAAAGGATTCTCCCGGAAGTACTTGAATAATCTGTTGTAATTCTAACTGAAGAAGTAAACCAGATAAGCTACCAATTCCCAGTCCTGTCAATTGCAACAATTCATCCATCGAAAAAATTTCTTGTTGTTTCATCAGACTAATTAATCCTTTTTGTGCTGGAGATAATTCAGGAAGCGTATTTACCCAATTTAATTGTTGTAGGAGGTCTTCGGTATTGGTATAGATTGTTGCTTTGTTTTCTTGAATTAATTTTAAACAACCCCTACTTCTTTGATCGGTTATTTTACCAGGCACAGCAATTACTTCACGATGGTACTGCGAAGCAAAATCTGCAGTAATCATACTGCCTCCCTTTAAAGCAGTTTCAATCACTAAAGTAGCATCGGCTAAACCAGCCACTACTCTGTTGCGTTTAGGGAAGTTGTATTTCTCTGCAATGGTTTTACAGTTGAATTCGGTTAGGAGCCCACCTTGTTGCAACATTTGCTTAGCCAATGGTTTATTGGGTGGAGGATATATTTCATCTAGTCCATGTGCCAATACACCAACAGTATTTAAACCATTTGCCAATGCGGTTTGGTGTGCAATGGTATCAATGCCTAAAGCAAGTCCGCTAACAATCAATACGTCTTTGGGTAATTTTTTTAAGCATTCCTCAATTACATAATAGCCGTATTGAGTAGGCATTCTAGTGCCCACTATGCTTAGAATTTTAGAAACATTTAATTGGGCAGTTCCTTTGTAATACAATAGAGTGGGCGCATCTGGGCATTCCAATAATTTTTTCGGATAGTTGGCATCGGTGATAAACAAGGGGGTAATCCGGTGCTTTTGAATAAATGCAAATTCCGCATCTACCTGCGTTGGGTTATTCCATTGAAGAATTTCATTGACTATTTTTTCACCAATGCCTTTTACTTGTAACAAGTCTTTTTTAGTAGCACTAAAAATATTTTTTGACAAATTAAACTCTTCCAACAAAGCCCTTCTAGTGATAGGACCAATGGTTGGTATAGATGTAAGGGCAATATTGTACCAGCAATCCAACTGCATAAAACGCTTTTGATAAAGCTCGTTTTTTGCTGGCGCGATTAATGCCGTATAAACACTTAAAGGCCAGTTATTTCCACGGAGGTTCTTCTGTTTTTAGCCCTTCCTTCTGCGGTATCATTGGAAGCAATGGGTTTGCCACTGCCAAATCCTTGATGACTTAATCTGTTTTTTTCAATTCCTTGTTCAATTAAATAATTTAGAATTGCCAAAGCTCTATTAGCAGAAAGTTTTTTGTTCTCTTCTTCTTTACCTGTATTATCGGTATGACCACTTATTTGTACTTGTATGGTATTATTTTCTTTTAGTAATGCAACCAGTCTATTTAATTCAATGGAAGCAGATGCTGGTAACTCCGATGAATTAGAGCTGAATTCAATATTCTTGAAAGTGAATGAGGCATTAATTTCAATTGGCTGTAAAGAAATGTTTTTAACATACACACTGTCAGCTTCTTTATTGGCTAAAGAGTATAATTCAGTGAAAGGCAAATAGCCTTTTCTATTTACTGAAAAGGTATAATCACTCCCTACAGGTAAAGTGATAAAATACATACCTGTTTCATCTGTTTGAATTTTCATCAATACCGATTGATCTTGGTTATTGATGAGTTCCACCGACGACGGTAATTTCTTGCCATTGCTTTTATCGGTCACTATTCCTTTCAAATACAAAGTTCTAATAGGCCTGATATTACTGCGTAATGCAAAGCGATATAAGTCTAGTTCTCCTTTTCCTTCGGCCCTGTCACTGGCATAATAGGCAGTAAGTCCATCTGCAGAAACAGCTAAGCTTCCTTCATTTTCAATGGTATTAATGGGGTAGCCTAAATTTTCAGGTATGCCCCAATCGCCATTTATATTTTTTCTAAGAATAAATAAATCTGTACCGCCATAGCCAGGATGCCCATCAGATGTAAAATATAAAGTTTGATTGTCTGCATGAATAAAAGGTGCCTGGTCGTCTCCAGCAGTATTAATTTGAGGCCCCATATTTTTTGCTGGTGCCCATTTTCCATTCGGTAATCGTTCGCTAAAATACAAGTCTCTACCTCCGAAACCTCCTGGTCTACTACTACTAAAATAAAGGGTTCTTTTATCTGGGCTTAAAGTAGGTGCACTCTCCCAAAATTCTGTATTGATTGAAGGGCCTAGATTTTCTGGATCACTCCATCCTTGAGGAGTTGCGTAAGCAATATATAAATCAAAATTATCGTAACCCCTTTCAGCAAATCTACCAGCAAACAACATCCATTCTCCATCTTGAGAAACAGTGATGGCGCCTTTTTGCGGCTCTTCATTAATATCACCACCAATGGGCACTGCTTTAGAAAACTGTTTAGCAACAATTGTGCTCGAATAAAAATCTTCGCGCATATATTTTCCCCTTCTGGTAAATACCAATAAACTATCGGTTACCGTAACGGAAGGGTAATATTCAGAAAAAGTAGAGTTTACACTATCTCCTAAATTTTCAGGTGCAAAATAATAATTAGACAGCTCTTTGTTTTTTGCAGCATAGTCTAATGCAAATTGGTAGGTTTTTTTTCTGTAAGCTGCACTTCTAATGCTTTTGTCGTTTAGTTTCGTGTTTTCTAAAAACTGATTCACTGCATCTAATGCTGCTTCAAAATTACCATTACCAGCAAGATTAATAGAATAGGGTAAATAATAAGGTTTAAAATATATTGGGTCTTTTGCTTTACCCAGTTCATACATTTGTAAAGAACGTTTGTACTGTTTTAATTCTCCAAATACCCCTGCCAAAGAAAGATAGGCATCAATAAAATTGGTGTCCGATTTAATGCAATCTAAAAGGAGTGGAACGGCATTTCTAAAATTGTCTTCTTTTAATAAGTCAATGGCTTTATCGTATAGGGCCAATGCTTTTTTATTTACTTTTTCCGGATCATACTGCTGCGCAAATAAATTGGATATGCCCAATAGGGTAATTAATAAGAATAAAGCCTTTTTCATTGGCAACAAGTTCGTAAAAATAATAACCCATTGTTGTTAAAAATAACCTACAAAAAACCCGGCACTTGGCCGGGTTAGATAAAGGATTTTAAAATGGATTGTTTTTAGAATGTTTTGGTTCCATTGGGTTGAAAACTAAAACGGAAAGTATAATAACGTTGGGTAGTTAATTTAATTGCGTCTGAAGCAGTTGTTGCAGGTGTAGTACCCCCTTTGTAGTAATTCAAAATTTCTACTTTGGCATATTTACCAGATGCAGTTCTTACCACTAATACACGACCAGGTATAGGGGTCACTAATTGGTTTATTCCATCGTATACATACCAGCCTCTGTTGCTGCCTGTAGTAATAGCAAAAGATGAAGGCGCATTGTCTACTTTAAAACTAGAGTCTGCAGGAATGGTTTTTAAATCGTTGAATAATCCTACATATACAAATGCACCTGCTCCACCTGGTCCACTGTTTCCGCTGTTGGTAGCAATAGTGGTTCCTTTAAATGCAAGGTCCCATTTGTTGCTAGCACTGTCTGAAGCAGGAACTATTTTATTGGTTTCTAAACTGTAAAAAGTGTAACGTCCAGCACCATAGGGAAATCCACCTGTTGGAGGAGCACCAGGGGTAATACCAATAATGGTATCTGCTGGTAAGTCTTTTACTGTAAGGGTTTCAACTACTGCACTGGTACCACTGTTGTCGTCTTTAGAACAGGCAACTAAACTAACTACAATGCCCAACACTAAAATCATCTGTTTCATCTTGCTCATTATTTAGGGTTTTTATTTAAAAAATTATAGGATATACTTAGATAATATGTTCTGCCAGGTAAGTTGGGTAAATTCAACACGTCGGTATAATTCAATAGATTATCAATGCCAGCTTGAACAGAAAGTCCATTATTAAAACCTTGTCCTGCTGCTATATTCAATTGAATAAATCCTTTTGCAAAAGCATCGTTGGTGTTGAATATTCCATTCCCATCGGTATCTGTAGTAGCCCAACGGCTTCTATATAAAGCACGTGCATTTGCAAAAAAGTTTTGATGCTCGTATTGCAATTTTATATTCGCCATATGCTTGCTGCGATTGGGTAAACCCACGTACTCGCTTTGATTCATTTTTCTACTGAATCCATTTTGATCTCTGGTGAAAACTTTACCATCTTTAATGGCATTAATTTCAGCCTGATCACCGGTCAGTAAAAATTGGTAGCCAGCAGAAAAAGACCATTGGTTATTGTATCGGTATTTGATATCTGTTTCAACTCCTTGTGTAAACGCATTTTTTACATTGAGGTAACTAAAAATTTGTGCCCCCCCTGTTTTGTACGCTACCAGTCTACTGTCGATTAAGTTTTCAATATTGTTTCTAAAAATATTGGTAGAAATATGCCATTGTTCATCTTGATAACTGGCTCCTACATTAAACCCTGTAGAAAACTCTGGTTGTAAATTACTGAGTTGATAAAAAGAGGGTTCTAAACTACTGATTTGCCCAATTCTGTTGAGCTCGTTAATGATTTTTTGGGCTTCTACCGAACCAAATACACTGTAACTTCCTGCAGCAGTATTGGTAAAATTTAAGTAGAGTTGTCTAAAATCTGGAGCCTTGAAACCCCTGCCAATACTGGCTTTCAGTGATATTTTTTTATCAATTTTGTATTGTAATGCCAGCTTAGGACTAAATGCAGCAGCAAATAATTCGTTGTTATCATAACGAGCACCTCCAATTAGGGTTAGATTATTTAATGCGCTCCATTCCGTTTGACCATAAATATATCCTATGCGATTGGTTTTGATACTGGTACTATTATCGTACCGAGTACTATTGGCAGTTTCGTGAATATAGCCACCACCAATATTGAATTCCAATTGCTTATTTAAATGAAAATCTGTTTGATTTTCTATTCGAGCAAATTGTTGTTTAAAAGCATCTAAATAAGGAACTCCATTATCAGAAATTAATTCTTGTGAAGAGTTGAATTGAGTTCCATATAAACGCGTTGTATTTTTTATTCGCTCATTAAATTTGTGGGCCAATTGTAAAGTTGCATTGAGATCCTCATTTTTTTCTATGCCAATTGAATTAATGGAATTTCCGTTGTTGATTACCGTAATATTGTTTTTGATGGTTTCACTATTGTGTCTAAAATTTAGGCTTAGGTTGGTGCGATCACTCAATCGGTAACCTAGGTTATGTTGTTGAGTAAATCTTTCAATAGGTGCTACACTTCTTTCTCTACTATTAGGTCTAATACTAAATCCATCTGTTCTATAAAAATTCCCAAAACCTTGGTAGTTGATTCTGTTGGTTCTTATAGACCCCTTTACACTAAAATCAGCTGTATTATAAGTACCATAGCGGGTGCTAATTCCCAAAGTATTTTTTCTTGATTTATCGGTGATGATATTAATTACACCAGCCATTGCTTCACTGCCGTATAAGCTAGAAGATGGGCCTCTTACAATTTCAATTTGTTTGATATTGCCTACGGTAATACGCTTTAAATCTAGTACACCACTGGTTCTTCCAATAAGTGGTTCTCCGTCAATTAGAATAAGGGTATAATCTGGGTTAAGTCCTTGCATGCTTACACCAGTACCAAAACCATTGGTCATGAATAAACCAGTTTGCTCAGATAAAATATCCGATAAGCGCAAAGACCCAGCTTGTTGAATGGTTTTTTGAGAAATAATTTGAACAGGCACTGCAATATTGCTGAGCGCTCTTTCCGTTTTAGTAGCAGTAAATACTGTGATTGATCCGTTGCCCAATAAAGTGTCTTGTTGTTGTGCAAGAGCAGCAGAAAAAAAACAACTTGAAACAGCCGAAAGCAAAATCCACTTCATCATACCCACTTATTGTGGGTGCAAAGTTGCTCTATCGAAAAAGGTTAATTGTCATCAAACTGTAGAACCGCTATCAACAAAATCTTTTTTACAATTGAATGACAATGACGGACTAGTGGTTAAGGAATATTCAAATACTTATGAACCTGTAAACTGAGCCTCCACTGTGGGTTTGCTTGAATATAAGCTAGAATAAGCGGAGTCATTTCTGCAGCTTTATCCCACTCAGGTTGAAGGTATAATTTACAAGAGGGATTTACCAACGCGGCATATTTTTCAGCCCATTCAAAATCATGTTTATTAAACACCACTACTTTTAATTCATGGGCTTTAACAATCACTTCATCTAAAGGTGCTTTGAATTTTTTTGGAGATAAACAAATCCAATCCCAGTTACCGCTTAACGGAGAAGAACCAGAAGTTTCAATATTGGTTTCAAAACCTGCAGCATGTAAAGCATCTGTTAATGCATCTAGATGGTGCATCAATGGTTCTCCACCTGTAACAACAGCCAATCTTCCCGGATGTGAACTTGCTTTTGCAACTATTTCTTCAATGGATACCATTGGGTGTTTGGTAACATCCCAACTGTCTTTAACATCGCACCAAACACAACCCACATCGCAACCACCGAGCCGAATAAAATAAGCTGCTCGGCCTTGGTGCGCCCCTTCACCCTGAAGCGTATAAAAAGCTTCCATGACCGGTAAGGCTAAACTAGTGTATTCAGCAACGCGCATTATCCTCTGTTGTTTTGGTAAGCCTGTAAAGTATTTTTAAGTAACCCTGCAATGGTCATCAACCCAACACCACCTGGAACCGGAGTGATGGCACTGGCTTTGGGTGCAACCTCTTGGTACAGCACATCTCCCTTTATTCTAAAACCTTTTTTAGTAGTTGTATCATCTACACGGGTAATTCCCACGTCTATAATGACCGCCCCTTCTTTAACCATATCTGCTGTAACAAATTCGGGCTTGCCTAAAGCGGCAACTACGATATCTGCTTGCAAGCAAAGCGCTGTTAAATTAGGCGTATGAGAATGACAAAGGGTAACAGTGCAATTTCCCTGAGGGATATTACTACTTAATAGTATGCTCATCGGTCGTCCTACTATATTACTTCTACCAATCACTACCGCATGCTTTCCTTTGGTATTGATATTATAATGAGCCAATAGCAATAAAATACCATATGGGGTTGCCGGAATAAAAGTAGGAAGGCCTTGAACCAGTCTTCCAATATTACTCGGATGAAATCCATCCACATCCTTTTTAGGATCAATGGTCTCGATCACTTTTTCTTCACTTATATGCTTGGGCAAAGGCAATTGAACCAAAATGCCATCAATACTAGGGTTATTATTAAGGGATTGTATGGTTTCTAATAATACAGCTTCTGTTGTATCCACCGGCAGGCGGATCAAAGTTGACTCAAAACCAGTCTCTTCACAGTTTTTTACCTTACTGGCCACATAGGTTTCACTGGCGCCATTGTTTCCTACTAAAATAGCCGCAAGGTGTGGGGCGGGCTTCCCTTTTTTTACCAATTCGGCAGTTTCTGCCTTTAAAACTTCTTTTACAGCGGCCGCAGCCAGCTTGCCATCTAGTACTAACATTTTGCAAAATTACCATAATTAAGGGGGAATGGTCAAAAAATAGCATTGTTGATGTATTTCAATGAATATCAATTAAAAGTTAAATTTTATAGACGGTAGTATTAAAATATTCCCTACATTAGCATTATTGTTAAATCCTTTAACAATTTTTGTAAAACTAAAACTTAACACATGAGAAAAAGTCTGACACTGTTGGCGTTTGCGTTGTTGTGTACAATAGCAACCTTCGCTCAAACAGTCCTCGTGCAGGGGCAGGTGACCGATGATAGAGGTCCCGTGCCTAACGCAACCGTGCAGGAAAAAGGCACAAAAAACATCACTCGTGCCGATGAGCTGGGTAAATTCAGCTTTAAAGTGAAGCAGGGAGCATTAGTTGTAGTAACTGCCGTAGGCCACGCGCCCTTCGAATTTGCCGCAACTACTGGATACCAAAATGTTAAAATAACCACTTTGGCTGGTGAACTAGAGGAAGTATTTGTAACAAGTGCATTCGGTGTAAAAAAATCACAGAGAACAACTCCTTTCAGTTCTCAAGTAATTAACTCTGATCAATTGAATGTAATTCGTCAGCCAAACTTGAACAACGCATTAGCGGGTAAAGTTGCTGGGGTACAATTCAGAGGTCAATCTTCTGCAAAATTAGACAATCAGGGATTCCTTCGTATCAGAGGAGGTGGATCTTTAACTGATGGTGACGGTGCAATTTATGTAGTAGATGGTACCATCACTAGTTCATTTGATATTAACCCTGACGACGTTGCGGATATAACTGTACTTAAAGGTGCAAACGCTACCGCTTTATTTGGTAGCCGTGCTGGTAACGGTGCAATTGTAGTTACAACAAAAAAAGGTAAAACTGGAAAAGGCATTGGTGTTGAAGTTAGCCAGTCTACTATGTTTGACAAAGCAGCTTTCATGCCAAACTACCAAAATGAATATGGTGGTGGAGATGGTGGTTGGTTAACTTTCACCTATAACCCAACTATGCCAGCAGAATGGCAAGCATTAAATGGTAAGCGTTACCGCGATTTTACCGATGATGCTTCTTGGGGACCAAAAATTGATGGTTCTGAGTATATTCCTTGGTATGCATTTATTCCAGGTCATTCAAGATCAGGAAAAACTGCCAACTTTACTCCTCAACCTAACAATGCAAAAGATTTCTGGAACACGGGGGTTACTTCTAATACCAATGTGAGTTTCTCTCAAAGCAATGGCGCAGGCCAAAGCTTAAGGGTTTCTTATACCAACCAGAACATCAAAGGTATGTTACCTAATACAAAGTCTTTAAGACATACTTTGAATACTAATTTCTCTATGGATTTGGGAAGCATTTTCACAATTGGAGCAAACTTAACTTATACCAATCAGTTAATTAGTGGCGATTTCAATGATGGATATGCCAACAACTCATCTGGTAACTTTAGCCAGTGGTTTCACAGAGATTTGGATATTAATATCTTAAAAGAATTATCAGGTATCAGAACTCCAATTGGAACCATTCCTTCTTGGAACTTCCGTAGAAACCCAGGTTCTTGGAGTGCAGCAGCACCTCAGAACAGTGTTTGGGCTGGTAACTACTGGTACAATCCATATTCTTATTTTGAAAATATTCAGCGTGATCAACGCAGAGATCGTTTATATGGTGATATCAATTTAACTGTTAAGTTTTCTAAAAACCTAAAGTTCAAGGGTAGCATCCGTAAAGATCAGTTCAATAGAAACGTAGAAAATATTGATCCTAATATCCTTCAGTCATCTGGTGGACAAACAGGCGTATTGGCCTCTTATAGCACTCTTAACAGAATCAATAGTGAGTGGAACTTTGAAGGTATCATGAGCTATAACAATACTTTCGGAGATTTCGTAGTAGCTGCTAACGTGGGTGCGAATAGATTGAGCATTCGCCAAAGAGAAGTTGCAATGAATACCAACCAAGGTTTAAACGTTCCTGGATTATACGCAATTGCAAACTCTAAAGCGGTACCTTCTATTTCAAATGTTAGATCTGACCAACAAGCAAATTCATTGTTTGCATTTGGAGATGTAGAATATAGAAAATTCCTAAGTTTAACTTGGGCAGTTCGTAACGACTGGTTCTCTACATTACCTGCTTCAAACAACTCATTGTTGTCTCCTTCTGTAGGTGGTGCATTTGTATTCTCAGAGTTTACTAAGTCTGCATTGCCTTGGTTAAACTTTGGTAAAGCGTTTGCATCTTGGGGAAAGAAGCCTAAAAATTTGAACCCTTATGCGTTGAACTTGAACTATTCAGTTAACCCATTATTATGGGGTACTAACTTTTTAATGGGAACGCCTAATGCTACACCTGATGCAAACTTACGTGGTGCATTAACTACCACATGGGAAGCAGGTTTAGATTTGCGTTTTGCTAAAAATAAAGTACGTTTGAACGCTACTTATTATAATGAAAACAACAGAGACGAGCCTTTGGGTGTTACTGTATCTGGTGTTTCTGGTTTTACTTCTCAAACCATCAATGCAGCATGGGTTAGCCGTCAAGGTATTGAGTTAGAATTGGGTGTTGACCTAATGAAGAAGAAAGACTTTAACTGGACGGTGAATACCACTGTTGCCTACTTATTAGACAATAAAGTAAAAGCATTGGCTCCAGGATTAACCAGCTATACATTAGCAGGTGGTTCTTTCGGAACTCGTTTTGCACGTGCTTTCCATTTTGTAGGAGAGCAGTGGGGTATGTTAAGAGGTGGTGGTATTAAGCGTAATGCAGATGGCCAACCATTGATTACTACCAACGGATTTAGCGGTGGATTAGGTTGGTATCAAAATGATGCTACCAAAGATTGGGGTTCAGTTGTACCTAAGTTAACTGGAGGTTTACAAAACTTCTTTACTTATAAAAACTTCAACCTTGCTCTAACTTTCGACTACCAGTTTGGTGGACGATTCTTCTCTCTATCTGAGCAGTGGGGAACTTTCTCTGGATTGTTAGACAAAACTGCAGGATTGAACGAGAAGGGTAACCCAATGCGTGATCCAGTTTCTGCAGGTGGTGGTGTTCGAGTAACTGGTGTAGACGCCAGAGACGGAAGAACTCCAGTAGATGTTTATGTAGATGCTTATGATTATTTCCACCAGTTTTACTACCAGCAAATTGCTGAACCATTCGTTCACAAGTTGTCTTACGCAAAATTGCGTGAGTTGAGTTTAGGTTATTCTATCCCAACTCAAAAACTAGGGAAGTTTGGTAAATCAATTCAAGGTGCTTCAGTTTCATTAACT
>Ga0207952_1000607_pt1 | contig 24648 bp, 25 predicted proteins | sample SubbioR12Aug_8Ca_FD_184831 | JGI IMG/M metagenome (GOLD analysis project Ga0207952, IMG submission 184831) | Serpentinite rock and fluid subsurface biosphere microbial communities from McLaughlin Reserve, California, USA - CR12Aug_8Ca (SPAdes) | ecosystem: Environmental > Terrestrial > Deep...
CGGGGCCGACTCGACAGACGACAGACACGCCCACATGCGACGCGATGTCGATCGCCGTGTCACCGCGCAGCGCAAGGGACCCAGCGCGTGCCGACACTACTTCCGTGACGAGCACGTGCGACACATCACGGACGGCTTGCGATTCGCGGCCGGAGTCACGGTCACGACGCGCGTGCCGTTCGGCAGCCAGCAGCACGCTTCCACCCACCGCGGCGGCGACGAACCCGATGGCCAGCGCAATGCACAGTTCAGCGAGCGAAGTGGCTCCGTTCCGGTTCACGTGCATGGCACGCGACCCTCCGTCGCGACCACGTCGGAGCCGGCGCCGGTGCCCACCCGAACCGAAACGGATTCTGCGAACGCCCATCCGGCACCCGAGCGCCGCGCGTGCCAGCGCACCAGTGCCGTGCCCATGGCGGTTTCGCGGGTCGATTCGGCCGATGTGTCGGCGGCCACACAGGGCCGCGCTGCGAGCAGTCCGAGCAGATCACCGAGTGCAGCCGCGGCGGCTGCGTCCCGCGCGGCGTCCCGGCGGGCCACGGTGCGAACCGTGAGCGCGCTGGCCAGAAGCGCACTTGCCACACCAACCAGCATGGTGGCAACGAGTGCCTCGACAATGGAGAATCCCGTGGGGCGAGCGATCATGGAACGCACGATGGCGCCTTATCAGCGCCGTCGCGTCACCACAATCGCTGCACGCCGTACCGCGCTATTTCACTTCGGGGTTCACCGGCAGCACGATGTGGAATGCCGCACCACCCTCACGCGACTTCTGCGCCCAGACGATGCCATCCATGGCGTCGACGACGCGGCGCACCACGGTCAGCCCCAGGCCGATTCCTTCGTCTTCGGCCTTCATGGTGAAGAAGGGCTCGAACACCTCTTCGAGGTTGCCGTGGTGGAACCCGTGTCCGGAGTCGGCCACGACGATTTTCACGACCTCCTCAACGTCCAGCGAGGCCAACCAGGTGGAGAGCCGATCATCCTGGCGACGCGGATGGAGGATCCTCGCTTCGCCGGCATCGGTGCCACGGCGCTCAGAGGCCTCGAGCATCGCCTGCCGATTGAAGCGCTCAGCCCAGATGACGAGCCGTCCGCCCTCCGGCATAGCCGCGGCCGCGTTGAGGACCAGGTTTGCAATCGCCTGCTCGAGTTCGAGTGCCGTACCGCGCGTGGGCTTGGGTGCATCGGAGAGCTGGACGTCCACCTCGATGCGCTTGAGGGCACCCTGGTCGCCAAGAAAGCCGAGCGTTTCTCGAACTGCGGCGTTGAAGTCGGCCCCGGTGGACCCGGCGTCCCGAGGTTTGACGAAGTCGAGGAATCCGTCGCGCAACTTCACGACGCGGAATGCCTCGCGCTGGAGCGACGCCACCGTGGCCTTCAGTTCCGGAGCGACCTTGCTCTCGAGCGAGTGAGCGTAGTTGATGATGGCGGAGACCGGGTTACCAAGCTCGTGGAGGAGCATCGCCACCATGCGGCCACCACTGGCCAGCCGCTCGAGGTGCTCGCGCTGCGCGGCGGTCTCGGCGCGGAGGCGCGTGAGTTCGTCATCCGGGTGTTCGCCTGCGGGTGGAGTCGTCGGGGGCATCGAGGCTAAGGTGGGGGGTCGCAGGCCAAAGCTACAGTGGGCCGGACAACAGGGTTGCCCGGCCCACCGGTTTCGTTACATCGGGCGCGATGCCGAACTCGCGCTACACCAGCGCTAGCAGACCGGCTCGCCTTCGTTCGTGGCCGTGCCGCCAACCGAGATCTTGCAGGTCTTGGTGGTCGACGTGTGGCCGGCCGTGGCGTCCCAACCCGTGTTCGACACCGTACCCAACGTGACCGTCACGCCTGACGACGACTTGTACGTCGTGCCAAGGGAGGTCGTGCTGGACGCGTAGTTCGAGCTGTTGTCCGAGAAGTACGCTTCCTGTGCGGTGATGAGGTTGCGCAGATCCGACTTCATCGACGCGACGTAGGCCTTCTCCTTCGTGTTCGCGAACTTCGGAATGGCGATCGCGGCCAGGATGCCGATGATCACGACGACGATCAGAAGTTCGATAAGCGTGAAGCCCTTTTTGTTCTGCATATTGCGGTGCTCCGTGGGAAAGTTGGCCGAGTCCTGACCGACTGCGGTTTCGGACCGAGGAGCGGTGACGTACCAACCGGGTGAATCCCTGGGAGGTGTGACACGGGCCCGGCAGCGGCATCTGCCGCCGCCGGACCCGGTACGTCACCGCAAATCAACCGTTAGCAGACCGGCTCGCCTTCGTTCGTGGCCGTGCCGCCAACCGAAATCTTGCAGGTCTTCGTCGTCGACGTGTGACCAGCGGTCGCCGACCAACCCGTGTTCGTCACCGTGCCCATCGTGACCGTCACGCCTGACGACGACTTGTAGGTCGTACCGAGGGCGGTGGTCGACGTGCCGTAGTTGCTGCTGTTGTCCGAGAAGTACGCTTCCTGCGCGGTGATCAGGTTGCGCAGATCCGACTTCATCGACGCAATGTAGGCCTTCTCCTTCGTGTTCGCGAACTTCGGAATCGCGATCGCGGCCAGAATGCCGATGATCACGACGACGATCAGAAGTTCGATAAGCGTGAAGCCCTTCTTGTTACTCATCATATGCAACTCCTCGAGGGGGGTCTGTACTTGCCGACACTGGTTGCCGGCGTGCGGCGATTTCCGGAATCGCGGAGGTATGTACTGCAAGCTCCTTGCCAGACGCTGGCAACGTGGCTTAATGACGGTTTTCCAACGACTTAGCAACATGCCCCACGACCGGTGCGGCTCACGGCACGCGGCGCGCCCGCCCAAAGCTTGCAAATTGCGGTGACCGAAAAATGCATGCAGATGCCGTGGCCGTCCTGACCTAACGGGCGGCCGCCTTGCCCCTATCGGGTTTCCATCGGTTGGCGCCATCCAGGGAGTCATTGGCCACCAGCGCGCTGTCGGCCCGGTCAATGATGTATTCAAAGGCCTTTCGGTACATCCCGTCGCCGATGGCGATGCGCGCCTGCGCTCGTGCGTTCCGCCACTGGGCGACTTCCAGATAGCAGGCCGCAAGCCCCACCCGCGAAAACGGTAGCGCGGGCTCGATCTCGAGCGCCGTCTTGTAGAGCGGGATCGCTGCCGGGCACACGTGCGCCTCCCGATACCGGTGGGCGAGATCCTGATACACGCCGAAGTAGCCGGGAAAGAGTGCGATGGCCGTCCGCCATTCGACTTCTGCCTGCCCTGGGCGCTTCAGTTCCCAGAGCATGCCGCCGTTGGCGTAATGCGCCTTGAAGCTCATGGGCGCGTCATTCGATAGCGTACGAAACACGGTCTCAGAATCCTTCCACGTCCGCTGGCGCTCGGCACTGTGGGCGGCGGCTGCGCCAATGAGAACCGTAAGCAGGCCCGCCGCAGCCATACGGGCCGCGCGGGAGGCGTTCTGCAGTTGCGCAAGACACCAGGGTACGAGGCCGGCTACGGTGATGACCGCCGCAACGCTGGGCAGGAACAGCGTGCGCTCGGCAATCAGGATGCCCGTGGGCAGCAGGATGTTGGCGGTGGGAGCCATCGTGATCGCAATCCAGCAGAGCGCGAAGGTCACGAGTGGAAACCGACGCACCGATACGATGGCGAGAACGACGAGACAGAGCAGCAACAGCGCGCCCGGCGCGTGATCCGGATGCATGGACGGCAGAACCGGGACATGGCGTGGTGAATAGTCAGCGTAGAGGTGCTGTGGCCAGAGCAGCAGCCGGGCAAACTCCGGCGCCAGCGCCAGCATGACCCAGGCCCGTTCCGACATCACCAGGTTGCGCAGCGCGGGATGCTCGACGTCTCCGCCGATTTCGCCGGTGACGACGATGCGGATCCAGATAAACACGATCGCCAGCAGTGTGAGCCAGACGCAGAGGCCAGCGAGCTCTCCCAACCGGGTGCGCCAGGCGCGCCCGTCACGGACCGCGAACGCTTCGGCCGCCACGAGCAGGGCCGGCAGCACGATACCGTTTTCCTTGAAGAACATCCCGACGAAGTACAGACCGACAATGACGAATCGCGTCTCACGGTCCAGCGGCAGGCCATCGCGACGACCGCGCAAGTACAGCGTCATCGCACCGATGATGGCGATGGAACTCCAGAGCTCGGCCTGCCCGACGATGTTGCCGACCGCCTCGACATGCACCGGGTGCACGGCGAAGAGGGCCGCGGCGACCCAGGCAGCGCTGCGCGGGAGGAGCTGGCCGGCGAGGAAGTAGACCATGACGCTCGCCACGCCGTACAGCACCACGTTGATCACGTGGAAGATCAGCGGCGAGCCGCCACCCAACGCCCATTCGACCACATAGGCCAGGATCGTCAACGGGCGATAGAGCGCTGCGTTGCGGGTCGCCGGCCAATAGGTCTCGGAAAACACCTCCCACCAGCTGCCCAGCTCCTGGATATTCGGATTGGCCACGATGATCCAGCGATCGTCATAGGCGAAGCCGTTGGCCAGGCTCGTCGCACTCGCCAGCAGCACAAGCACGACGATGGACAGGACCGGCCCGTCGTGCGGGCGCGGATCCGTGGGATCGGCGGCGACAGGACCAGATGCAGCGACTGAGCCGCTGAACAGCCTCACGAGAGGAGGTTGAACTTGATGATGTGCCAGATGGCGGCGACGCCGTCCTTCCAGCCGATCTTCTTGCCCTCGGCGTACGTGCGACCGGAGTAGGAGATCGGCACCTCGAAAATCCGCACTTTTCGGCGGGCCAATTGCGCGGTGACTTCGGGCTCGAAGCCAAAGCGGTCGGAGGTCAGGGTCAGGTCGCGGGCAATCTCACCGCGGATCGCCTTGTAGCAGGTCTCCATGTCGGTGAGGTTGAGGTTCGTCAGCATGTTGCTGAACATCGTGAGCACCATATTCCCCACCGAATGCCAGAAGTAGAGCACGCGGTGCGGACCGCCGAGAAAGCGCGATCCGAAGACGGCATCGGCACGTCCGTCCACGATCGGATCGAGCATCGCGGGCCAGTCCGCCGGGTCGTACTCGAGGTCCGCGTCCTGCACGATCACGACGTTTCCGGTGCTTGCCGCGAGAGCCGTGCGAATGGCCGCGCCCTTGCCGCGATTGACCTCGTGAAAGATCAGCGTGTCAATCTCACCGCGGCCCTTGAGCGTTCTGAGAATCTCCGCCGTGCCGTCGCGCGAGCAGTCGTCAACGCAGATGATCTCCTTGCGCACGGGCACCGAGCGGACCTGCGCGATGATCGTCTCAATGGTCGCCCGCTCATTGTAGACGGGGATCAGCACGGAGAGCACCAGATCGCCCGGGGCGATTGACGAGCGCCCGCGCATCCGTGGCGGCGCGTCGATGCCGGCCGGCGGCGGGCGGTGGGAGAGCGGAGCAGTCATATGGTATGGAAGGGAGATGGAGACAAGGTGCCAGATCAAGGACGGGTGGAGGGCGTTCCGGGCCACGAAACGCGGAACGCGGCGCCGCCGCCCGGAAGCGAATCGATGCGCACCAGGTGGGGGTCACCGCTGCCGGGTCCGAGGAGCTCGGCGGCGTCGAGTTCGAGACTGCCACCCGAGAGCACAGCGTAATCGGCTCGGCCTGCGACAATCAGTGCGCGCAGATCCGCGGCCGCGATTTCGAGTGGCGTGCCGGCGAGGTATTCATCCGGGGACAGCTGGTGGACAGGCACAACTCGCCGGCCAGTTTCGAGGTGCACAAACGGCTCGCCGTCGGTGGCAACGACCGCGTCTACCGCCGCATGTTCGCGCACCCACGCCACCGCAGGAGCAAGGCGTGCCGCGTTGCGGCGCTGTGCCACATCGACCCACCCGCGCGACACACCGCGCGCGGAGTAGAAGACGATTCCGGCGGCGGCAACCCCGACAACGGCGCAGAGCAACGCGGCGGCTCCACGTGCCAGCCGCGGCGACGCCGTGTGGCGCGCTACAACAAACGCTTCGCGCGCCCCGGCGGCGAGCAGCACCCCGATCAGCGGCCAGACGGCCCACGCGAACCGATCCGGCGCGTAGGGCCAGATGAGCACGACGAGCAGATACCCGACGAGAAAGAGGGCCAGCGTACGCGCCCGGCGCCAGGACGCGACGACCCCGAGCAACAGCGCCACAAGCAGCAGCGACACCAGCAGGGGACGGATCTCGCGCAGGCCAACGGGGAAGAACACGACCGACAGGGTACGATGCAGCGCGGTGGCATTCTGCGTGACGATGGCGGAGACGAACGTGCTTCCCCGCTCGCGCACCGCCTCCATCAGCCAGGGCAGATACGGGCCGTAGTTGCCGCGCAGCGCCGGGTCGAGTTCGGCGGCGGCGACTCCGGACCACCATTGCCAGGGAAGGACGAGCGCGAGCGCGGCGCCCGTGGCCACCGCCGCACCCCGCGGCTGGCGCGCGAGCAGCAGCGCGGCGGCGACGGCAGGGATCAGCACCAGGCCAGTGCTGCGCACCAGCGCCGCAGTGCCAACCAACACGCCGGCAAGCGCTGCGGCGCGCCAGCCGCCCGATTCGGTGGCCCGGTCAGCGGCGGCCAGCGCACAGATCAACACGAGAAAGAATGCGGGTTCGGCAAAAAGCACCGAATCGAGCACAAGCACCGGCAGCGTCGTCGCAAAGATCACAACAGCCACCGCGGCCGCAATCGGCGGGAGCGCGAGCCGGCGTACCGCGTAGGCGCAGGCGAGTCCCGCGCCGAGCGCAGCGAGCACCGGGTTGATCAGCTTGAAGACCACAAGATTTGCCGGGTATTCCGGCGCAATCGACCAGACAGCCGCGAGCAGCAGCGGCCAACCTGGCGGATAGTGCACTGCCGGTGGCGCGCCGGGCAGGTGGGCGAAGCGGTACCCCTCACCCGCGGCAAGCGCTTTGGCCGTGATGAGATACACACCGTCGTCCCAGAACACGCCGACCGGCTGCGCGTTGACCGCAAGCAGCACAAGCGCGAGCACCACCGCCCCCACCGCCACCGGCGCGATAACCCCTGCGCCGAGCGATGACTTCACGCCTCTACTCCAAACCGCGACAGTTTGCGGTGGAGCGTCGAGGGGTCAATCCCGAGCACTTCGGCGGCGCGCGTCTTGTTGCCGCCCTCGCTCTGCAGCACCCACATGATGTAGGCGCGCTCCACGGTATCCAGTGTGGGGTTTGGCGCCGCACGTTCGCTGACCAGCGGTTCGGCGCGCCGCTCGATCACACGATCGGGAAGTCCGGCACGTTCGATGAGCTCGCCGGACGTGAGAATCACCGCGCGCTCCACGGCGTTCTCGAGTTCGCGAACATTGCCGGGCCACTGATATTCGCTCAGCGCTTCGAGCGCCGCATCGCTGAACCGCTTGGGCGCGACTTCGTGGCGTTCACAGGCCCGTTGCAGGAACGTGTCGGCCAGAAGCGGAATGTCATCCACTCGCTGCCGCAGGGGCGGCAGATGAATCGCGATGACATTCAACCGATAGAAGAGGTCGCGCCGGAAGTTGCCGCGCTTGATCTCTTCCTCGAGATCCCGGTTTGTCGCGGCGACAATCCGCGTGTCGATCGGAATCGCCTCGGTCGCGCCGACCGGAATCACCTCGCGGTGCTGCAGCACGCGCAGGAGCTTGATCTGGGTGGCCGGCGTGGTCTCGCCAATTTCGTCGAGGAAGAACGTGCCGCCGGCCGCCGCCGTGAAGAGACCTGACTTGTCCTTGACGGCACCCGTGAACGACCCCTTCACGTGACCGAAGAGTTCGCTTTCGAGCAGGCCTTCGGGCAGCGCGCCACAGTTGATGGAGAGGAACGCGCCGTCAGAGCGCCGTGAGAGTTCGTGCACAAACCGGGCGACAATTTCCTTGCCCGTTCCGGACTCGCCCATGATGAGCACCGTGGACTCTGTCGGCGCCACGGCTTCCGCGAGGCGCAATGCCTCGAGCCACTTCCGGTTTGTCCCGATGGGCGCGAGCGTGGACGTGCGGTCGCGCCGGCGAATTTCCTGCTTCAGCGTGGTGTTCTCGACGCGCAGCGACCGGTGCTCGGCAGCGCGGCGCAGAATGGCCAGCAGCTCGTCGTTGCGGAACGGTTTCTGGATGTAATAGAAGGCGCCTTCGTTGACGGCCTGCATCGCGCTCTGCAGCGTCGCCTGCGCCGTCATCAGGATCACCGGCGTGTTGGGATCGTGCGCGCGTGCCGCCGAGAGCACTTCCACGCCACCCACGCCAGGCATCCGGACATCGGAGAGCACGATGTCAGGAGAGAGTTCCGCGATCTTCTCAAGCGCCGCGCGCCCGCCGTCGGCAATGTGCGGCTCAAATCCTTCGTTGCGCAGCAGAATCTGCAGGGTCTCGAGGATACCCGTTTCGTCGTCAACGATGAGGACCCGGGGGCGCGAGCCGGCGGCGCCGTGTGGACGAATGGTCATGACGTGACTCCAGGCTGGTCGGTAGCGCGCGGCAGCAGTACGGAGAAGCGTGTACCGCGCTCGCTGCTATCCACGAGCACGACGCCACGGTGGGCTTCAATGGCGCGGTGGCTGATGGCCAGGCCCAGCCCGCTGCCGCCCGGTTTGGTGGTGGTGAAGGGTTCAAAGAGGCGGTCACGCACCGATTCCGGGATTCCGCTGCCGGCGTCTGCGACATCGATCACGACCGCCCCGCCCTCGAGGGGGACCACCCCACGCGGTACCCGGTCGTGCCCCGCGATCGCGGCCGATACTCGCACGGTCGTGCCGGCACGCGTGGCCTGCAGCGCGTTCAAGGTCAGGTTGAACACGGCGCGATGGAGCAAGTCTTCGTCGCCGTTGACGATGAGCGGGGCGCCCGTGATTTCCACGACCACGGATGCATCGGGAGCCCGCCCCGGGTGCGCCTCGGCCAAGCGCACCGCACCGCGTACGACGCCAGCCATATCCACCGGTTCCTGCTTGGTGACGCGAACGCGCGCAAAATCCAGGAACTCGGAGAGCAGGCGTGAGAGCCGATCCGACTCGCGAACGATTAGCCCTCCGAGTGTGCGTTCGTCGTCGGTCGCCGCCGGGCGGCCCGACATTTGCTCGACAGCGCTGCGGATCGACGCCAGCGGATTCTTGATCTCATGCGCGAGCGATGCGGAAAGCTCCGTCACGGCCTCAAGCCGTTGGGCACGAAGGTGCAACTGCTCCAACCGCTTCTGATCGGAGATGTCCTGGAAGATCGCCGTGATCGTGCGCGCGCCTGGCGGGGTGTCATGCTCGATGGTCGTGGTCGTCACACCGAGAGGCACGACGTCAGCACCGCGACGGAGCGTCCCTTCCGTCCGGGCAGCGCCAACTCCCTCGCCCGCGGCGCGCTGGAGTGCCGCAGCGAGCTCCGGTGAGACGCCACGCACGGTGTCAATAATGGGGGTGCCGTACCTCGTGAGGAGGTTGGTCCCCAGCAGGTCGGCGGCCGCGGCGTTGGCAAAGAGCAGCTCGCCAAGCTCACTGACGCTGATGATGCCGCTCTTGATGTTCTGGAGGATGTCCGCTTCGCGCAGCTGGATCCGTTTGAGCTCGGCAGCCAGCGCGGCGCGGCCCACGCCCGTCGCCTTCAACTGAACGGAGATGTAGCTGGTGCCCGCGCCGGCGAGTGACACCACGAGGATCTGCAGCGCGAGGCCAATGGCCGGCTGCGGCGCCTGAAGGAGGTAGACGTCGCCAGCGTAGAGCACTATGCCCAGCGCGGTGACCAGCAACGCGCCGCGGACCGGCAGGAGAATCGCTGCGACCGCGTTGACCAGGATGTACAGCGCGGCGAACTGCCCATCGGTCACGTGGACAACAGCCGTGACCACGGCGAGGTCCACCACCGACTGGAGATAGAAGAACGCGTTGGTCAGGGGACGGCGCCGAACGTCCGACCAGGCAAAAGACGCAAATGTGATTGCCAGGGCGCTGATGAATGTCAGCGTGGTAATCAGCGTCTTGTCCTGCTCCGTGATCAGCCAGGAGAGGACGGCCGCCAGCATGATGGCGGATGCGAGCGACACGCGGGCGAGGTAAACCCACCGGATCAGGCGCTGCGGTTCAATGACCGCATGATGTCGGCGGTCGATTTGCGCGGCTTGGTTCACCATCGCGGCTCCTATTGGCTATTGCAAATCGCGCCACATCGACGACCACTGAGAGTATTGCTTTTTGCAATGAACGACAAGTCCTTACTGTAAATTTGTCCCAGCGACATTAGTATGCGGTTATGCCACAAGACGTTAGGCGATTTGGACTGGTGGTGTCGCCGACCCTGAGTATTCCGCCCGGCGAGCTGGTCGCGCACGCTACGAAGTCTGGCGGGCCGGGCGGCCAGCACGTGAACACATCCTCGACGCGGGTCGAGTTGACCTGGCAGCTGTCAGAGTCGCGGGTCATCACGGACGAACAACGCGCTCGCCTCCGGCTGAAGCTCGCTGCGCGCCTCGATTCCGATGGCAATGTGCGGATTGTCGCGAGCGACACACGCAGCCAGCGGCAGAACCGGATTCTTGCTGAGGAACGCCTGGCCGACCTGGTGCGCCGGGCTCTGGCCATTCCGAAGAAACGACGGAAGACGGCGCCAACACGCTCATCTATTGAGCGGCGCCTGACGGAAAAGCGGATACGCTCCCAGCGAAAAAGGGAGCGGCGTGACGGCACCGCCGAGTAGCCGACCCTCCAAACGGCGGAGTGCGCAGCTCCCCAAGATCGTCACGACGCTCCGCACGTACGACCGCGAAACGTTCCTCGCCGACGTGACGGCGGGCACCATTGTTGGCGTGGTGGCGCTGCCTCTTGCCATCGCCTTCGCCATTGCGAGCGGCGTGACACCGCAAGCGGGTCTCTACACCGCGATCATCGCAGGCGCGATAGTTGCGCTCCTCGGCGGGTCGCGCGTGCAGATTGCCGGCCCGACCGGCGCGTTTGTCGTGATCATCTACGGCATCGTCCACGAGCATGGCGTGGCGGGACTGACCATTGCGACGGTCATGGCGGGCGTGATACTGGTGGTATTCGGCCTGGCGCGACTGGGGAGTGTGATCAAGTTCATCCCGCAGCCAGTTGTTACGGGTTTCACGTCGGCGATTGCGCTCATCATCTTCATGTCGCAGATGCGCGACTTCCTCGGCGCTCGCGTCGAGGTCATGCCCGCAGGTCTTTTGGCGCAAGTTGGCGCGATCGCGGACGCGATTGGCACGATCAACCCCTGGGCGCCGGTCATCGCCCTGGCCACGACGCTGACCATCATCTACTGGCCTCGCATTTCGGTGAAGGTGCCGTCGCCCTTTGTGGCCCTGATTGCGACCACGGCGGCCGTTCAACTGCTGAACCTTCCTGTCGAGACGATTGGGAGCCGCTTTGGTGTGATCGACGCTTCGTTCCCCGAGTTCCACTTTCCGGCCATCTCCCTCGAGAGCGCTCGCGCACTCGTGGCGCCGGCGTTTGCGATCGCCATGCTGGGTGGCATCGAGTCACTGCTCTCGGCCGTAGTCGCGGATGGCATGACCGGCAGCAGGCACCGGTCGAATGTCGAGCTCATCGGCCAGGGCGTGGCCAACATTGTAACGCCGATGTTCGGCGGCATTCCGGCTACCGGCGCGATCGCCCGTACCGCCACCAACATCCGTAGTGGCGGCCGCACACCGGTCTCAGCATTGGTCCACAGCGTCACCCTGCTGCTCATCACGCTTTTTGTGGGTAAATGGGTGGCGCTTATACCGATGGCCACAGTCGCAGGGATTCTCGTTGTGGTTGCCTACCATATGAGCGAGTGGCGCGCGTTCCGCGCCATGCTGCGCGCGCCGCAGGGCGACGTTGCGGTCCTGCTCACCACCTTCGGGCTGACAGCATTCGTGGACCTGACCGTGGCGCTCGGTGTCGGCATGGTGCTCGCGAGCTTCCTGTTCATGCGCCAGATGTCCGCAGTTACCGAAGTGCGCGCGATCACGCATCTCGGCGATGATGACGACGACGCACCGGACACCGACGCCCCTCAGCGCCGCGTTCCGGACGGCGTCGCCGTCTATGAGATCGACGGTCCCTTCTTCTTCGGCGCGGCAGAAGCGTTCAAGGAGACCATTGGCGCGCTTGCTCGGCCGCCCCGCGTGCTGGTGTTTCGGATGCGGAAGGTGGACTTGCTCGACGCCACGGCGCTCGCGCTACTCCGCGACCTCGCCGAGAAGGGACGCCGCGAAGGATTCACGGTGCTGATCGCCGAGCTGCCTCCGGAACCAATGGCCACGCTGCTAGATGCACGACTCGACGAGCTGGTGGGCGCAGACAACCTGATCGAGGACTTCGACGCGGCGCTCGCGCGCGCGGCGGAGTTTGTCAGTCTTGCTGACCCGGCCGCACGCCGAAGCTCAGGCCGAGCCTGAACGAGACGAAGTTTGCGCTGCTGCGGACCGGGGTGATCGTCGGCGGCTGCGTCGGGCTCGTGACCGTGATGGAGTTCTTGGTCAGGTATTCCATGTCGCCGTTCTTGTGGTACTGCGCACCCAGGTCGAGTGAGATCGGCTTGGGGCCGCGGCGCAACGGGATATAGATACCGCCGCCGTACTGCCCGGCGAACGCCCCGTCGCCGAAGTTCTTGGTGCTGGCAAATGGCTGTTGCGTGTTGCTGGTGCCCTCGACCTGCGACTCGGTGAAGAAGTAGGAAAAGCCGATGCTTCCCGTGGCATAGGGCCGGATGGGGCCGGAGGGCGCGGTCAGCTGCAGTCCCAGTCCGCCGTGCGCAATGTTGTTGGACGTCGTCACGTCCACAGCGATCAAGCCGAGCGCGCCGCCACCAAGCGACTGCCGATAGGTCTTTGAGCCGTAGATGAGGTAGCCCAGCTCCACCTTGAATTGCACGATACCCTGCGGATCGAGTCCTATTCCCAGGTTGCCATTCGCCCCGAAGGCGCCGTTCACATAATCCTTGAACTCGGCCTGCGGCGCAGCGAAGGTGAGCGATCCGCCGACGTTGACGCGCGGAGGGGAATCATCTGTTGCGGCCGAACGGCGCGTGTCGCGCTGGGCGTCGGCGGTGGACGCGATGAGGAGTGCGGACGCGACGAACGCCAATTCGTGGCCGCTGATTCGGACAATTCGGGGGCTGGGCATTTCCTGGTCTGTCGTGCGGAGGTGATCTCTCTACCGCAAACCCGGCGCGAAAGTTTCCCGCCGGGATTGCGCTGACGCGGCGCGTGCGGCCTACGGCTTGACCATCGCCTTTACGGAGGCCGGCAGGTCAAATGTGGCCGGATCGACCTTGTCGTACTCCACCGACGAGAAGCTGATGACCGAAGTGAACTGTGGCGTCCGCTGCTCAATGCGCTTCGCCATCTTGAAGCCCCCAAAGTCCGCGTACTCCACGAAGATGGTCGACGTTTCGGTCGGGCCTTGCGGCGTGGGCACGACAACGACGAATCCTGCGAGCAGCCCGGTGGCGGCATCGAAGTACTGTGTGCCCTCTCGCGTTCCGCGTGTTGCATTCACCTTATAGCACTTCTTCCCCTGCCAATCGGTGAGCTCGACCGTTTCCGCCTTGGCATATGAGGCAAGGTCCTGCAGGCCGGCGAAGAAGTCGGCGTTTGCCTTGTGGCTTTCCAGCGCTTCGCCTTCCATGATTTGCGGCGGCGCACCGGGGTTGATTCCCCACCCCGTCTTGCCGTCGTAGCCACTGAGCACCTCGCCCAACTGGGAGATCGAGATCCGCTGCAGGTACTTGTTCGGCTTGGCGCGGAAAACTTCGACCGCGGCCGAGAGGCCCATCGCCGCGATTTCCATTGTTCCCGACATCTTCACCGACGTGTGCCCGTCGAGCGCCGCGCGCCCGCCGACAGCGGCGTTGTGCTTCTCCATCAACGACTTGGCGTCGGGGAGCGCCTGCGCTGTGGCTACAGCGGCAAAGGAGGGAACAAGAAGCGCCGCGATGAGCGCGGCGCGGACCTGCGTGGAGGCAAACGTCACGGAACCCGCTGGTTGGGGACCCCGAGAAATCTAGGGTGCGCCTATCCCCGCGGCGAGCGCCGTGACGATCCGGTCACGCTGCCGGTCGGTACCGCCATCAATGATGGCGGCGAGATTGCCGTTTTCGATGAGCGAGTGAAACGCGCTCCACGGCGTGGCCTGGCCTCGCGGCGCAAGGGTCAGGGGGTCCAAAGCAGCCACCGCTGTGCGCCGCGCGACGCTGTCCGGATAGATGTACGCGTGGACAGTGGCCTGGCCGAGCGTGAAGGCATGAACCGGCGCACCCATCCACGGCTGCGAGGCAATGGAATCACGCCGCTGCGGCGCGAGTCCGGCATCGACGAGCCGCTTCGCAATTAGCGCGTCCGTCCACGTACCGGCCGTAGTCGCAATGGCACCATCGGGCGTCGCCGCGGCGCGCGCCGATTCAGCGGTGATCCGCGTGCGTGCCGCCTCAGCCTCGCGCGCTTTGCGAACGGCGGGGTCTTCGCAGGCGGTGAGGAGCACGACCGACGCGAGTAGGTTTCGGTGCATGGCACGCATTGATACCCCCCAAAATGCATCACCGGCGCCGTCGGTGCCGGTCCGTATTGACAAGTGGTTGTGGGCGGCACGCTTCTTCAAGACGCGCGCACAAGCCGCCGAGGCGATCGGAGGCGGAAAAGTGGAGATCGCCGGCGACCACGTGAAGCCGGCCCGACTCGTACGCATTGGCGAGTCGGTTCAGGTCCGACTCGGGCCGTACCTGCACACGGTGATTGTCCGCGGCCTCAGCGAGCGCCGCGGTCCCGCGTCAGAGGCGCGGTTGTTGTACGAGGAGACCGAGGAGTCGCGCCTTGCGCGCGAAAAGCTCGCGTGGACCCTCAAGCACGCAGCGCCGGTGATGGACGCCGGTGAGGGGCGGCCGACCAAGCGCGACCGGCGGGATCTGGAGCGGATGCGCGGGCGCTAAGCTCGGAGCTGCATGGGTCTCGGCTCTATCGGTTGGATCATCAGGCAAGAACTAGAACATCAACCGAATGAATCAGTCCAATTGGTCTGATTTACTTGGCGGATTCCCTTGTTCTTGCTGGATGATTCACACCTCCGGCCGAGACACCTGTCGAAGCGCTGAGTCGTCGAGCCGGTGACCTCCGTCGAACGACACTTCGTCGAACTGGACGTTGGCCTCTTTCAGTAGTGCGTGCTGGGCCTCCAGCACTTTCGGCGTGATGAACTTGTCGCGCGTGCCGCACACATAGGTGATGTGCATCGCCGGCTGCCGCTCGACAAGCGCCCGATAGTCCACCTCGGGCGGTAGCGACGATTCCCACACAATCAGACGCGCGGGTTTGATGCTACCGTTCGCAGCCCAACGGACGGCGGCGGCGCCGCCCTGCGAGAAACCCAGAACGGTCACCGGGGGCGTGACTCCGCCGAACTGACGCCGCAGGTGCGCGTGGGCACTCTCGAGATAGGCGACGTTGTCGCTGATGTCGGCCTCGCGTTCGGCACGGGTCATCCAGGTCGCGCCAATCGGTGCGTCCTTTGCGACGGCGGGACCTACGTAGTGGCGGTTGAGCGCCTCCGGTGCGACGAGCAGGCGCGAACCGTCGTCGAGCGTGCGCGCCATTTCGAGGATTTGTGCGGCGCGCATGGCTTGGCCGTGCAGCAGGTACCAGAGTTCGCGGACGGCAGGCCCGGGCTCGGGGCCCAGCGAGGCGAGGAGCGCGGTGCGCCGAACCTCCAGATGTTCAGTGCGAATCACGCACCTTCAGGATCAGACCGTTGTGTGCCTTGATCACGCCAGCGCGGAGGATGTCGAACCCATTCTCGTACGAGTACAGCCCGAGTTGCTTCACATCCATCAGTTCCCGGTAGCCGTAGTTGAGGAGATCGCTCATTACGTAGTACCAGGCACGACTGCGAATCTGGTCACGCGGCGTGGTGACGATCACATAGCCGCCCGGCTTCACAAACCGCCGGTGGAACTCGAAGGCGAGGGCCTTGTGTTCGTCGGGGAAATGCTCGACGAGTCCAATCGAGACGACGATGTCGAACTCGCGCCCATACTTGAGGTTCCGGATGTCCTCGACCTCGAAGTCGATGTTCATCTCCTCGCGGTACCAGACGCGCTTGTGGCCGGTCGCGGGGTCGACGCCAAGGAACGGATAGGCCTCGGGAAAGTTCCCAAATCGTTCCGTCTTGCAGAACTCGTCGTAGTCCACGAGCACGGTATGGCCGCCCGGGTACATCGCCGCGAGCTGCATGGCCTCGTAGCCATCGGCGGCGCCGAGGAAGAGGATGCGGGGATTCTTGACGTTGAGCCCCTCGAAGAGGGCACGCTTGCCGCGGGGGTCCCAGACGGCATCCTCCACGCGGTGAATCTTGTTCCAGATGAGGAGGTGGAGCATCTCCTCGATGGCTTCCCTTGCGCCGTGCGCGTCAAAGCTGGCAAGGGCGGTCTTCAGTTCCGTGCGCGCATTGGCTGCGGCGTCCGGAACGTTGGTGGTGAAGTACTTATGGAAATTGGCGTTGAACTTCTTCCAGCCGTCGAGAATGGGGAGCGGCTCGCCGTGGGTGCGCTCGTAGTCGCGCTTTTCCCGCGACCACTTCTCCACGCGGTAGGGCCGACCGACCTCGCGCCAATTGAGGTTCGACCAATTGCGGGTCGAGTGATCCTCGAACATGTCGGGGGCCTGGTCGCGGACGTCTATGACGTACTGCGGGCCCACGGCGAAGTCGCCGATCTGGTGGCGGGTGGCTGGCCCCTGGGCGCTGCGGCCAGAGGGCTGGGTGGCGGTGGCCATTCTTGAGTATAATTGAAGTCAGTTACCCCGCCACTAAACCACGGGAACCGATGTCCAACGAACGCTACAATCCGAACAACAAGGGCTGGGGCGTGGCCCTGTTCATTATCGCGCTGGCCGTTGTCGCGAATGTGACCGCGTATTCGATTCACAAGGCGACGTATCTGAAGCCGGACAAGCCGAAGGCTGAGGCGGCGGCGCACTAGCCACGCCGAGCCCGAAAACTGAAAGGGCGACCCTCACGGGTCGCCCTTTTTCGCTTCCCACAGGCACTTGCTCAGGTCTTATGCCTGAACGTGATCCGTCCCCGGCTCAAGTCGTATGGCGAGACCTCGACGGACACCCGGTCGCCCTGCAGCACGCGGATGCGAAACCGCCGCATCTTGCCAGCCATCGTGGCCAGCACGTCGTGACCATTCGTCAGATGCACCCGAAAAGTCGCGCTGGGGAGCACTTCGCTTACGGTGCCTTCGAGTTCGATCGCCTCTTCTTTCGCCATGGATTCCTGGTTGGTGGATGCCAGCAGCGCGCAGAGCGCCGCCCGACATACTAATTGTAGTACCCTCCCAGCCGCCCAACCAGCCGACGGGCGTCCAAACGTCGGCCAAAAGCCACCAAAAAGGCCAGATCACATGCGGATTCTCCATCTCGCAGTCGCCGTCCTCCCTGCCCTCGCTGCCGCACAGGGACGCGGCACCCAGCCCGCGCTGCCCGAGTCGGAAGTCGCCAAGGTGATGGAGCAGGTCATCGCCTGGCGGCGTGACATCCACCAGCACCCAGAGCTTGGCAACGCGGAATTCCGCACGGCCAAGCTCGTGGCCGATCACCTTCGGTCGCTGGGCATGGAAGTGCGCGAAAAGGTCGGCAAAACTGGCGTCGTCGGCATCCTCAAGGGCGGGCGCCCGGGCGGGGTTGTCGCACTTCGCGCAGACATGGACGCGTTGCCTGTCACGGAAGAAGTGGATCTCCCGTTCAAGTCCACGGTGAAGGCGACGTTCAACGGGCAGCCGGTCGGTGTGATGCACGCCTGCGGGCATGACGCGCACGTCGCGATGCTCCTGGGCGCGGCCAACATGCTGGCCAAGCAGAAGGCGACGCTGCCGGGCACTGTTGTCTTCATCTTCCAGCCCGCCGAAGAAGGCCCGCCTGCCGGCGAAACGGGTGGCGCACCGCTCATGGTTGCCGAGGGCGCGATTTCGAACCCGAAGCCAGACGCAATTTTCGGCCTCCACGTCTGGACCGACGAAGCGGGCAAGATCACCTACCGCCCCAAGGGTGCGATGTCAGCCAGCGACCAGCTCGACATCGTGGTGCGTGGCAAGCAGACGCACGGCGCTCAAGCCTGGCGTGGCGTCGATCCCATCGTCGTCTCGGCACAGATCATCAGCGCCCTGCAGACGATCACCGCACGGCAGACCGATATCACCGTGGCGCCGGCCGTGGTGACCATCGGCATGGTGAGCGGCGGGATCCGCCGCAACATCATCCCGGACAGCGTGATCATGCAGGGGACGATCCGCACGTTTGACAACGAGATGCGGAAGGATGTGCTGATGCGCGTGAAGCGAACGGCCGAGAACATTGCCGAGGCGTCGGGCGCGACGGCGGTCGTGACGTTTGCGGGGCCAACTGACGTTGTGTACAACGATCCCGACCTTACGGCCCGCATGGCCCCCTCACTTGAGCGAGTGGCAAAAGGCAAGATCAACGCCAGTGGACTCTGGATGCCCTCGGAAGATTTCCCGGCGTTCACAAAGGAGATTCCGGGGCTGTACATCTTTCTCGGTATCAACGCGCCGGGCGTGAGTGCCTACGACGCGGCACCCAACCACTCTCCAAAGTTTTTCGTCAATGAAGCCGCCCTGCCCGTCGGCGTAAACGCCTATGTGGCCCTCGCAACTGATTACCTGAACCAACGGGCAAACGCCGGTCGAACCCCTTGAACTGGATTGAAGTCGTCGCGGTCACATTCGGCCTGCTCGCCGTCTGGCTGCAGACGCGGGAGCATATCACCAGCTGGCCGGCCGCGATCGTCAACGTCGGGCTCTTTTTCTACATTTTCTGGCAGTCGAAGCTGTACGCCGACGCCGTGCTCCAACTCGTGTATCTCGCGTTGTCGGTTTACGGTTGGTGGGCGTGGCTGTACGGCGGTGCGCAGCGCAGCTCACTCCAGATCTCGCGCGCCACTCGACGGCACTGGCTCATTGGCGTACCGTCTGCGGTCATCGGCGGCACGATGCTCGGCGCGATCCTCGACCGATATACCGACTCACCCATCCCCTACATCGACTCCCTGCTCACGTCGACGAGCCTGCTCGCGCAGTGGATGATCACGCGCAAGATCCTGGAGAACTGGCTCATCTGGATTGTGGCGGACGTGATCTATGTGCCAATGCTGGTTGCGCGCGGGCTCCCCGTCAGCGCGGTGCAGTACCTCGTCTTCCTGTTGCTGGCGGTGATCGGCTACTACCAGTGGAAGCGGGCATACGCCGCGACGCAGTTTTCCGCCGCACCACCGGCCGCGGTATGACCCGGCGGGTTGTCATCACGGGGCCGGAGTGCACGGGCAAGACAACACTGGCCGCGAGCCTTGCTGAGCGACTTGGGGTGCCTTGGCTGCCCGAACAAGCGCGCGAGTATGCGACGGCGGTGGCGCTGGTGGGCGGTACACTCGGCGCTGCCGATGTGGATCGGATTGCGGAACGGCACGCCATGGCGGAAGATCGGCTGCTTGCCGGGAGTCCGCCGATGATCGTGCTCGACACTGACCTCTTGAGCACAGTGGCATATGGGCGGCACTACTATGGCAGTTCAAGCGCGTGGCTCGAGTCCGAAGCACGGGCGCGCCGCGGCGACCTCTATCTTCTCTGCGCCACGGACATCCCGTGGGTGCCCGACGGTGTCCGCGATCGTCCGACGGGCCGTGAGGAGATGCTCGCCCATTTCCGGCGCGTGCTCGGCGAATTCGATGCGCGGACGGCCGATGTCTGGGGAATTGGTCCAGCGCGCCTTGAAGCGGCGCTAGCGGCGGTCAGGGCGATTGGCCTGACCGCCGCCGACTAGCAACTCAGCCTAGCGGGCCCCCCAGTACCTCGGACGCGCCGCGGTGGTGGCGACCGGCGCCGGCTGCGGGAGCGTTCCGAGGAAGCGGCCATACACCCAGTCGGTGACGCTCACGCGCAGTTGTTGAGCGTTGGGTTGTGCAGCAATCACGGCATTGAGCGTGGTGGATCTGGCGGCGAGCCCAGCGAGACCGATCAGTCGCGTGCTGAGCCGGTACCCTTCTTCAAAGTCGCCCGCGCGAATCTGCACGGCGGTGCCATTGACCTCGGCGCCGGGGAGTAGTCCCGCGTTGTTGGCCTGGGCGGCATCCTGGAAGGTGAGACTGAAGCGGAACGGGCCTGCCCAATCGGGAATCTTCGCTGCGGCGAGTTGCGTGAGCGCCTCGCGCGCTGCGGCCTCTATGCGCCGTGACGCTTCCTCACGTCCAACCGTCTCAGCGCGGCCCATATCGATCGCGCGTTTTGTCGTGGCGTATTTCACCCAAGGCATGCTTCGCGAGAGTTCGCGGCCAAGCTGGTCGTCGCCGCTCACCATGATGACGGGGATGCGGTAGCGCGCTGCGCCCGCCGCGAGAATCATCGTTTCATTGAACGGCACACCGTTCACCTTGTACTCGATGTCCTCGAAGGTGTAGGTGTGCGCGAGAAAACCGGTCCGGTTGCCGGCGCCGGCGTGCATCGCCACAGCCACGATCGCGTCGAACGAGTGATCGTAGCTGTCCATGTAGATGTCGAATGGCGTGTCGCGGTAGTGCATCTTCGCCGGCGCAAGGAGCTGTTCCTCGTGCACGTCCGGCCCGTTGCCGTTCCCGGACCCGTGGCCATCCACAACAACAATCTCGGTGGCGCCCGCCGCCTTGAGGCCGGCAATCGCGGCGTTCACATCGGCGGTCAGTGCGCGGCGGCCGAAGGCGTACTGCTCCGGATATGAGAACGAGGTGTGACGGTACTCCACCGCCTCGGAGATCCCCTCCATGTCGTAGAGGAGCAGAACCTTGAGCGGGCGCATTTGCGCGCTTGCGGTTGAGGCGAATACCACACAGGCGGCGCAGGCGGCCAGAGTCCAGAGTCGTTTCACGGTGTGGTCCTCGCGGGGGGTGCGGCGTCGAGCCGCTTTACGAACTCGGCAACGGTCTGGGCCGCACGGTAGAAGAATCCGGGTTCGATTCGGTTTGGGAAATCCGTCGGCTTGTGGTAGTCGGGGTGATCCTCGACTCCGAAGTACACCCACGGAACTTTCTGCGCGTGGAAGGCGCCGTGGTCTGACTGGCTGGTCCAGTTGTCACTCCCGGTGCCCGAATCGTGGCCGAGCTTGAGGGTCACGGGAGCGACGGTGGCCAGCGACTCGAGCAGTGGGCGGAGCTGCGGGTTTGGCGTGGCACCGGCCGCATACAGCTCGCCCTTCTCGTTGCGGCCCACCATATCAAGATTCACGTTGGCGATCATCTGCGAGAGCGGCACGGGCGGGTTGGCGACGAAGGCGCGTGCGCCGCGGAGACCGCCTTCCTCGCCGTCAAAGAGCGCAAAGACGATGGAGTGGGCAGGCGGGTTGCGCTTCGCCCATGCCGCGATTGCCAGCAGACTCGATGTGCCGGAAGCGTTGTCGTCGGCGCCGGGGTACACGACGCCTTCGCGAACGCCGACGTGATCATAGTGCGCCGTGACCACGATGTAGCGATCGGGAGTTTTGGTCCCCCTCACGACGCCGACGAGATTCACGCCGCGCAGGGTATCGCCCCCGCGACCGGCTGAAGCGAAGTGTGACTGCAGCGAGTCCTTGAGCGGCGCGATGCCGAGCGCGTTCAGGCGGCGCAGCAGGTAGGCGCGAGCTTTCGCACCACCTGGTGTGCCCACACGGCGCCCTTCCATGGAATCGTCGGCGAGCACGAAAAGGTCCCGCACGAGCTGCGCAGAATCGAGGGCCGGAAGCGTGTGCCGGCGCGGCGCCGACTGAGCAGATGCAGCCGACGCGCAGGCCGCACTGGCCAGAATCAGGTAGAACGTACGCATGGTGTTTGAATGAGGGGTCAAGGTGTTTTTCGCACGATGAGGAGCGCGTTGCCCACTTCGCGTTCGCCGGTCGGATCCGAGGGCGAGTTCGCCACCGATCCCTTAATCACAAGTGCCGTGGAACCGCCGCCGTCGAAGTTGAGGGCATCCCATCCCCCCTGCTTCAACACGAGGTCGGCGAGTTCGACGAGGGTCACGCCTACGCTTGCGGCCTGGCGACCGTCGACGGTCATGAGAATCAGTTGCGCGCTGTCCCGCGAGAACCCGACCACGCTGCGCGGATGCCGCGCTTCGGCGTTCGACGAAATCGTTGCCTCGTCCCAGGGTGCGCGCGCCGCCACGTTGCGCCCGCCCGTGACGATGCGTGGCCAGCCGCCGATGAGCAGGCGTGGCGCGAACGGCGTGGGCGTGATCTGGCCCACGGCGTGGAGGACCAGCTTGACGGTGTCGCCTTCAGCAAAAGTGGCGACCGTGTTCAACCGCGGACCCAGTGCCGAGAGGACGGCCGTGCCCTGAGGGATCGGCAGCCCACCACCCTTGGAGACCGCACCCACGCGGACATACAGGGCGGTATCGCCTCGATTCCCCACTCGTCGGAGCGGCGCCTCCGTTGCGGCGCGAACGGTATCGCGCGGAGTGGCACCGTAGCGCTCCGTGTAGAGCGTGACCACTTCCGAACCGGCGCGCGGACGAAAGTTCACCGTATGCACGGGAAACACCGCGCGCGCGTGCACGGCTGTGCCTTCAAAGCGAAAGCGGTCGAGCAGGGGCTTGCCCGCCGCACTCACGGCGAACTGCGTGCGCGCGATTCCGAGCGCGTCGAACTGCGAATCGGGACTCCTCACGCCCTTCCACCACTCGCCGTTGATCACCTGACTGTTTTCCACCTCGCCGGTGCGCGTGTTGAAGAAGTCGGCATTGATCGCGGCGACGACGGCGTCAGCACCTTCCGGCTGGCGCAGGGCCATGGCGGATGTTTTTTCGCGACCGGCGAGGGAATCGCGCGCCCGCACGTGCCGCAGTTCGTACCGACCTCCGCGAAGGTCCACTTTTACCACATTGATGACCCACGGCCCGCTCGGGTCGACGATGCGGCTGTGAGTCACCCCAGGCGCGATCTCCGTGACCTGAGCTTCGGAGGCGTCCGATACGAGAACTACGGCCAGCAGTCCGGCGGCGACGAACTTCAGGTTCACTGGTAGAGCCAATATTTGCGGCTCTGCTGCTTGAACCGCTCGGCATCGGCGTCCCAGCGGGCGAGCAGGTCGTCCACCGTGCCGCTTTGCACGGCGTCACGCAGGGCACGGGTGCCCGCGAGACGGTCAATGGCCGATTCACGCCATGTGAAGTCGGTGGAGTGCCGAGCGTAGATCGAGCGCAGCATCCGCACGCCAACCACCACGGGCTTGATCGTATTGCGGTCCGTGACCCGCACCTTGATCATCGGAACGGGTCGCGGCGTGCCGCCGAGTTTCTGCCCTGCTTCGATCATCCGCTCCGTGGCCTCGAAGGTCACGCCCGGCATTCGCATACCGTTGAGTTCGGTGACGATTTCGCGAATGTTGACCAGCCAGGGCGCGCCAATCAGCGTAAACGGTTCATCAGTGCCCCGACCTTCACTCAGGTTGGTGCCTTCAAAGAACACAGTTCCCGGGTAGAGGATCGCCGCGTCGAGCGAGCGCAGGTTCGGCGAGGGGTTGATCCATGGGAGGCCGGTCTCGTCGTACCACATGTCCCGGCGGTAGCCCGACATCGGAATGACCTTCGCATCGGACACAATGAGCTTCTCGCCGACGAGATACCGCAGCATTTCGCCCGTGGTCAGGCCGTAGCGCAGCGCAGTGGGGAATCGTCCGACGCCCGAGGCGAACGGCACTTCGAGAATGTTCCCCTCAACGATGTCGGCGCGAATGGGGTCGGGGCGATCCAGTACGTAGAAGGGCTTCTTCACCGCGGCGGCCGACTGCGCCATGGTCCACTGGTAGGTGTACACTCGGGCGCCGACGTCCTGAATGTCAAACAGCAACACATCCACATTCCGCAGCATCGAATCCACGGGCACGCTGGTCCCGGTGCCATAGAGCGAGTAGATGGTAACGCCGGTGGCCGAGTCCACGCTTGACGCGACCTTTTCGCCGGCCTGTGCCATGCCTCGCAGCCCGTGTTCCGGCCCGAACAGCGCCGTCAGCTTCACCCCAGGCGTCTTGTGGAGGATGTCGATACTGCTGGTGCCATCGCGCGTACGGCCGGAGTGGTTCGTGATGAGCCCGACCCGCTTGCCGCGAATCAGGTGCACCGAGTCGGTGACGAGCACTTCGATGCCGGGGCGGACCTGGGCACCGGCGGTGGAGACACCGGAGGCGGCGAGGGCGACTATGATGGCGAGGCGTTTCATGCCCTTACTCTACCCTTCGCGAAGACGACCGGCTACTACTGCGGGGACGCGGATAAACGCGGATGGGCCGGGATACAGGCGGATACTGTATAATGATTGGACCTATGGCTGCCTCCAGACCGCAGGGACTGAAGCTGGCTCGACCGGAATCCGGGGGTGTCCCGGTGCCCGCGGGCCCCCGCCCTGCCCCGGGCGACGCATTCGCCCGGAACCCCGGGATGCCACTCGACCTCGACCTGGTCCTCGGACTCCGCATCAACCGCAGCGCGGTGGAACGCCGCGCAGCAACGATTCCGACGCGCCGCACCGTCAAGAAACAGTGGCAGGCCGCGTGGCTGCTCCGCGCCATCACGCTGATTGACCTGACAACCCTTTCGGGGGATGACACGCCCGGCAACGTGCGACGCCTCTGCGCGAAGGCGATGCGCCCGCTTCGTGACGAACTGTCGCGCGAGCTCGGTGTCGACTCGCTCGGCATCACGACCGGTGCCGTGTGCGTGT
>Ga0207952_1000608_pt1 | contig 24632 bp, 19 predicted proteins | sample SubbioR12Aug_8Ca_FD_184831 | JGI IMG/M metagenome (GOLD analysis project Ga0207952, IMG submission 184831) | Serpentinite rock and fluid subsurface biosphere microbial communities from McLaughlin Reserve, California, USA - CR12Aug_8Ca (SPAdes) | ecosystem: Environmental > Terrestrial > Deep...
CTGGCGAATGGCGAACTGAATGATCCGATTGCGCTCAACCGCGAAGATGAACTGGGCCACCTGGCAACCAGTCTGGAAGCTACCCGGCAGGCACTGCAAAGATCATTCGGTGAACTGGAGATCAAGAATCAACAATTGCTTGAATACTCAGGCACACTGGAATCCAAAGTCAGACAACGTACGCAAGAGCTGGAAACAGTGAATCAAAATCTGGAGGCTGCTTTAAGTAATGTAAATTCTGCACAGGCCGAATTGGCCAGAGTAGAACGCATGGCTGCACTCGGCTCCATGGTGGCTGGCGTAGCGCATGAGCTAAACACGCCGCTTGGCAATTGCCTGCTGGTTGCCAGTACCCTGGAAGAAGAAACCCGCAATCTGGTCAGGATGGTTGAAGAAGGCAAGATGAAACGCTCAGACCTGACGCGCTATGCAACGACAGCCGTGGACTCCACAAAGTTGCTATTGCGCGGTCTCCAGCAATCGGCTCATCTGGTTGGCGACTTCAAGCAAGTTGCCGTTGATCAATCCAGCGCCCAGCGCAGACAGTTTGCCTTATTGGTCACACTGCAGGAGTTGACGGCATTACTGCATTCCAGTTTGCGCAAAACCCCTTTCACGCTTGAACTCGATATCCCGGGTGAGATACAGCTCGACAGCTATCCAGGCTTGCTTGGACAAGTCTTTACCAATCTGGTTAACAATGCAGTCGCGCACGGACTTGAGGGTCGTGAAGAAGGTCATATGCGCTGTACAGCTGAACAGAATGGCGACCATGTAACGATTATCTTTGAAGATAATGGCAAGGGTATCTCAGCCGATATCATCAACCGCATTTTCGAACCGTTCTTTACTACCAAGTTTGGCCAGGGTGGTAGCGGCCTGGGTTTGAGTATTACTTTCAATATCATTTCCAATGTGCTGGGCGGCAGCATTCACGCGACCAGCATTGTTGGCCAGGGCACCAGGTTTGAAATCAAATTGCCTTTGGTAGCCCCTGGCGAACCTGAATCCAGCAACCCCTTGTTGAGTAAACGCTGAGTCAGGAATCGCCCTGCCAAACTGCCTGCGCTGGCAAAACGTGTTTAAGCGATAGTCCTATTACAATCCAGTCAAGTAGATTCTCTCGCGCTAAGGTATACTAGAGCCTTAAATAACTTAGCAATTCAACATAGCAATTTAATACGTATCATGCGCCAATACCTTGACTTCATGCGCCATGTGAAAGAACACGGCACTCAAAAAACTGATAGAACTGGCACCGGCACTGTGTCCGTCTTTGGATATCAGATGCGCTTTGATCTGAGCAAGGGCTTTCCACTGGTAACGACCAAGAAGCTGCATCTTAAATCCATCGTCCATGAGCTCATCTGGTTTTTGGCAGGGTCCACCAATATTAAATACCTGACAGACAATGGTGTCTCTATCTGGAATGAATGGGCAGATACCAACGGTGATCTTGGACCCGTCTACGGTTCACAGTGGCGCAACTGGCCTACGCCCTCTGGCGAACATATAGACCAGATCAAGCAAGTCATAGAACAGATACTCAATAATCCAGATTCACGCCGCCTCATCGTCTCTGCCTGGAACGTTGCGGACATCCCACAAATGAAGCTACCGCCTTGCCACATGATGTTCCAGTTTTATGTGGCCGATGGCAAACTGTCCTGCCAGCTGTACCAGCGCAGTGCTGATATCTTTTTGGGTGTGCCTTTCAATATCGCCTCGTATGCACTGTTGACCCATATGGTAGCGCAGCAAACTGGTCTTGAAGTTGGTGATTTTGTCTGGACCGGTGGTGACTGTCACTTGTATTCCAATCATATGGATCAAGTTGACGAACAATTATCGCGCGACACTTTGCCACTGGGGCAATTAGTCATCAAACGCAAACCTGAATCCATTTTTGATTATCAGTTTGATGATTTTGAGTTTACCGATTATCAATTCCACGCTGCGATCAAAGCGCCTGTTGCAGTTTAAGCCCGGGATTCATGAGCATGTCATCTTTAAGTATTATTGTTGCAACCGATTCCAAGCTTGGCATAGGTGTGGACAACAAATTGCCCTGGCATTTGTCTGAGGATCTTGCGCATTTCAAACGCACGACTACCGGTCACACAATCATCATGGGCAGGAAGACTTTTGAGTCCATAGGCAGGCCTTTGCCAAACCGTCGCAATATTGTAGTCACGCGTAATCACGAATGGCAACATGCCGGAGTCGAAACTGTCAGTTCGCTTGATGCCGCTCGCGCTCTATTGAATGATGGCCTGGCTTACATTATTGGCGGTGCGGAGATTTACCAGCAGAGCATGGGCCTGGCTAATGAACTGATCGTGACTGAGATACAACAGGAATTTGCATGTGATGCTTTTTTCCCGGCAATCAATCCACTAGTATGGAAAGAGACCGGAAGAGAAAAACATTACTCCGAAGAAAATAATTTGCACTTTGCATTTGTCACTTATAAAAAGAATTAGGATTACTATGTCAGGACACGGTTTTCACGTACACGGACCACATGACCATGAATTGGAGCATGCGGCTCACGGCAATGATGATTTCGCCAGCAAAATCGCAGTGATGACTGCCATTATGGCAACAGTAGGTGCGTTATTTGGCTATCAGGGTGGTGCAACACAAAATGATGCTGCCATGTTCAAAAATGAATCTGCCATTAAAAAGACAGAAGCATCGAACCAATGGAATTTTTATCAGTCGAAGTCGAGCAAGCAAAATCTGGCAGAATTGGCAATGGTAATACCCGGTGTTGATGTCGCGAAGTATAAGGCAGATGTCGAGCGCTATAAGTCGGAAAAAGAAAAGATTAAAAAAGACGCTGAAGCCCTGGAAGAAGAAAGCAAGACATGGGAGCACAAGTCTGAAGCAGCATTGCATCAGCATCATCGCTGGGCTCAGGCGATGACAGCCGTGCAAATCGCTATATCACTTGCAGCAATCACTTTGCTGACCAAGAAAAGATGGTTGCAATATGCATCATATGGCGTGGCAGGAGTTGGTGTCGTTTTGGCGGGACTTGCAGCTCTCCACATTTAATAAAGACGAGAACATAATGAAAAAAATACTCGGCATCACATTATTGGCGATGGCTTGCTCAGCAGGTGCGCAGACTTCACAATTTGTGCAACTTGTTCCTACTAGCTACCTGCCTAAGGATGTCAACTTTTCTCTGGGCGCTGTTGCGCTCAGTATGCCCAAATATACGGGTTCTGATGAGCGCCGCATGGCTGCTTACCCCATGTTTGATGCGCAATGGAAAAATGGCGCTTTCTTTAGTGCCGTGAATGGCCTGGGCTATAACTTTTCCAAGGACGCAAGCCTGCAATATGGTTTGCGCATGTCTCTCGAAGCTGCCCGTGATGAATCACGCTCCGGCAAACTGCGTGGTCTGGGCGACGTCAATACGGCTGTTGAGCCAGGAGCGTTCCTGAATTTCAATCTGGATCAAAATTTCTCTTTGGCTTCGTCTATACGTTATGGCTCTGGCCTGGATCACAATGGTGTGCAAGTCAGTTTTGGTGCACGTGCAACTACGTTATTGAGCCCACAACACAGACTCTCTGCCAGCATAGGTGCAAACTGGGTTAATTCTGCCTATATGCAGTCTTACTATGGCGTAACTGCTGCACAATCAGCCGCTAGTGGCTATGCGCAGTACACCCCATCGTCAGGCATTTCTGATATCAAGCTGGGTGCCAGCTGGCATTGGAATATTGACAATAACTGGTCGCTGACGACCGGTGCATCCGTTAGTCGCCTGAATGGTGATGCTGGCAAAAGCCCGTTTGTTTTCCAGAAAAATCCCGTCACTATCTTTTCTGCGGCAAGTTATCGCTTCTGACGCCCGTCATTGCAATACTTGCTGAGATAGAAGAGTGCTTGCGAAAGCACTCTTTTTTGCTTTTGCATATGGCTGGCTTCATGAGTTAAGGTAAGGGTTTATTAAATAAAATTTATCTTAAAGCGCATTTAGCAATGCAAGATATGGCGCGATAACTGATTTGATGACAATCAGATGAAATTTTACATTTCACAACTAAAAACAGCGATTTTTTTACATCAGCCCCCACATATCTGAGAGAATTCGCTTCTTTGAATTTTCGGCGCGCAAGCGGTTGATTTAACTTGCCCAGGCGTCTCCCTTGTAACAAGCTTTTTTGGAGACCTCCATGAAATTCCGCTTCCCCATCGTCATCATTGACGAAGACTTCCGTTCTGAAAACACTTCTGGCCTGGGTATACGCGCACTTGCTGATGCCATAGAAAAAGAAGGCATGGAAGTGCTGGGTGTGACCAGCTACGGTGACTTATCCCAGTTTGCCCAACAACAATCGCGCGCCTCTGCATTCATCCTGTCGATTGATGATGAAGAGTTTGGTGACGGCACTGATGAAGAAACAGATTACGCGCTGAAGTCTCTGCGTGCCTTTGTTGAAGAAATTCGCTACAAGAATGCGGACATTCCAATTTATCTGTACGGTGAAACCCGTACCTCTCGCCATATCCCGAATGATATCCTGCGCGAATTGCATGGTTTCATTCATATGTTTGAAGATACGCCAGAGTTCGTGGCACGCCACATCATCCGCGAAGCTCGCTCTTATCTGGATGGCCTGGCGCCGCCATTTTTCCGCGCGCTGGTACATTACGCCAATGATGGCTCCTACTCCTGGCATTGCCCAGGTCACTCAGGTGGCGTGGCTTTCCTGAAGTCACCTATTGGCCAGATGTTCCATCAGTTTTTTGGTGAAAACATGCTGCGTGCCGACGTTTGTAACGCCGTGGAAGAATTGGGGCAACTGCTGGACCATACCGGCCCGGTCGCCGCCTCCGAACGCAATGCAGCACGCATTTTCAATGCAGATCATTGCTACTTCGTGACCAATGGCACCTCGACTTCCAACAAGATGGTATGGCACTCCACAGTTGCACCTGGTGACATCGTCGTTGTGGATCGCAACTGCCATAAATCTATCCTGCATTCCATCATCATGTGTGGTGCGATACCGGTTTTCCTGATGCCTACGCGGAATCACCTTGGCATTATCGGCCCAATTCCGCTGGAAGAATTCAGCATGGAAAGTATACAGAAGAAGATAGAAGCCAATCCTTTTGCACGTGAAGCGAAGAACAAAAAACCCCGTATCCTGACCATCACGCAATCAACTTACGACGGTGTTTTGTACAATGTCGAAGTATTGAAAGACTTGCTGGATGGCGAAATCGACACTCTTCACTTCGATGAAGCCTGGTTGCCGCATGCGACTTTCCATGACTTCTACAAAGACATGCATGCGATTGGCAAGGACAGACCACGTGCCAAGAAATCGATGATTTTTTCTACCCAGTCCACCCATAAACTGCTGGCTGGCATTTCGCAGGCATCGCAAATTCTGGTACGTGAATCCGAGACACGCAAACTCGATCGTGACAGCTTCAATGAAGCTTATCTGATGCATACTTCGACTTCGCCTCAGTATTCGATCATTGCCTCTTGTGATATCGCAGCAGCCATGATGGAAGCGCCTGGCGGCACGGCACTGGTAGAAGAATCCATCCTCGAAGCCCTGGATTTCCGCCGCGCCATGCGCAAGGTAGATCAGGAATGGGGCAAGGACTGGTGGTTCCAGGTCTGGGGGCCAGAAGAATTTGCAGCCGACGGCATAGGTTCACGCGAAGACTGGATGATACGTGCCGAAGATGACTGGCATGGTTTTGGCAAGCTTGCACCAGGCTTCAATATGCTGGACCCGATCAAGGCTACCATTGTTACACCAGGCTTGTCTCTGGAAGGCAAATTTGGCGAAACAGGCATCCCTGCCTCTATCGTTACCAAATACTTGGCTGAGCATGGTGTTATTGTTGAAAAATGCGGTCTGTACTCATTCTTTATCATGTTCACCATAGGCATTACCAAGGGCCGCTGGAACACTCTGCTGACTGCCTTGCAACAGTTCAAAGATGACTACGACAAGAACCAGCCTATGTGGCGTATCTTGCCGGAATTTGCTGCGGCAAACCCTCGCTATGAAGGCGTGGGACTGAAAGACCTGTGCCAGGGCATACATGAGGCCTACAAAGGCCACGATGTAGCACGTTTGACGACAGAAATGTACTTATCAGACATGCAGCCGGCAATGAAACCGTCTGATGCTTTCGCCATGATGGCGCACCGCGAAACCGAGCGCGTTTCGATTGATGAGCTTGAAGGCCGCGTCACGGCAATTTTGCTGACGCCTTACCCACCGGGTATTCCGCTGTTGATTCCTGGTGAGCGCTTCAATCAGACGATTGTTGATTACCTGCGCTTTGTGCGCGACTTCAATGAACGATTCCCTGGTTTCGAAACTGATTGCCATGGCCTGGTCAAAGCAGAAGTCGACGGCAAACGCGGTTACTTTGTTGATTGCGTCAAATCTACAGCGGAAGCTGGGAGATAAGCTGACGCAGGCAGTTTAATTGTTAAATTTGTGCTCTGAAAAAGCACTTATTGCCAGAGAAAGGCAATAAGTGCTTTTTTATTATACAAAGGAGCAACATCGTACTTAATTTGCCCTGATTTTCGATATACAATCAGTTTGATACTTCACGTTACGGAAACAGGACATGGGTGGTGCATCAGGACTAATGCCAATCAAGCACGCGGAAATCAGCGTAGGTCAGGCCGTACCTTGGGCTATCTATGATGAGCAAGGTCATTTGCTGATGGCATCTGGTGTCAAAGTGGAAAGCCAGCATCAGCTGGAAGGCTTGCTGGAGCATGGTTATTGCAATCCCGATGCCATGTGGGACACGATACCGTCAAAAATGACGCCTATTTCAAAGCCTGTATCGTCGCAATCAGGCTCCCCCGGCAGCAGCCCTTCCCCTCAGGATGCGCATAAAGATGTGCTGATGGAACTGGACAGCGTGCGCTGGAATGTAGGTGAAACGCTCTACCTGCAAGTCCATGATCACACTGCCGTACGTTACACCGTAAAATTGATCGGATTTGTCAAAAACATGTCCATCATGGTGACCGCACCAACGATAGATGGCAAGGCGGTCATCATTCGTGATGGTCAGACTTTTATCGTGCGTGCATTTCCAGGCAAAAAAGCCTATGCCTTTACTGCATCTGCGATCAAGTCGGTGTACTCCCCCCACCCTTACCTGCATATTTCTTACCCCAAGCAAGTGCGCTGCACCACAATACGCCAGGGTTCTCGTGCAACCGTCAAAATTATTGCCTCATTGACCATTGGCGACCCGGAACAAACTGCCGCAGCCACCATAGGCGATCTCAGTATGGGCGGTGCGTCAGGGGTCATCAAAAAAGCAGTTGGCAAAAAAGGGGACGTAGGTATCATCAAATTTAAAGTCAGCGCCGCAGGCAGTGACGAATATTTAAGCTTGAATGTGATTTTGCGCTCGCAAGCACCAACAGAAAATGGCCTGGAATACAGACATGGTTTTGAATTTGTTGATGTGTCAGCCCAATCCAAACTCATCCTTTCTGCCTTCGTTCACCAAACCCTGGCTGAGATGGATTAAGCAAATCCTTCCAGACTAGCAAATGCATTGCAACTTGCACAAACCTCTGATTTAATTGGCAATATCAATCAATTAAGTTAATTACATCCGCTTACTTTTTAAGCAGGCTATACGTCCCGACTCACCGTTTGTTACACTTTATGGTGGTTGAGGCCTGGATGCATGGATTAAAATTGACTTTCCCAAATGAAATTTTCTGGGAACGTCTATCAGGAGTCCCCATGTCAATTCTCAGGCTCACCACACTCAAGCAGTTCTTGATTGTTTTCTCAGTTTTCGCACTCAGCTCTTGTGGCGGTGATGAAAAAACCAGTGCGACCACGGCATCGACCAGTGCACCAGCACCTTCTCCTGCGCCTGTTTCAGCGTTGCAACGCCTGTTCGCGCCTGCGCCTAACATCAGCAGTACGGTGACGACATTTAATGGTAATCGCTCCAATTACACGATAACCAACACCAGTTCTGGTTATACAGTGAAAGACAATGTAGGAACTGACGGTACGGTCAATCTTGATTCCACGACCCAGCAGTTGGTGTTCAAAGATGTCTCAGTCAATCTGCAAATTGCCAGCCTGGCCTCCAGCATTGCGGCCAGTGATTTGAATGCGATCATAGAACTATATATTTCCTATTTCAATCGCGTACCGGACGCTAATGGACTTGCTTACTGGATCAATCAATTCAAGAGTGGCGTATCAATAGACAAAATAGGCGAATCATTTTACATTGCCGCCATACAGGACGCCGCGCTGACAGGCTATGCACCCAATGCCAATAATGTCGATTTCGTGACCAATGTTTATCGCAATGTGTTGAGTCGCACACCACCCGATAAAGCTGGCCTGGATTACTGGACAGCCGGCCTGGCCAATGGCACGGTAACACGCGGCATCGTGGTGCGCTCCATGCTGATTGCAACGCATGGTTATGCAGGTGACCCGGTGTATGGCTGGGTAAACAGCTTGTTTGAGAATAAAGTTAGTGTCGCCAAGAACTTTGCCATTCAGCAAGGCTTGACCTATTTGCGCACAGAAGACTCCATCACAAAGGGCATGGCGCTGGCATCAACTGTCACACCTACAGATACCAGTATTGCCAATGGATTGATACAGGCACTGGTTGGCTTTCAGTCGAGCAATGCGAATGCGCCCACACCTGCCCAGGCATCCCGCTTTCTTGCGCAGGCCAGCTTTGGCGCAAATAATGCCGAAATCAATAGCCTGACCAGCAGTAGTTACAGTGCCTGGATAGACAAGCAGTTTGCCATGCCCCAGAAGTTGCATCGCACTTACATGGAAACGCAAGCTGCAGGCTTTATCAATGGTCTGAAAGACCTCAGTCAGAATAATTTCTTTGAATCATTCTGGCAGCAAGCGATCAAGGGAGATGACCAGTTAAGGCAACGTGTCACCTTTGCCTTGTCACAAATATTTGTGGTCTCTTTTCAGGATAGCAATGTCGCCAACTATCCACGCGGTGTTGCCAGCTATTATGATACTCTCGGAGCCAATGCATTTGGCAATTTCCGTAATTTGCTGGAAGCTGTCAGCCTGCACCCCATGATGGGCACTTATCTGACTTCATTGCGCAATCAAAAGGAATCCGGCACCCAGGTGCCTGATGAAAACTATGCGCGCGAAGTCATGCAGCTATTCACCATAGGTCTGTATCAATTGAATCAGGATGGCACTTATGTCCTGAACGGCAGCAAACCTGTAGAAACCTATGGCATTGCCGACATCACTGGCCTGGCCAAGGTGTTTACCGGCTGGAGCTGGGCTGGTCCTGACAAGAGCGATACACGCTTCTTTGGTGGCAATGCAGACGCCAACCGCGAATGGCTACCTATGCAGAGCTATCCCAAATACCATTCAGTGACTGCCAAGACTTTCCTGGGTGTGACCATACCTGCGCAGTCACCTGCCAATCCTGAGGCCAGCCTGAAAACTGCTCTGGATACACTTTTCAACCACCCCAATGTAGGCCCATTCATTGGCAAACAGTTGATACAGCGCCTGGTCACCAGCAACCCCAGCCCACAATATATTTCCAGGGTTGCGGCGGCATTCAACAACAATGGCTCTGGTGTCAGAGGTGATATGCGTGCCGTTATCAAGGCAATTTTGCTGGACAATGAAGCACGCAATGACACGACGCTGGCTTTTGCCAACACCGGCAAACTCAGGGAGCCAGTATTGCGACTGGCGAACTGGATGCGCGCATTCAATGTGACTTCCACTTCTGGCCGCTTCCTGATGACCAGCACTGATGATCCATTAAGCGGCTTGTCAGAAACGCCGATGCGTTCACCTTCGGTATTCAATTTTTATCGCCCGGGTTATGTGCCACCAAATTCTGGCATTGCGAATGCGGGCCTGGTATCACCCGAAATGCAAATTACTGGCGAGACCTCGGTAGTGGGCTATCTGAACTTTATGCGCGACATTATTCCGAATGGCACTGGGTCTTCACGCGATATCAAAGGGGATTACAGCAGTCTCATTGCTTTGGCAGCGACGCCAGATCAATTACTGGACCAACTGAATCTGACCTTGATGGCGAATCAGATGAGCAGCAGTTTGCGTAGCCAGATTTTGTCAGCTGTCAATTCAGTCACCATCCCGACCAACAACACTGCCAACGCAGATACTGCCAAAAAGAATCGTGTCTATCTGTCGATTTTCCTGACAATGGCCTCACCTGAATATCTGGTCCAGAAATGAGCGAGGTTCATCATGACTAAAATTAATGCTTCACGTCGCGAGTTTTTGCGCGTATCTACCGCTCTCGGAGTTGCCGGCGCTGCAGGCAGTGCCAGCCTGCCCTTTGCCATTAACCTGGCAACCATGGGGTCGGCCGCCGCACAGACGTCATCAGGCGGCTACAAGGCACTGGTGTGCCTGTTCCTTTATGGTGCCAACGATCATGCCAACACGGTATTGGCAACAGACAGCACATCCTGGACTCAATACACGACTGTTCGCACGACCAATGAAGCAGGCTCAATTGCCCTGCCATCTGCCAGCAGCAATGGTGGTGTGTTGCCTATTAGCCCAAGCACCTCCCAGCCAGGCCGCAGCTTTGCGCTACATCCTCAATTGGGGCCGTTAAAAGCCTTGTTTGACAACGGCCGTGCGGCGATAATAAACAATGTTGGCCCCTTGATCGTGCCAACCACGCTGGCACAATACAAGGCTGCCAGCGTGCCTTTGCCACCTAAATTATTTTCCCATAATGACCAGCAGTCGCTATGGCAAGCTTACGCGCCAGAAGGCGCAGCTTATGGTTGGGGTGGACGCATGGGTGACATGCTGGCCTCCAGCAATGCCTATCCTGTATTTACGGCAATTTCGGCTTCCGGCAATGCAGTTTTTCTCTCAGGTCGCACCGTCAATCAATATCAGGTTAGTGCTTCTGGCGCAGTGCCAATAGGTGGCCTGACTGGTAGTCTGTTTGGCTCAAGCACCGCTGGCAATCCTCTGAAGAATATTATTGCATCGGACACAGCCAACCTTTTCCAGAAAGAGCATGCAGCTGTCACCAACCGCTCTATCAATGCACAAAGTCTGCTCAGCCCGGCGATGGCACCGGCAGGAGCAACAGGTGTTCCCAATCCTACGCAGTATACCAATCCGAACAATGGCAATCTTGCCAATAATGCGCTGGCGGCACAATTGCAGACCATCGCCAGGATCATTGCCGGACGCAGTGCACTGGGCGCACAAAGACAAGTGTTTTTTGTCAGCCTGAGTGGATTCGACACCCATGATGCTCAGCGTACTGCGCATGCCGACCTGATGGCGAGACTGGCACATGCCATCAGTTATTTTGATGGTGTCATGGGTAACTTGCAGGGTACGGATATGCGCAAGCAGGTGACTCTGTTCACCGCTTCGGATTTCGGCAGAACCTTTACCAGTAATGGCGATGGCACTGATCATGGCTGGGGATCACATCACTTCATCGTGGGTGGCGCTGTGAAGGGTAACAATATGTATGGGGAATTCCCGGTCACGGGACTCAAGCATAATCTGGATGTAGGCTCAGGCAGCTTGTTGCCGCAGATCTCAGTTGATCAATATGGCGCTACCCTGGCCAACTGGTTTGGGCTCAGCACCAGCCAAATCAATGACATTTTCCCGAATATTGTGAATTTCTCCAACCGCAATCTGGGATTTATGGCTTAGTTGATACTTGTCATTACACGCAAACATACGTGTAGTGGTTTTCATCAAAATATGGATCTCGCGGTCAGAGTAGTGAAACGCTCTAGCGCATAAGTACCCGCCAGCGAGTTGCCGGTTGCATCCAGCCCCGGCGACCAGACGGCTACCGCTAGCTCACCCGGCACCAGCGCCAAAATACCACCGCCGACACCACTCTTGGCTGGCAAACCCACACGATAAGCAAAATCACCTGCAGCATCATAGGTGCCGCAAGTCAGCATTAATGCATTCAGACGTTTGGATGAACTGGCATCAAGGATTTGCTGCCCACTCCAGGGCACGCTGCCGTGATTGGCAAGGAAACTGCCTGCCTTGGCCAATTCAGCACACGTCATGGTCAGCGAGCATTGACGGCAATAGCTGTCAATAACGGTTTTAACGGGGTTGTGCAGATTGCCAAAATCTTTCATCAAATGCGCAATCGCATAATTGCGATGCGCTGTCTGGCGTTCAGACTGGGCGACTGCGATATCAAAATCGATGGTGGGCTCACCAGAAATTATCCTGGCGAACTGCTGGACTGCAATGTCCGACTGCACAAAGCGGGCCGACAAGATGTCGGCAATGACTAGCGCACCCGCATTGATAAATGGGTTACGCGGCTTGCCACGTTCATACTCAAGCTGCACCAGCGAGTTGAATGGATTGCCAGAAGGCTCACGCCCTACCCGCTCCCAAATCGCATCGCCTTCACGAGAAAATGCCAGCGCCAGTGCAAACAGTTTGGTGACACTTTGCAGCGAAAACTTTTGCTGGCTATCACCTATGTTGTAAGTACTACCATCCAGGCAATACACAGCCATGCCAAAATGCCGGCCCGACACTTTCGACAATTCAGGAATATAGGAAGCCACTTCCCCCTGAGACAATAAAGGTTGGACTTCAGAGAAAATTGTCTGAAGTATGGCTGCGTAATCCGGTCGCATCAGATTGTTAAATTCAAGTCTTTGGAAGAGTTACGCCAACCTGGCCTTGATATTTACCACCACGGTCTTTGTAGGATGTTTCGCAGATTTCATCACTTTCAAAGAACAGCACCTGGGCACAACCTTCACCTGCATAAATCTTGGCTGGCAATGGCGTGGTGTTTGAAAACTCCAAAGTCACATAGCCTTCCCATTCAGGCTCAAACGGCGTGACATTAACTATAATGCCGCAACGAGCATAAGTAGACTTACCCAGGCATATAGTCAATACGCTACGCGGAATACGGAAATACTCCATGGTACGTGCCAGCGCGAATGAGTTTGGCGGAATAATGCAAACGTCGCCCTTGAAATCGACAAAGGATTTTTCATCGAAATTTTTTGGGTCAACGATAGTGCTGTTGATATTCGTGAAAATCTTGAATTCGTCTGCGCAGCGTATATCGTAACCATAGGAAGAAGTGCCATAGCTGACGATGCGGTTACCATCACGTTCACGCACCTGGCCCGGTTCAAACGGCTCTATCATGCCGGTTTGCTCTGCCATGCGGCGTATCCACTTGTCTGATTTGATACTCATATGCTTCTCCTGCCAAATTAATATTGGCGCGATTTTACGCGAAAACAGCTATATCTAATATGGAATTAGCTCCTGAAAGTGCAAACAAATTCGAGGAAATTCCTGTGTGCGAGCACTCATGGCAGGCATGAAGCATTTTACTGCCCTGTCAGGGCTGCCAACTAAAAATGAAAATCATTAATTAAAAAGCCATAGCATTTTCATGCAAGCTTTTGATTTTTCAGAAGAATTTCCTCATCATCGCGCAAAACCGGCAGCTTTCCGGTACAATTCCGCCAATGAACGCTCAGCCTAAAAATCTATTCTCCTTCCCTCGTTTCCGCCCTGAAGTTGGCGGGAAGAATACTGCCGCTTTTCTCCCCATGTCACGCGCCGAAATGGATGCGCTGGGCTGGGATAGTTGCGACGTTATCCTCGTCACTGGCGATGCCTATATCGACCACCCAAGCTTTGGCATGGCTCTGATAGGCCGCCTGCTGGAGCATCATGGATTCCGCGTTGGCATCATCAGCCAGCCTGACTGGCAATCTGCCGAGGCTTTCCGTGCACTGGGCAAGCCGAATCTGTATTTTGGCGTCACTGCAGGGAATATGGATTCCATGGTGAATCGCTACACTGCCGACCGCAAGATACGCTCTGAAGATGCCTACACGCCGGATGGCGATCGCACGAAGCGCCCAGACCGTGCCCTGGTGGTTTATGCACAGCGCGCCCGTGAAGCGTACCCGGATGCCAATATAGTCGCGGGCAGCATAGAAGCCAGTTTGCGCCGTATTGCGCATTATGATTACTGGTCTGACAAGGTAAGACGTTCCGTCCTGCCAGATTCCAAAGCCGACATCCTGTTGTTTGGCAATGCCGAACGCGCATTGATTGATCTGACGCATAGACTCGCTCAAGGCGAAGCAATCAAGGACATCCGCGATTTGCGCGGCACTGCTTTCATGACACCAAAAGGCTGGCTGCCAGACGAAGAATGGACAGAAATTAATTCTGTCAAAATTGATACGCCAGGTAAGATAGAAGCGCATACGGACCCGTATGCGATGATCCCTGAGAAAGAGGCCAAATGCGCCACGGGCGATGCGCCTGCCACTGCTGCCGTTTCTGCGGAAGCCAAGGCTGAAGTAAAAGCAGAAACCAAGGCTGACGTCGTGCAACTGCAAGCCATACGTATCATGAGCCGTGAAGAACGCCAGCTCATGCTACGCAACAAGCAACACAAGTCCGTCATACGCCTCCCGTCCTTTGATGAAGTCAAGGAAGATGCTGTCCTGTATGCCCATGCATCACGCGTATTCCATCTGGAAGCCAACCCTGGCAATGCCAAGGCACTGGTACAAGGCCACGGTGACCGTGATGTCTGGCTGAACCCGCCACCTTTGCCGCTGGCCATGGATGAAATGGATGGCGTGTATGACCGCGCCTATGCCCGTGCGCCCCATCCCGCCTATGGCAAGGCCCGCATACCAGCCTGGGAAATGATACGTTTCTCAGTCAACATCATGCGTGGCTGCTTTGGTGGCTGCACTTTCTGCTCGATTACCGAGCATGAAGGCCGCATCATACAAAGCCGCTCTGAGCCATCGATTTTGCGCGAGATAGAAGAAATTCGCGACAAGGTCAAAGGCTTTACCGGCACCATATCTGATCTTGGCGGCCCAACCGCGAATATGTATCGCCTTGCCTGCAAGGACAAGAAGATAGAAGAATCCTGCCGCCGCCTGTCCTGTGTCTACCCGAGTATCTGCTCAAACCTGGGCACCGACCACAGCAAGCTGATTTCGATTTACCGCAAGGCGCGCGCCCTTCCCGGCATAAAGAAAGTGTTGGTCAGCTCCGGCCTGCGCTATGACCTGGCTGTGCGCTCACCAGAATATGTAAAAGAGCTGGTGACCCATCACGTCGGCGGCCTGCTGAAGATCGCGCCTGAGCATACCGAAGCTGACACTTTGTCGAAAATGATGAAGCCAGGCATAGGCAGCTATGATGAGTTCAAGGCCATGTTCCAAAAGTATTCGAAAGAAGCTGGCAAGGAACAATACCTGATCCCTTACTTTATCGCGGCCCATCCGGGCTCTACCGATGAGGACATGGTGAATCTGGCAGTCTGGCTCAAGAAAAATGACTTCAAGCTCGATCAGGTGCAAACCTTCATGCCTACGCCTATGGCGCTGGCAACCACCATGTACCATACCCGCAAGAATCCGCTGAAGAAAGTCACGGCAGATTCTGAAGTGGTGGAAACGGCGCGCTCAGGCAAGATACGCAAACTGCACAAGGCGCTGCTGCGTTACCACGCACCAGAAAACTGGGAAATCATCCACGAAGCCCTGGTACGCATGGGCAGGCGCGACCTGATAGGTAGCGGCCCGAGGCATCTGATACCGCTGCGCCAGCCACACATCCCGATTACGATAGACGAGAGTGGCGTTGCCAATGGCAAACGGGTAGCTGCGCCAAAAATTGATACCTTTGGCAAAAAGTCTTATGCACGCGCTGCAGCAAATGCAAAAACGACACCAGGCAAACCCGCTACCCCCAGTTCAGCAAGGCCTGGCCTGGCGTACAAGTCGGCAAAGCCCAAAGCAGCAGCTAGCAAGACCGGCAGACGCTAATAAAGCGAGGACAATCTGACAAGAGAATCAAAGCTGTGTTGACCTATATTGGTCAACACAGCTTTTTTTCTGTCCAGCTCTTTTCATGCACTGCCACTGATGTAGAATCAAATCATCACTTACCACCAAGTCCAGCTGGTCTGCACTAACACTACAGGGAGAAAGTATGAAACACATGAAAACAGTATTAATACTTGAGCATACGGAAGAGGTTTTCGATAAGCTAACATGTGATGTTTGCGGAGTTGAGTCCAAATGGGATGAAAACTGGGCGGCCAAAGAGCATGAAAAATCCATCACCACCCTGCAACTGGAAGAGGAGGAATCGTTCCCCCATGGTGGCCAGTCTACCCAGACGCAATACCATATCTGCCCATCCTGCTTCAAAACTCACCTGGCAAAGTGGATGGAAAGCCACAGGGAATCCAAGCCTACCGTTACCAATTCCGTCTGGTAATAACACGCTTCAACTTGCGGCCTTACAACCGCGTGCCGAGCTTAGTGCGAGGCTAAACATTGCATTAGTAGATACTTAACAGATAATCAATAACCCGCCCTGGCAAATCTGCCGGGGTTTTTATACGATTTGAGCATATCCAAGTCCTCAATTTACATCCAGAGCGCTACAGCAAGGTATAATGCAAGGTTTGATTGCATTAGAAAAGTATACTTATCATGGAAGCTGAACGCCTCAATAGCCTGTCCGCCCTGCTCGCCGACCTGACAGTCCGCGAAGCCGAACTCCGGAGGTATCTTTGACTTCGATATCAAGTCAGAGAAACTAGAGCAAGTCAACGCCGAACTGGAAGACCCTGCCGTTTGGAATGATCCCAAACGCGCCCAGGAATTAGGCAAAGAAAAAAAATCCCTGGAAAATGTTGTCAACACGCTTGTCAAAGCGGATAGCGGCTTGCGCGATGCCAACGACCTGTTCGCCATGGCGCGCGAAGAAAATGACGACGATACCCTGGAAGCGATAGAAGTTGATGCCCAGAGCCTGCGTGAACTGGTCGAAGGCATGGAATTCCGCCGCATGTTCAACAACCCCATGGATCCCAACAACTGCTTTATCGATATTCAGGCTGGCGCTGGCGGCACGGAAGCACAGGATTGGGCATCGATGCTGTTGCGTCAATATTTGCGTTATTGCGAACGTAAGGGTTTCAAGGTCGAAATCATGGAACAGTCTGACGGCGATATCGCCGGCATCAAGACTGCCACTTTGAAAGTGGAAGGCGAATATGCCTATGGCTACTTACGTACCGAAACTGGCGTACACCGCCTGGTACGCAAATCCCCATTCGATTCCAACAATGGCCGCCACACATCCTTCTCCAGCCTGTTTGTCTACCCTGAAGTAGATGACTCGTTTGAGATCGACATCAACCCGGCGGATGTGCGCACCGACACTTACCGCGCCTCTGGTGCTGGTGGTCAGCATATTAATAAAACTGATTCTGCAGTACGTCTGACGCATGGCCCTTCCGGCATCGTCGTGCAATGCCAGAATGACCGCAGCCAGCATAGGAACCGCGCTGAAGCCTGGGAAATGTTGAAAGCCAAGCTGTTTGAACTCGAACTGCGCAAGCGCATGAGTGAAAAGCAGAATCTGGAAGATTCCAAGACCGATGTAGGCTGGGGCCACCAGATCCGTTCTTATGTACTGGATCAATCCCGCATTAAGGATTTACGTACGAATTTTGAATCTGGCAACACCAAGGCAATTCTTGATGGTGACCTGGATGAATTCATTGCGGCATCCTTAAAGCAAGGCGTTTAATACATTGCATTCATTGTGTACATTGCGCAGGCGACCGCCTGCGCAGCCTTAAAGAATCAAAACCCGCAGGCCAGATGCCTGCCCTCCCTTAGGGAAAATTATGTCTGATATCAATAACACGACAGCAGGTGAATTGCCTGTTGATGAAAATTCCATCATCGCCGAACGTCGCGCCAAACTCGATGCCATCCGCGCCAAAGGCGTAGCGTTTCCCAATGATTTCCGCCCACAGCATAAGGCAGCGGAACTGGCAGAGAAATACGGCACAATGAGCCGTGAAGAACTGGAAGCACTGAATGTTGAAGTCAGTGTCGCTGGCCGTATGATGTTGAAACGTGAAGCTGGTAAAAAAGCTGCATTCGCTACATTGCAAGATGCATCCGGCATCAAGGCTGATGGCCGCATACAGTTGTATGTCACGACAGATAAAACTGGCGAAGCCGAAATGGAAGCCTTCCGTCACTATGACCTGGGCGACATCCTGGGTATAGAAGGCGTATTGTTCAAAACAAAAACTGACGAGTTGACAGTCAAGGTCACGACCTTGCGCATGCTGACCAAGTCCCTGCGCCCCTTGCCTGACAAATTCCATGGTCTGGCCAATCAGGAAACCAAATACCGCCAGCGCTATGTCGATCTCATCATGAGCGAAGACACGCGCCGCACATTCAAGGCGCGCACAGCCGCCATGAACTCTATCCGCACATTCATGAACAGCAATGACTTCATGGAAGTGGAAACGCCAATGCTGCACGTGATACCTGGCGGTGCTGCAGCCAAGCCTTTTATCACCCACCACAATGCGCTGGACATGCAAATGTATCTGCGTATCGCACCTGAGCTGTATTTGAAACGTCTGGTGGTCGGTGGTTTTGACCGCGTGTTTGAAGTCAACCGCAACTTCCGCAATGAGGGTGTGTCACCACGCCATAATCCAGAATTCACGATGATGGAATTCTATGCAGCCTATGTCGATTACAAATGGCTCATGGACTTTACCGAGCAAGTCATCCGCAAGGCTGCAGAAGACGCACATGGCACCGCAGTATTGACCTATCAGGGTCGCGAACTGGACTTGAGCAAACCCTTCCAGCGCCTGACCATTGTTGGTGCCATCAATAAATATGCGCCGGGTTATACCGACGAGCAATTGCATGATGCTGAATTCATCAAGACAGAATTGCGCAAATTTGGCGTCAAGCCTTTTGCCACAGCTGGCTTGGGTGCATTGCAACTGGCCCTGTTTGAAGAAACCGCCGAAGCACAATTGTGGGACCCGACGTATATCGTTGATTATCCGGTCGAAGTCTCGCCACTTGCACGTGCATCCGACACAGTCGCAGGTATCACTGAACGTTTCGAGCTGTTCATGACAGGTCGCGAAATCGCGAATGGCTTCTCGGAATTGAATGATGCAGAAGACCAGGCAGCACGCTTCCAGGCACAGGTTGCAGCAAAAGATGCTGGCGATGAAGAAGCCATGTACTACGATGCCGATTACATTCGCGCATTGGAATATGGCCTGCCACCAACTGGAGGTTGCGGCATTGGTATAGACCGTTTGATGATGTTGATTACTGACTCACCGAATATCCGTGACGTGATCTTGTTCCCGCATTTGCGCCGGGAAGATTAATAATTGACATAGTCAAGCATAAATGACGAAGGGACTGTAAAATTTGCAGTCCCTTTTGTTTTCTGCAATCGAGTAAATCCTGCCATGCCACCAGTCCACCCGCTTAAAAAACTCCTGAATTACGCCAAGGCCTATAAAACAGATTTTCGCCTGGCGACCATTTATTCGATATTGAACAAATTTTTTGATGTCCTGCCTGAGGTCTTGATTGGCGTCGCAGTCGACATCGTCATCAATGGCGACAAGAGCTTTTTGGCCAAGCGGGTACTGGGTGGTTTTGGTATTACAGATACCTGGCATCAGCTGATGTTCCTCGGTGCGGTAAATGCCCTGATCTGGGGTGGTGAATCCTGGTTTGAATATCTGCTGTCCATCAAGTGGCGCAAGCTGGCACAAAACCTGCAGCATGATTTGCGTCTGTATACGTATGACCATGTCCAAAAACTTGAGATGGCTTATTTTGAAAACCAGCGCACTGGCAACCTGATGTCCATCTTGAATGAAGACATCAACCAGATGGAGCGCTTCCTCAATGGCGGTGCAAACCAGATCATCCAGGTTATATGTTCCTCCATCATGGTGAGCGCGGTGTTTTTTACTTTACAGCCATCTCTTGCCGTTATCTCTTTATTGCCGGTACCGCTGATACTGATAGGTGCATTCTGGTTTCAAAAACGCCTGGCACCGCGCTATTCTGAGGTGCGCGAAGCGGCTGGAGATGTCAGCGCCCGCTTGAATAATAATTTACTGGGTCTGGCGACCATCAAAGCTTTTGCAACTGAGAGCTTTGAAAAAAATCATATAGCCGAAGCCAGCAATGCCTATCGCCAGGCGAACGGCAGTGCAATTGCCATCAGCGCCGCCATCACACCAGTCATTCGCATGGCGATTCTGGCTGGCTTTACCGCTACCCTGGTCTACGGCGGCTGGCTGACTTTGCAAGGTGAACTGGCAGTTGGTGCTTATTCAGTGCTGGTGTACCTGACGCAACGCCTGTTATGGCCCATGACGGGCCTGGCTGACGTGGCTGATATGTACCAGCGCTCAATGTCGGCCATAGACCGGGCCATGGGCTTGCTGGATACCAAAATCAATATCCCCTATGAAGGCAAACATGTTGCACCTTCACATATTAAAGGCGACTTGCAGTTTGACAAAGTCGACTTTGCTTATGGCGATCAAAAAACCTTGCAGCAAATCAGCCTGCATATCCCCGCTGGCAAGACAGTCGCCTTTGTTGGCTCTACCGGTTCAGGTAAATCAACGCTGGTGAAATTGCTCTTGCGTTTTTATTCTGCGCAAGCCGGGAAAATTACACTCGATGACATAGAAATCAATGATATCAACCTGCAAGACCTGCGCCGTTGCATAGGTTATGTTGCACAAGACAGCTTCCTGACCGATGGCACGATAGCTGACAATATTGCCTATGGCATGCAGGATGCTGATGACGCTGCAATCAGGGATGCGGCCCAGGCAGCAGAAGCCATGGAGTTCATATCCAAATTACCGCTGGGCTTTGCCACCCGTATTGGTGAACGTGGCCAGAAATTATCTGGCGGCCAGCGTCAGCGTCTGGCATTGGCAAGGGCTATTTTAAAAAATCCGCCCATACTGATACTCGATGAAGCCACCAGTGCCGTCGACAATGAAACAGAAGCAGCGATACAACGCAGCTTGGATGTCGTCAGCCGCAACCGTACCACCATAGTCATCGCCCATCGTTTATCCACTGTGCGTCAGGCAGATTGCATACATTTACTGGAAGCCGGCAAAATCATGGAAAGTGGCACACATGACGAATTGTTGGCACTGGATGCCGGTTATGCGACACTATGGCGCTTGCAGACTGGTGAACGCGCTCATGTATAATTTGAGAGGGCACCAATATCAGAAAATTTAGATAGTTGCGTGTTTAACTTTGTTTTTCATACTGGATTAAAATTCAGTGCTACTCTTACAATATGGGAGAGCATAAAGCATGAAAAAATCACTGGCGATAGGCTTGGCAGCCGCTTTAATCACCTTGCTGGGGGTTACATCCTACCAGGCTATCGCCTATGTTACACAAGCACAGCCCCCTAGTACAAGCGCAGTCAATTTGCCAGTAAAACCTTTTGAAGTTGATCCATCATGGATCAAGGAAGGCAAGCCGAATTTCCGAGCGGCTGAATTTTTCAAATCACATGATGGCGAGACCAGTTCGGGCATCTTTGAGTGCGATGGTCCATCTACCTTTGAATGGCATTACCAGCTTGATGAAAGCATCTATGTGCTTGAAGGTGGTGTCGATATTGAATATGAAGGGAAAAAGTTTTCCCTGAAGCCAGGTGATACCGTACTCTTCCGCGCTGGCACGACAGCACTCTGGCATGTACCCAAAGGCATACGCAAGAGCTGGACCCTGCACGATGCTGGCAAACCCGCACGGGGGCTCGCCAGCTTACTTAAATAAGTTCAAATAAAGCCAGCAATAAGCTGGCAATCGATCAGGAAATTGCCTTCGCCAGTGCCAGCGCACTAAGGAAGGCATTTTCCACCTTGCCTGCACCTTCAAGACCAGCAGCAAACCAGTCTCCGCAGACACCTATGCCTTGCTTCCCATTCCACAAGAAATCAGAATCAACCGGCTTTACTGCCTCAGCATAGCGCCAGCGGTGTACGACAGCATGGATAGGTTGTATCCATGAACCGGTCGCTTCATGAAAAGCCTTGGTCAGTTTTTCTTTAACCCGTTCATCATCATCTTCCAGATGTTCAATACTCCAGGCCTGGGTAGCGTGGCAAACCCAGCGCTCACCAGCTCTGTGCAAGGGCTTGGCATCATCATGCGCTATCCAGCCAAGACGGGAATTATTGATCCATGCACCGTCATAAGGCAGATCCAGTGAAGTCTGGAAGCCCAGCATCAGCGTCCAGCAAGGTGCCAGGTGAGCCTGCTTTGCCTGTTTGGCCAGGGCTGGCGCGACATTCAACAAGGGCTCAGCCTGGTCTGCAGGTATCGCCAGTATCACCGCATCAAATGGCCCGGCAGTTGCGGCAATCGGTACAGTCGCCGAACGGATTGACAACAGCCATTGCTTGCCATGCGCTTCCAGGGCACTCACCTGCTGCTCTGCACGCACGTCCAGGCCATGCGCAAGCTGTTTGCCAAGGGAACTCATGCCAGGTACGGCGATATAACGCGTGCCACTACGCCCTGCCGGTTTGCTGTTACCTGCTTCCAGCGTCGCCAGCTTGGCCGTCCAAGGAACAACCCAGCCAAATTTTTTCCAGTCTGCAATTTCTTTTTTAAAGCGATCTGAGCTGGCAGTGAAATATTGCGCCCCATGGTCAAAACCACCTAACTCTGTGTGTCTGGTACTCATGCGGCCACTGACGCCCATACTTTTTTCATACACAGTGACATGATGACCTTGCGCCTGCAATTGACGCGCAACTGTCAAACCTGCTAATCCGGCACCAACAACAGCGATATGCATATTATTTTCCTTATATAGCGTCCAAACAGACAATAAAAAACGCCCGCTATACAAGCTTGCGGGCGTCAATTGGTTTAGTGCATATTGATATCTACTTTAGGGACAGCGTTCTCACGTCCATGCAGGCTGGCGCGGCGTGCTGTGCAGTCAGGAATGCTACCTCTGACCAGACGCAACACCCTGCAAACCCGGGAATCGAGCTCACGCAGCATGACTTTCATACGACGGGGGCCGTATAAGTCTGGCATTGCTGTGCAACTGTCTGGCTTCATTCGCTATCCTGAAATAGAGATCAACGTACTGTAATTATTCCATTGCCGCAATCACTTCAGTTACTGGTGATGTCAATGATGATCACTGCTCGTTTTCTTCAACCGGCCAGTCTCGAATATAGGCTTTCAACATTTTGTTTTCAAAACTTTGCGCCTCCAGTACTGCCCTGGCTACGTCATAGAACGAGATCACGCCCAACAGGGTTTTTGCATCCATGACAGGCAGATAACGTGAGTGCTTCTCCAGCATCATGCGGCGCACTTCATTGACTTCAGTTTCTGGTGTCACTGTAAGCGGATGATCATCCATATATTTGCGTACCGTGCCAGTACCCAGTGAGCCCTGGTTTTTATGAATTGCACGTATGACTTCACGGAAAGTCAGTATACCAACCAGATCGCCGTATTCCATCACGACCAGAGAACCTATGTCTTTCTCTTCCATGACGCTGACAGCTTCGGTGATAGGGATATCAGGTGTGATCGTGAAAAGGATATTGCCTTTCACTTGAAGTATCTCTGAAACTTTCATGACGCCCCTCCTCTTATACATTTATGTGGACCTTCATTGCAATGTATCGCAAGCCTTGCAAAAAATCCAGCATGTAAAATATTTTATTCTCGAATTCATCTGCATTTTGCATGCTTGGCGTCAGCGATGGTAGCATTGCTGCCTCACAATATGGAGACTCTCACCAATGAGCGGCCCTAAATACCACGGCTTTGACACCCTGTCCCTGCATGCGGGCGCTGCACCTGATCCAGCCACAGGCGCACGTGCCACCCCTATTTACCTGACATCCTCTTTTGTGTTCAAGGATTCAGATCATGCAGCTTCGCTCTTCAATATGGAAAGAGCGGGCCACGTTTATTCACGCATTTCCAACCCCACCAATGCTGTGCTGGAAGAAAGAATTGCCGCACTGGAAGGTGGTGTCGCTGGCATCGCCGTTGCTAGTGGGCAAGCTGCCATGCACCTGGGTCTGACAACCATAGCCAGTGCAGGTTCCCATGTGGTTGCTTCACGTGCTTTATATGGTGGATCGCAAAACCTGCTCGCATATACGATGAAGCGTTTTGGCATAGAGAAGACCTTTGTGGACCCGCGTGATCTGGACGCCTGGCGCGCCGCGATACGCCCGAATACCAAGGTGCTCTTTGCAGAAACCCTGGGTAACCCGGGTCTGGATGTGTTGAACATCCCGGCAGTTGCAGAAATTGCGCATGAGCACGACTTGCCACTGATGCTGGACTCAACCTTCACTACGCCCTATCTACTGAAGCCATTTGATCACGGTGCAGACCTGGTTTTTCACTCAGCTACCAAGTTCCTGTGTGGCCATGGCACTGCCATAGGTGGTTTGCTGGTCGATGGCGGCACTTTTGACTGGCAGGCAGCCTACGAAAAGACCGGGCACTTTGCCGAGCTCTGTGAGCCTTATGATGGCTTCCATGGCATGGTATTCAGTGAAGAATCAACGGTCGCCGCATTTTCACTCAGGGCCAGACGTGAAGGCCTGCGAGACTTTGGTGCCTGCATGAGCCCGCACAATGC
>Ga0207952_1000609_pt1 | contig 24535 bp, 31 predicted proteins | sample SubbioR12Aug_8Ca_FD_184831 | JGI IMG/M metagenome (GOLD analysis project Ga0207952, IMG submission 184831) | Serpentinite rock and fluid subsurface biosphere microbial communities from McLaughlin Reserve, California, USA - CR12Aug_8Ca (SPAdes) | ecosystem: Environmental > Terrestrial > Deep...
CTTCGCGACCCGTCGCTTCAAATCATCCGCTGAATCACCGTTGTGTGGGCTGTAATCAAACGTAACATCCTTGTCTTTCTGATGTGCATCCGGGTCTCCCATTATCTCCACAATTTCCGGCCACCCCTTCCCGGCAAGCTCTCCGTAACGGAGCTCCATTACATCTCTGTTATAGATGACTTCCTTCTGGAGTGATCGATTCAGAATTTCCGCAGTTTGTGCAGCACGCTTCAAGGGAGACGAGATAATGAAGTCGATGTCGCTGGGTAGCAGCTCTCGCACTGCCTCAACCTGCCGAATGCCCTCGTCATTCAGTACGGCATCAACTTCTTGTCCCTGCACGATTTTATTGCGATTGTATTCCGTCTGTCCGTGTCGCACGAAGATAAGTTTCATTTTTCAATGTTAGAGAGTCTTTTCCCAATCCCTAATCACCTCTAGTGCCTCGTTCTCCAACTCGGCAATATGATACATTCGTATGGGCTCGTTGAAACTGGCCGTAAGCTCTCCAGTATCCTTATATGACTCGTAATAGTCACCGGAGACTTTCGCTTTTGGAACGGCATAATACACGTCTCGAATTCCTGCCCAATACGCAACACTCTGACACATAAGACAGGGCTCTAGCCCAACATATAAGATTGCATCCCTTAATGGACCGTATTTTTCAAACGCTTGAGAGATTGCTTTTGAATCAGCATGAAAAAGCCCAGGATATGGAGAACTTATGGACGAAGCCAACTCTTCTCCGTTTTTGATGACAATGCCGCCAGCGGGAAAATTGCCCGCATGAAAAGATTCTTTTGATTTCTCAATCGCCCGTTTTAAATACTCTACATGACCTGAGGACATGGTTGTATAGTATATTACAATTTATGACTGAGGATATATAAATACCAACGGAATCCCAGTACATCCTTTTCAATTACTCGAAAATTAAAGCCTGCTTTGGAAATAAGACTTTCTAACGCGCCGCGTTCATTCTCTGCAAACGAACCCCACGGAATATATATTTCACCATCTTTGTTCAGCCTAGATCGAGTCGTCTTGAGGAAATCTTCCATCGTTGACCAAACGTCCACACCGGCTTTATTCCATACGTTATCATCCAGGATCGGAAGATTCGCGAAAATGTAGTCGAATGTTCCTTCGACGCCATCCAGCAGATTCGTTTGAATGACGTTCACACGGTCCTCAACGCCGTTATCGTGAACATTTTGTCGTGCATTCTCAATGGCTTTGTCTGAACTATCAGTTGCAACTACTTCTTGAGCGCCTTTCAGAGCGGCAAGGACCGCGAGTACGCCGGTCCCCGTTCCAACATCTGCAATGCGCTTTCCAGTAACATCTGGAAAATTCTCCACGATGATCGAGGTCGAATACGAGATCGACGGATCAGGCGTAAACACCCCGTCTTCAACGGTAAATTGTGCTCCGCCAAGCTGGAGCTGATATTTTTCATGGTTCAACAATGTATCCCAATCGACCATGTTGATATTCTACATTGACCCTATTGCGAACGTATCGGCTGATTGCCAAACGGCATTGTTCCGGCCGGACGAATCTGCACGGACTGTGCAGTGAGACTGCCGTCGCTATTTGCAGAACCGGTGATAGTGACTTCTGTACCGACCGTAAGGTCGGCAACTGAACCAGTTGTTGATTTCATAATTTGCGCACTCGAACCGACGAGTATGATTTTGGTACTGCCGTCTTGCATTTTGATGGTGATACTGGTTTCGTCTTTGGAAATGACTTCACCTATTGTAAACTCACCGTTCATACCACCCGGGCCGCGCATGCCTGCAGGAGCACCTCCTCCGGCGAAACGCGCCTGACGTTCTTCAGGAGAAAGATTCGTAAAATTGCTTCCGCCAGAGCCTCCTCGAGACATTTGCGCGTAGGTCATACCGCCGTAAAAAGCACCGCCACCACTAATAACTATAAGTGCGATAACACCAACTATTTTTGGTTCCATATGATGTATACGTGCCTCGCTCTGTTTTTGGTGCATGCTACTCATACCGCAGCGCGTCGATTGGATTCATCTGCGCGGCTTTTCGTGCGGGCCCGCCTGCCTCGTCTGCGGCATACGAACAATGACACGTCGAACGGGTACAAAACTACTCATATCGTAAGGCATCTATTGGATTCAAAGCTGCGGCACGGCGGGCAGGATAATAGCCGAATACGATTCCCGTTGCCGCCGAGACTCCGAACGCAAGGAGGACTGATGAAAGCGACACGCTCGTCGTCACAAGCCCCGTTAAATTCACGCCGAAGGAAATGAGCCAGCCAAGTGCAATTCCGATAATGCCACCTATCACGGTGAGCGCAATAGCTTCAGCTAAAAATTGTGCCTTGATGTCGCTTTTTTTCGCGCCAATCGCCTTGCGGAGTCCAATTTCCTTAGTGCGTTCGGTCACCGTTGTAAGCATCATATTCATAATACCGATGCCGCCGACGAGAAGCGAGATGCCCCCGATCGCGGCAAGAAGATACGTCAGAGTCGAGGTAATGCTCGACGCGGCGCCAAGAATGTCGTTTTGATTGAGGACGCTGAAGTCGGCCTCAGCCGCGTCGTTGATGTTGTGCCGGTCTAACAGAAGCGCGGTGATGTCCGCCTGCACTTGTGTCATGCTCTCGGGACTCGTTGCCTGCACAGCAATCGTCGTCAAAAACTCGTCGCCCGAAAGGTAGCGCTGGGTACTTTTTGCGGGGATGAAAACAACGTCATCTTGATTTTGGAAACCGCTGCCTCCTTTTGCTTTTGTCACGCCAATCACTTTGAATTCGAGTTTGTTGATACGAATTGACTGGCCGACGGCGCCCGCACCCTCACCGAACAGGTCGTCACGAGTTGTCGGTCCAATCACGGCGACCTTTGCCGCCGAATTATTCTGCGTGTCAGAAATAAATACGCCCTCCTCCACTTCGAGACTGCGAATTTGCGGATAATTACTCGTGACGCCGTTCACGGTTGTATTAGTGTTCGTGCCTTTTGCAGTGACCTGGTAGCGCCCCGATACCTGCGAGTCTACCGCCTCAACATCAGCGATCTGCGTTGCTATAGCATCGGCGTCTTCGTTCGTGAGTGTTTTGGCACCTCCGCGACCTGCACTTGCGCCAAAGCCCTGCATTCGCTGTGCCCCCGGCGTTATTTGAATAAGATTCGAACCGAGTGACTCAATCGAAGACGAGATCGTATTCGAAGCTCCTGTTCCTATCGATACCATTGCAATGACCGAAGAAATACCGATGACAATTCCGAGAATTGTAAGGCCAGAGCGAACTTTGTTGGCGGAGAGAGCCGCATACGTCTCGTGGGCAATGTCGTTAAATTTCATACCGTATGTTTTGCGTGACCTGAGTCTGTCGAACGGGCGTGCCGACGCGCATGTTGCTTGGAATCGCTTACGATCAGGCCATCGCGCAGTTGTATGATCCTCTCTGCGTGCTCCGCGACATCGTGTTCATGCGTAATCAAAATTACGGTTCGTCCGTGTTCTTTATTCAATTTTTGAAAAGTACCGAGCACGATCTCTCCGGTCTTCGAGTCAAGATTTCCCGTAGGCTCGTCTGCGAGAATCAACGTAGGATCATTCACAAGCGCGCGGGCTATCGCCACGCGTTGTATCTGTCCGCCGGAGAGCTGATTGCTTTTGTGTTCAAAATGCGATTCCGTCATTCCTGCCGCGACAAGGGCGCGCTCCGACCGCTTGATGCGCTCTCCCTCGTCCACATCTGCGTACACCAACGGGAGCATGACGTTGCGCAAGACGCTGGTGCGAGGTAGGAGATTGAATGATTGAAAGACAAAGCCGACGTGCAAACGACGAATCTCGGCAAGCTCTTCATCGTTCAGCTGCGAGACATCTTTGCTATCGAGATGATATGTACCGGAAGTCGGCGTATCGAGACAGCCGAGGATATGCATCAGGGTTGACTTGCCGCTCCCCGACGGTCCCATGATCGCGACGAATTCCCCGTCTTTAATGGTGAATGTCACGCCACTGAGCGCCTGGAACGCCGTATCGCCCGAGCCATACGTTTTTGTTATGTCTTTGATCTCTATCATTTGCCCGCCTAAATTTTTAAAGTATTACGAAGCATTTTTTGCAAGTGGTTGCGACCCCAACCACTTTTCAACCATTGTTCCCGCGCAAAAGCGTCATTTTGGTTGATAAATGCCTCGTAATGGATGAGATCAAATGGTTTACGCAAGAACGTTGAAGTAACTTTGCCGTTATTGTGCTGCTCCAAACGTTTTTTCAAATCTCTCGTACATCCCGTGTATAACTCCCGATCTTGACGACTCTTTAGAACGTAAACGTATTGCATATACTTTAAAATTTGGCGGGTGAATTAGAAGCGGATAGCCCCGGGCGGACCACCGAAACCACCTCCACCTCGATTGTTCGTTGCTCCACCCGTGGTGGTCGTATTTGACGCTGTCCCGGAAATAGTGCGCGTGACGACCTGTTGGCCCTCCTCGATACCGGAGAGGATTTCAATGTTCGTGTCATCAGATATGCCAATCTCAACTTCGACTTGCTGCGGCGTTGTGTCGGACGTAACGCCCTGCGTCCCACCTGCCTGCGCAGGCAAGCCGGTTTGAGACAGCGCGGGATTAAATACCTGAACGTAACTGATGCCATTTTGCGTTTTCACCGCACTTGAGGGCACAACGAGCACGTCCTGCTTGGTATCGGTCATGATTGCGGCATTTACCGTCATGCCCGGCTTCACGCGCTCGTCCTGTGTGTCGAATACGATTTGCAACTCATACGAGACAACGCCTTGGCTCACCGCTCCGATAGTGTCTATCTCCGCAACTTCTCCCGTAAGCGTCAATTCTTCGATTGCGTCGAAGGTAAGTGTCGCTTTATCACCAACCTTGATTTTAGCTGCATCAACTTCATTTACCGAGAGTGTCGCGACTTTCTGATTTGTAATAAGCGTTGCAATCGCACCCGAACTTACTGTTTCGCCCTTTTGTACATCAAGCGACGCGATGATACCGTCAAACGGGGCTCGGATTGAATAGTCGGCAAGTGCCTCTTTCGCGGATTGTACGGCTTCTTCACGTTGACGCAGGGTAAGCTGTGCGGCACGGAGATCTAGCGCGTCTGCACCCGCTTTAAGTTCAGCGAGCTCCTCCGTCTTTTCTTCGATTGAGAATTCTGCGGTCGTGATGCTGTCCGTTACTGAGAGTAAGCTCGCGAGGTTCGTGTTGGCGCTTGCCATATGCGACGCAAGCAAGGATTGGTGTTCTGCGAGTATTGTGGGCTTAGTTCGGTTATATGTCTGAAGAGCGTCGCTTACGAACTCAAGAAAATCGTTGGTGCTTTTAAGCGCATCGGCGATCTTTTTTGCGGTCTCGTAGGTCTCGTTCGCCAAAGCCTCAATCGATGCCTTGTCGGATGTGCGTGTAAGGGAGCGATACTTGAGAAATGTCGCATCAAACGCTTCCCTCGCTTTCTTGTATTTCTCCTCCGCATCATTTCCAAACTGCGCAACACTCGGCTCCTGCGTGTCGATCATGCCCCTATACGCATCGATATTGTCCTGCGACCCGCTAATACTCACATCATCGTCATAGAGAATCGCGTCCAATCCGGCCATAACCTCCGGCAGATCGAGAAATGCGTCAGAGACAGTGTTGAAACTGGAGTCGTACGCTTTCGCGAGACTCGTTTTTGCCTGCACCAGCGCATTGTCAGCCTGCAGCAGAGCAAGCTTGTCGGCTGGCTGTTGCAGTTCTTCAAGATCGAGCTTTGCGGTTTCCAAGTCCGTCTCCGCATCGCGAACAGCTTTTTGAGCATCCGTCGAATCGAGCTGCGCGATTACCGCTCCTGTCTTTACTGACTGGCCTTTCTTGACTCCCACGTACATGACTTCACCTGAAGCTTTTGGTTGAATCTCAACCTGATTCGACGCAGACACTTGGCCGCTCGCGGATATGGAAGCGACTATCGTGCCTTTCTCGACTGTGCCAAGCACGTAGCGCGTTTCGCCATCGGTCGATGAAAGAGTGGTGTATGCCCAATACCCGCCGCCCACGACCATTACCAACAGAATAATGCTTATGATTTTGTGCACCAATATGAATCTTTTTGTTGAAGAAAATACGCCAAGACCTGATCCGAGATATGTTCCGATAAGTTGCATAATGGTAGTCGTATACGAAAGAGCTAAAAAACTATCGCACCGGAGGAGGAGGCATGATTCTAATAAACTTCGCGTCCACTTCCGCGTTATCGTTCGGCGTACCAATGACGACAACAAAATCGTCTGCAACAAGATCAGACGAGGTGGCAGCTTCTCTGAAGCGCCTTATTTCAGTGTCGCTGCCGATCCGGATTACTTTCTCTACGGCGTCGGGTCCTTCAACGACAAATGTCGGCACATTCACGTCGATTATTCTTCCCGCGGTGCCATGCGCGTCTATGAACTTGCTACCGAGGGGGATTTGAAATGGCTTCGGGCCTCGATCGCCAAGCGTGCGATAATAGTTGTCGCCAAATTTGAATGCAAAGGCGGCTTTGCGGTATCCGACGAACATGCCTGCTTGAAAAATAACGAGGGCAATGACTGCCATACCCACTCCCGTCAGAATTCCCTGAAACCATTTTGACCGAACTAACTCCTTTACATCTTTATACATAGAGGATTTCAGTTACTAAAAGATGGCATAAGCCCAGCTCGTACGTTGTTCGCCAACGTTCGAATGGAGACAAGAAACGAGAAAGTCGCTATAAGAGACAGTAGAATGCCGATTAAAGGAACTGATTCGAGAAGCGACAAGGAAAATGCCTGCCAGTTCGCGAATACGATATCAGTATCCGAGAAAAGAAGTGAAAGGTATGCGTACGAACTCGACTGATACAACGTCTGTACCACATACTGAACTGAGACAACAATTCCTGTAAGCGAAAGTACTGTGACAACTGCACTCGTGAGAACGTATATCCGTGCACGGCGGCGCTCGTCCCGACTAATGTGGGTAAGAATACGCTGACGCAGCTTTTCAGAAGGAATGAGTGTATGTTCCTCTTTCATATTGTGTATACGAAAAAAGGATGCATTTTGGTGCATCCTGAACGCAGTCGTAGGGTGCACCCTTCTGATATCGACGACCTGTTCAGACTGGTTGAGCCCGTAGTGATCGACGAAGTGCTGCCAAAGCGCGACGATGCTGGCTTTTGACCGTATGAAGCGGCCTTTGCACAATCTCTCCGATTTCTTTGAATGTCAGATTACTGGAATACCTGAGCGTAAGCACTTCCCGATACTGAGGATCAAGCTGTGTCAAAAGCGCTTGTACGAACACGGTGTCTTCGGCTTGCGCTATGAGCTCGTCGGGAAGCGGTTCTTTGTCCGCGAGAGTCTCAACCAAAATGTTTACACCTTGTTCATTTTCAAACGAAGAAAGCGTTACCTCCTTTTTCTGCCGCAGCCAGTCGATAGCCGTATTGCGAGTAATTGCAAAAAGCCATGTTTGAAAATTACTCCCCTCTCGATACCGCCGGATATGCTTCCACGCTTTTATGAAAGACTCCTGAGTTATGTCTTCTGCTGCTTGGCGGTCTCTTGTTAGTTGAAAAGCGAAGTTATATACATTCTTCAAATATGTATCGACGAGAAAAGCGAGAGCGCTTTCATCGCCCTCTAAATACGCTGAAATTAGCTGCCCATCATCTTTCTGCATACAAAATAGTATAGCACTTCCTCTTCAATCTCGAATCAACCCATCCTGAGCGCGGTTTCTTGCGCTCAACTTAGTTGCCGGACTTGGACATCGAACTCCTGGGAAACCCACGGTTTTCCCATTCCTTCCTCCACGGGAAAACAAGATGTTTTCCCGGTCCCTTTCTCGTCCGAATCCTGCGTCCGGCAAATATTCACTACGTTCATATTTGCCGGACTTGGATTCGAACCAAGATGACGATCTCCAGAGGATCGCATCCTACCATTAGATGATCCGGCAATGTTTCGACACAATAGCCGAAAAATGTCGTTTACTCAACCTGTTTGAGGCACGTACGGCGGTCACGCTCAAGATAGATTGGGATTTCAGTGATTGTTAAAATTCCCTCTTTGGAGAACATAATTTTCAATAATAAGCCATTGCGGACTTCTTCGTTGAAATACTGATCAAAAATGAAATTGCCGAGTGAGTAGTAGATGTGTTTGCCGTTATATATCTCATGTTCAAGAATCACGTGCGGATGATTGCCAATCACAATCTCTGCTCCAGCATCGATAAACGAGTGTGCGAGTTGACGCATTTGCGGAGAAGGAGGTACATACTCCTCTCCCCAGTGGGTATACACGATCGTCATGCGACCCTGCTCGGCCTCCTTTCGAACCTGCTGAACCGTATGGTCGGTTTTGTCACTCGTCCAATCGCTCCAATTTACAAACGAAAATGGAATTCCTCCGATATCGAGACGCGCGACACGATCCTCTTCGACAGAGTCAGGATCGCCAAAATAGTTCATACCCGCGGCCTTGAGCCATTGCTTAGTCTGGAGTAGTCCTTCTCGACTGAAGTTCATGATGTGGTTGTTACCAAGATTCACGAGTTCGATGTTGTGACGCATGAGAAGCGTCGCCGTCGAGGTCGCAAACGTAAACGTGACGTTATACGGGTGTCCGGGCCCGGTACCGAGACTCTTTGAAGCATGAGACGTGATGGGGCCCTCGAGGTTAGCAACGACCATATCAGCGTTTCGCAACACGTCTGCAACGCAGGAAAATACAAAGTCCTCTCCTTCCTGCGCCATCGCCTGCCGCACGGAGCGATCAAACATCATGTCGCCGCCGAAAATGATCTCGACTTCGTTTGGTGTGTCCTCAGCGCGAAAAAACGCATCAGGTGCAAATACCGGAAGTGGCAAGGCCGAGAGTATGAGGATGACGAACCACAGCATTCACACACTGTGACGCACAGTACACAAGACCGCAACTGCTTGTTCGACATTCAAAAATACCCCACAATAGTCATATGAAGGAAAACCTCCGGGTCCTCTTCTCCATTATTTGGCTCCTTTCCTGCGGTGCAATTCTTGCAAGCGCTATCGCCTTCATCATCACCTGGGGCGACTACGGCTCATTCCTTATCGGGTCGGTTGTGGCGTGGTGTATCGCAACAGCCGGGACGGTGATAACTTCGCTGAATTAGATTTTTTCTTTGTGGCAAGTGCCGCCTTGAGGAAAGCTGTGAAAAGCGGGTGCGGTGCAAGCGGCCGCGCCTTCAGTTCAGGGTGGAACTGCGTACCAAGCATGAACGGGTGTTTTTCTTTTGGTAGTTCCGCAATTTCCATAAGCGTATGGTCTGGTGACACGCCAGAGAATTTCAGACCTGCCTCCGTCAATTTCATGATGTAGTTCGGGTTTACTTCGTAGCGATGGCGGTGGCGTTCACTTACTGTTTTAGCTCCATACGCAGCCTCCGCGATGGTCCCAGAGCGCAACTTGCATGGATAGGCACCGAGTCGCATGGAACCACCATAATCTTTTGCAGCAAGCTTAGCGCGCTGTTCCGGCAATATATCGATAACAGGATGTGGTGTCTTTGGATTGATTTCTGTTGTATTTGCATCGCGCTTTAGCGCAACATTGCGTGCAAATTCCACAACCATGAGCTGCATTCCGTAGCAAAGACCGAAATATGGCAATTTTTGCTCACGGCAGAATTTGATGACATTGATCTTTCCTTCGATGCCAGTCTCACCAAACCCGCCCGGCACGATGATTCCGTCATATTCTTTCAATTCTTTCACTTTGGCAGGATTCTTCTGAAAATCCTTGGCGTTGAGCCAGTGAATGTCTGGTTTTACTCCGAGCTGATACGCCGAGAATTTGATCGCTTCGATTACCGAAAGGTACGCATCGGAGAGCACAAAGTCACCGGTATCGAAGTATTTGCCGACAATACCAATTTTTACAGATTGCCGACCGTTATGTGCATGCGAAGCAAACTTCTTCCATTCCGCCATATCCGAAGCACGCTTCACATTTTTTCCGAGTGCCGTGAGCAGAGTATCTGACAGCTTGTCTCGCTCAAAATTTAACGGGACGTCGTAAATAGAATCAACGTCAGGAGCGGAAATAACACGATCGGGTCGCATATTACACCATGTTGCAAGCTTCTCTTTTCGTTTTTGATCAAGCGCATGTGATGAGCGTGCAATAAGAAAGTCTGGCTGAACCCCATATGCATTCAATTGGCGAACAGCGATCTGTGTCGGCTTTGTTTTCATTTCACCAATCGTTGAAGGAACCGGCAAATACGAGACCAACACAAACAGAACGTCGTTTGGATGCTGTAAATGAATGAGGCGGGCAGCATCGATAAACAGCGCGTTCGAAAAGTCACCAAGTGTCCCACCGATTTCTACGACGGTCACATCTGACTTCCCCATCTTCGCTGAATGCTTAAGACGATTAGCGATCTCATCGCGGACATGCGGAATTGCTTCTACAAACTTGCCGCCATATCCAAGATTTCGCTCTCGTTCGATGACTGTTTTGTAGACGAGACCACTTGTCATGTAGTCTTCCGGTCCCAAATCACGGTTGAGAAATCGCTCATAATTGCCCATGTCCTGGTCTGTCTCAAGTCCACTTTCCAGCACAAACACTTCGCCATGCTCCGTCGGGTTCATTGTGCCGGCATCCACGTTCAAATACGGATCCACCTTGACCAAATTAACAGAAAGTCCTCGTGCTACGAGGATTTTACCGATTGACGCTGTTGCGATTCCCTTCCCAACGCCAGACATCACACCACCAAGGATAAAGATAAATTTATGTCCGCCTTTCTTGGATGTTTTTGCCATAGCTATATGAAAAGTGGGGTGTATTCCCCCCACAATGCTACAACTGCCCTGGTAAGTGCGTGCGCACGCATATGGTTCTTCAGCTTACCCCATCCGTACATCGATGAAGCCCCCCTATAGGTGTGTATAAGTCTAAAAAGCGCTTGTTTTTGGCGTTAGCCGTGGAGATAACGTCGAACGGCGAGATAACTCGAAAGTGCACCAAGTCCGATGCCGATCCCCATCATTGAAAGGAACAGGAGGGCGAACGAGCTCGTGTAGTAATCAAAGACGTTGAAGACGCCGAAAAACTGTTGTGACCCAGGCCCCATCCATGCAAGGAGTGGATATAAGATGAGAAGCACAAGTACGGCAGCAATGATGCCGTAGAGGATTCCAGCGATCACGAATGGGCCTCGGACATACCAGTGCGAGGCACCAACAAGGTTCATAACGCCGATTTCGTCCCGCGCGGTATAAATTGCGAGCCTAATCGTATTAAAGGCTATGAGTACCGACGCACCGGCAAGGAAAATGGCGGCTGCAATGCCAAATGTTTGCGACGTACCGATGATATTTGAAAGCCTATCGATCGCGCTCTTGTTTTGATAGAAGTTCACTTTCGAGATGACAGAACCTGAACCGGCGGACTGTTGCGATTCAAGGTATTCGGCAATCGACGCATACTGCGATGTTTCCTTGGCACGAATAGCGAGGGACGCACCGAGTGGATTGTCTGACAGCTGGTCAAGAGCCTGAATCGTTGATTGCTCGTTCTTGTGGCGCTCACGAAACTCAGCAAGCGCCTGTTCGCGCGTCGTGTACGTTACCGACGCAACTTCAGGAAGCGCTTCGAGGGTACGTTTCATCTCCTGAACCTGGTCTTCAGTTGCTGTGGTTGAAAAGTAGACATTTACATCCACCTTGCTGGTAAGTTCTGTAAGCGTTGCGTCAAGTGCCGCGCCGGCGATAAACAAGAGCGAGATCACAAAGAGTGTGATCGTCATGATGAGGATCGCCGCAAGCGAAACGAACCCATTGCGTACAAACCCGATAAACCCGTAACGTGCAACTCGTTTTGCTGTAGTCCAAAATGCCATATTAGATGACGTACTTCCCTTCTTTATCATCGCGCACTATCTTTCCTTGATCGAGTGTCACGACGCGCTTTTTAATCGAATCGACAATGGTCTTATTGTGCGTTGTGAGGAGTACCGTAGTTCCGAGGTTGTGGATCTTCAATAGAATCTGGATGACGTCGTGCGCATTCACTGGATCAAGGTTCCCTGTCGGTTCGTCCGCGATGAGCACGTCGGGCTGATTAACGATTGCGCGCGCAATCGCAACGCGCTGTTGCTCTCCACCTGAAAGTTCCTTTGGAAAACTCCACATCTTGTCGGAGAGGCCAACAAGATCGAGTACATGCGGCACGTCAGCCGAGATGTCTTCGTCATCCTTGCCTGCGACCTCCATCGCAAACGCAATGTTTTCGTAGACATTCTTGGTGGGAAGCAGTCGGAAATCTTGAAAAATGGTGCCGATGTTGCGGCGCAGCGCCAAAAGCTCTCGCTCACTGAGACCTGCGATCTCGCGCGACCCGAAATACACGGTACCCTCTGTCGGGAACACCTCCGCAAACAACATCTTAAGGAGCGTTGTCTTACCTGCCCCTGAGTGTCCCACAATAGAAACAAACTCGCCCGGGTCGATCGAGAGTGTAATGTCTTCGACGGCGGGACGTCCGTCGTTGTACGTTTTTGTAACGCGATCAAAGTAAATCACAAAGAAAAAATAGGCTTCTCATATCAGTCGGAGCGGAAACGAGCCGGTGGCCTATGTAGTAGCCATTATACTCCACGTTTGTAGCTGTCAAAGCCGAGTATGAAAAGGCGGCGGCGCTACTGCTGCAACGCCTACTCAGCGTCAATATAACTATTACAATGTTGACTTGTTTGCTCGAAAGTCGAAAAGCTAGCCTTTCGACTCTGCGCGCTGCGCGGCGTCAATAAACAACTGGATATCACCACCCAGAACCTTTTCAACATTGCTTGTTTCGACATTTGTACGGTGATCTTTGACCAACTGGTATGGATGCAGCACATATGAACGTATCTGACTTCCCCATTCGATCTTGGTCGACGCCCCCGCGGAGAGTCCGCGCGACTCCTTTTCTTGTGCCTCTTGTTTAAGCGTGAACAATTTACCGCGCAACATTTCAAGCGCCTTTTCTCTATTTTGCAGCTGGCTGCGTTCCGAAGTAACGTGAACAGAGATTCCGGTTGGTTTGTGCGTCATCCGTACCGCAGTATCGCGTTTATTTACATTTTGCCCGCCAGGTCCGCCGCTGCGCGCAACACTCACATCCAGATCGCCTTCGGGAATATGCGCCTCACCCACGTCTGGCAATCGCGGCAAAATTTCCACGAGTGAAAATGACGTTTGTCGCTTTCCTGCGGCGTTAAAGGGCGACATGCGCACCAATCGGTGCACACCCGCCTCTTTTTTAAGCGCGCCGTACGCGCCAGCGCCCACGATCTCAAAAGCAACAGAGCGAAAGCCACCCATCGAATTCTCATTCGAATCAATAAGGCCAGTTTTCCATCCCTTTAGAGCGGCATATTTTTGATACATCGAAAACAACATGCGTGAAAAATCTTCGGCATCATCGCCCCCGGCGCCGGAAATGATCGAGATGATCGCATCACCTTTGTCGTAGCCGTCCGCTCCTGCAAGAGCGACTTTCAGATCTTGATATTCCTTCAACACGGTCTGCGCCTTGTTTTTATCTGTCCAAAAATCCGGTGCTCCCATTGCCGTTTCTATCTCCGCTATTTTCTTTTCGATGTCTGCTTTTTGCATCTTGAGCCACCTCCCGGAATTGAACCGGGGACCTACCCATTACGAATGGGTTGCTCTACCAGCTGAGCTAAGGTGGCAAACAAGTCACAGACAACGAAGAACACGATGCATGAGTGTGCGGCCCATCGACACCGCGGGTCTGAATTGCCTGTGACGAACCCACAATAGCATTTTCATCTTTAATTTCCAACGACTTTGAGCCGACGTCCGGGATTGAACCGGAGACCTCGTCCTTCACTTATACCTCTCCTTCAAATATACGAGAGGGTTAGACTGTATCTTTAACCTCGAAGAATTTTGAGGTTACCCTTGTCAGTCGTTCGGGCGGCACATTAAGTACTTGTCGCCACGGTCTTGGCCGCATGGCTATTAACCGTTATTCGGGATTCACCAGTGCGTTACCCCACTGATGGGCAGAAGGTCGTTCCACCAAGGACGTGCTCTACCAACTGAGCTACGTCGGCAAACGAGATGTAAAGAGGAGGCTCTCATACTCTTTCTTCGAGTGCCGCAGACGCAAGCTTCGCTTACGTCAATATGTCGCTTTCGGCGACATGCCGATACTAGCATGCCCAAGACCTATGATAAAATTATAGTATGTCAGATGAATCAACGCGGCATCCGTTCCGCTACTTAAGCAAAAACCTCTCCGTCGTTATCGGTATCGTGCTTATTTGGCGCGGTATCTGGTATGTGCTTGATTATCTTGATGTGTGGTTATTCGGCAGTAGTCACGCTCTCACTGCAATAGCAGGAATCACTATTGGTATTCTGATTCTCTATATCCCCGACAAAGATCTGAAAGAGCTCGGAAGGTTGTAAACTGAACTATGCACGAACTCTTTCGGAAGATTGCGCATAGTGCCAGCGAAAAGCTCGGCACTCCATGGGCGTTTGGTGTTGCTCTCACACTCATTGCACTCTGGGCACTCAGCGGCCCGTTCTTGAACTTCTCGACTACCTGGCAACTTCTCATAAACACGGGAACCACGGTCCTCACGTTCCTCATGGTCTTCCTCATCCAAAACACCCAAAATCGTGACGCGAAAGCTATCCATCTCAAGCTCGATGAATTGATACGGGCAGTGAAGGCAGCTCGCAACGAAATGATTGACCTGGAAGACACGACTGACGAGGAGCTGGAGCGTATGCAACAAGAATTTATCAAAGTACGTGCGCAGCGCAGATCGGGCAGAGCGGAATGAAATGCAGCTGAGGGCGCGTGATACCATTCATACATGAGTCGTAAAGCGAGGCGATACACGGGATACGTCTCGATTGTTGGCATGACCGCCATTCTTGTGGCATTCGCAACGTTGCCATTTGGCGGGCCAGGACAAGTCGCGAACGCCGCACTCTCCTTTCCGTTTGGTGGACGCGTACTCAGTGTCGAACAGTGCGAGACGCCAATCGGTGCCTACCTCATCACGCTTGGCGCACCAATTGGCGGTCAGTACATCGTCTATACACCAATCGGGTCGCGCTGCTTTGCCTTTGGATGCCCATCACTCGCTGGTTGGGCGCTTGGTGGCGCATCAAACTACGGCGTGTGCGATACAACTATAGGAAAAGGTATAAAAAATATCCGCGCACGCGTCATTGGTAACAATCCAGGCGTTGGCTCAAGTCTTGTTGCGAAAGACAAGCTCCTAAACAACAACGCCACAACTACAGCAACGAGTACGCCAAGCACCGGACAATGTAAATCTGGCATTCCGTTTAAACCGGGCGTAGGAACACAACTCAAACCTGACATTAAACTAAGTCTTGAAAAGTACTGTGACGCTGCTACAGCCGTTGACTGGCAGGTTACCGAAGGCTGCCCTGCCGCCATCACCCATGCAAACGTCTGCCACTCGCAATGCACCTGTGTCGATATCGGCTTCCAAAGCCGGCAGTACACGCCAGAGAAGATAAAAGCGGCGCTTGATGCCGGAAACAATGTTGGCGCAAATCTGGTGTTTGAAACGAACGACTACCCACTCTACCGCTCGCTCCTCAACGCAGGTCTCCACACCTCGCAGGTCAAATACTATCCCCAAGTCACCGGCTCACACTTTTCGTACTACTGCCCTACCTGCAAGCCATAAACCAAAAAATCCCTCGGCGGGACTGTTTGGATCTTTGCGCGACCTAGTGGATGACATTAGAACCAGATTGAGAACTCATACACGCGGTGTTATGCTACCGCTATGACAAACGAACAGCTGGTCCCGAAGAGAGAAGAATTATCTGTTGACAAACTTCAGGCCTATCTGCAAGAAGTTATAAAAGAACTATCAGGATTGCTGGAAATCTTTCCTGAGGATCATAAGAAGCTGGGAACTGGAATTTTGTCCGAAAAAAAGACCGAGATTAAGGATAGAATTGGGTCTCTTAACGGAGCCGCAATCAGATTAACGACTGCAGATAATTTAGACATCATCGATTTTAGAGTAAAAGATCTACCACGATTATTTGCCGAAATGTTTCAGTCGCCAGAGCAGATTTCCCTGCAAAGACAGGGTTTAAATTTGCGAATTACCTACGGCGTCCGCCTTCGCTCTTTTGTCTTCGATACGTTGGCAAAGATAACGGCCGCCCTTTTCAAGATGTCTCCCAATTCGCCTACACACAAACTATTTCTGGGACTTACGGATGAGATGATGAAGGTGTTGGAAAAGAATGAAAAAGAAGTACAAGCTATTGGCCAGAGACTAAGGGACGCTGGTTTGTAAAATTCGCGAGTACCGGGACTCCCCCAAGAACATTTCTGTCCGCCGTCGCGGTCAGAAATTTCTCGGGCCTGATTCCGCGACCCCGCATGCTTGCGGGGTGTCCCCCGCGGAATCTTTCGAGTCCCTTCACTACGCTGCAAAACGCAACAAACCCAAAGACATGCTTTGGGTTTGGCGTATTTGCGCGGCTGACGGGTGCTGACCCCGCGGCCTCTCCCGTGCACTTATCCCCTATTTTCATAAGGGCGTGGACTATATCTTCACCATGAGTAAGACTTTTAGGTGCTCTGGTATCTAGTCTCTACGGAGCTCCACCACAAAGGTGGTTCCCTCGGTATTCGCTTATTCAATACCATTGAACTTAGCCTTCACCGATATCCCAGAGAGTTTCAATTTGCCGTTTCGACAAAAAGCTGCATTTCTACAGGGGAGTGCTCTACCGTTGAGCTACAGCCGCATATCATGCGAATTTCGCATGAGACACTACAATATATCACTTTGTCTTCTTTTTCAAACAAATGAGTGTCGGGGGACGGGAACGATCCGTCGACCTGTGGGTTATGACTCCACCGCTCTACCAACTGAGCTACCCCGACGAATGAGGAGTAAAATGAGAATAGCCTATATTCTTATTTTCTCCGAATGATGTCGGGCGCGTGAGCGTTAGCGATTACCCCGACGTACCCGCAAAATAGCATTTTTACTCCCCTATTTCAACGAATCCTTGATGCCCAGAAAAAACTCCTTATCCTTCGGATGCGTGAGCAAACTCGCAACTTCGTCTACAGCAACCCACCGCGCTTCAGGATTTTCGGGATCTTGCGGTACGAGATCGACCTTGTCAGCAGTAAACAAAAACATATGCATACGTTTGAGTTCACTCTTGTCCTCCGCCACGCCGTCATCAGCAATTCGATAGCGCTCATATGTGCCAAGATCGCGCACGTACTCCAGTGTAGATATTCCGCTCTCCTCCTGTATCTCACGAAGCGCAGCTGCTCGCGCATCTTCGCCGGGATCAATGTGACCTTTGGGGAGCGACCACGACGTTCCCTGCTGATTTACGACGACCACTTCACCAAGTGGATTTAAAACGACCCCACCCGCACTTTCTGTGGTTTTCATGAGGGCATCCTAGCACAGCATGACACTGTCAGGTACCGCTTTATCGTCTTACATTCCTCCAGTTACTTTCTTCAAGTTATCATTAAATTCTTCTACGAGTCTGAGCATTTCCGCTTTCAAGCGAGCATATTCCTCAGGGTGCGAATCCTTTAACTTCTCTAGTGCTTCAATGATTTTATTTACTTCGTCCATATATGGTTATTGCTTATCCTTAAATACTCGCGCGGACACGTCTGGGTTCTTCGTAAGATCCGACCAACTGAGCATTCCATAAACTGCGAGAAGAAAACCCACCAGTATCCCCATCGTCCCTCCAGCGAGTATTTTCGCACCAGCCTCCTCGAGCAAATCACCCCGCACATACATGAGGGATGAGATGATGGACATCAGACTAGTAACACTAACGACTGTTGTGCCCATCATCGCTCGCACAGATTTATCTGCACCTGCGAGTGCACGAGTTACTCCTGTGTACAGGGTAGATGTCGCAAACTCAAGCTGCTGTATCTGCTCTTTCGACAATTCGCCGCGTTTCCGCATCTCGGCCACTTTGAGCGCTAATGCACGCGACTCTGTAATAAGTTTCTCGGGATCGGATTCCGAACTCGGTTGAATTGCATTAAATTGTTCCGATTTCATAAATGCGCCGTTACTGGATATGTTGACAGTCTAGCATTCCAATACAATAAGTCTGCCTGTGAGAATGGAGGGTGTGTATACGATAGTACTGTAATTTTCCCGACCCCTTTCCAAGTTCCTCTCCCCTCAACTTACCCTCAAATGCAAAAATCTTTCCTTTCGAAAAGACTTTTGCTTGCGAGTTGTAGTCCTCGACACTGTTTGCACCGTGTCAGCGCTTATACAGCGCTATTGGCACCATCTGTATACATGGCTACAAACTGACTCATTTAGTCAATCTTGAGATGTTTTAAAACGTCCGGATCAATCCTTGTTCCTACGAGCGTTTTAAGCTCTTGCTTCGAGACCCACCTAGTCTCGGAAACTTCAGGATCATTTGAATGAGTAGTTGTCGGATTCGCTATCTTTGCCGCTACATAGTGCGCTTTAACGGGAAATTGTTCGTGATCTTTCTCTTTTAGTAACACAACGTTACTAACATCACATCCGGTCTCTTCTTTTATCTCTCTCACTGCAGCATTCTCGACAGATTCGTTTGCATCAGCTTGAATTTTGCCCGATGGAAATGTCCACTCTAAAACTGACCCATCCGGCGCAACTTCGGGTTTTGCTCTTTTTACGACGAGCACTTTCCCTTCGTCGCTTGTAACCACACATATAACGATCGAAATCCGAATCGGTTCGGGCGAAGGTTCTTTGTCCATAACAAGTAACTGTTCAGGTGTTAGCCAGTTCCTCGAGCTCTTTCTGATAATCGGCCGCAACTTCGATACTGGTATCGTCATCCATGTTTTTCTTGTACTCCAGGTTCCGATCACCCGGCACCACAACCTTATCTATACCGCTCCTCGGTTTTTGGGATCGAACCTCTTCATTCAGGCTTTTTATTGACGTGTCATATTTATCACGACTCGTAACTTTGTCGATCGCGATCGCGATGATAAGGCCGCCGTGCTCAGTTTCTATGTATTCATCACTCATTTCGGAACTGGCTCGCGCACCAACGAGAGCGCTCGTCATCACCTCCAAGAGGTAATTGATGTTGTAGCCCTTATAGCCTCCGCCCATTGGAAGCAGGTTCGAGACGCCAACGTTATTCAACGCTTTATTTGCGTCTGTCGTTAGCTCACCATCAAAGTCGACTGCTGTATTTGATGGTAATGGCGTCTGTTCCTTCTTCGCAGCAACAATCTTAAAATACGGTATTTCCGACGTTGCCATGTCTATAACAATGTCACCTCTGTCTCCAGGAAACCCATACGTCATTGGGTTTGTGCCAAAAATTCCCTTAGTGCCATGTATCGGAACCACGGCGTCTGGACCACCGTTCCATGCACCGAGCGCAAAAAGCCCTCGTTTTGCGAGACCCTGCGTCCAAAGATGCATCACATGCATTCCCGCGGAATTAATAACACTGACCATTGCTATGCCATTCGCTTTCGCCTTTCTCTCCAACTCGTCGTGAATTTCCTTGATCTTGAGCGATGGTCCTCTTCCCTCGAAGTCATACTGCGTGTAGCCGGGCAAATCTATAGTCTTCTTGATTGAGCCTTCCTTCCCCAGCCACGACTTTATATCTTTGATCATGTCTTCGCGATACTTGTTGTCTGGTGGCGGTTTACGAATATCTGTCTCAATGACTTCGCTGGCAAAATATTCTGCTTCTTCAGGAGAAATGTACTTTTGTGTTGCGGCTATAAGGAGTTGTTTAAGTTCCTTGATTTTCATGATGGCATCGTAGCACACCCTTGCTTTTCTCGTGATACAATGGCCCATTACCAATGTAGATACAAATTATGGGAGAAGGTCCTGGAATAGATCGTGGGGTTGCAGAGCAGAGTCCGCAAGGAAATAAGCTGATGAGTATTGGGGATGATATTAATACCGCGATCGGGAAGGTTGGCGGCCTGCCCGACGAGAAGAAGAAAGCCGGCTTTTTGCATTTTGTTGCACTCGTCGGACGCAGTTTGCACCGCAGAAGAGCTTACCAGCAGGACTGAAGCCCATTGCAGCAGTGACTTACCGAGTTAAATGGCTTACTTCGAGGGTTTGAGTCGTAACGGGCGTCCAAGTCGCTCATTTAGCGCCCGAATATACAGGTCAGGGTCATTGTAGTAAGTAGCTCTTTCACGATCTATTCTTTCATACTCTTCAGCGGTAACCCAGTAATGATTCTCGAGAGTATCGCGTATCTTTCTTCGTACAAGATCGCTGCCGCCTGAAATTCGATTGACATCGACAAATGCAAGGAGCGCGTCACAATCAATACCCATGATTACCGATTGGTTTAGGAGACCGTCCAAATGCGCTCGCGTAAATTCGTAGGGCGCAAGTTGAATTGGTGAACCTAGGAGAGAGTTCGTCCGCCGAGCGACGTACTCTTCTTCATCCGAATAAAACTTGTGATAAGAACGCACTTTACCTAACAGTGGCTCTAATAATGCCCATTCTCGTCTTGCTGTTTTTACAGCTTCCGAAAATCTAGGGACTGTACGAAGTGCAGATAGGGATGCGTCTGGAGATATATCTTCGTCTTCATCAAAATTTATGTCATCAATTGATTTCCCCCAGATTTCTTCAAATGCCTTATGTTCACGCTCGTTATCTTGAGGCGAATAGTATCGCGATATATTGATTGGATTTTCACTGACTAAATGAGGCGCAAATAAATTTTCGTCCGCTTTTTCAATAGCCCGACTGACTAAGGACTGGTGTTCAGCAAAGAATTTTCTTAAGAAGTTCGGCGTACGAGGATTGTTTACCCCTGAGAATTGCTCTGTCATCTTGTGCACTACGTCAAACCAATCTTGAACTTCCCACCGCACTCGATCATCACAGGTCCAGTGCTCAAGCGATGAGCCCTTTAGCCTCGCTTCTAGGAGCGGTAAAGCGGCACGAAAATCACCGGGTTTATGCCCATGTTCCATCTCGAACTCTTTTATTGCTGTTGCATATGCCTGTTCACCACCCTTTAGCTCCTTTAATTCGTGGACCGCTTGCTGCAATAAGCTGTACTTTTGATAATCAGAAAAGGAACCTGATAAATGACGTACTGTGTCGAATGTATGTGACAGCCACTGCGTTCCTGCGGGCATTGGCCAGTTCTCCTGTTTTCCGTCTAGTGCATTTTCAAGCATGATCACAATTCTAGCGCAGTTGTACAAGCAAAGTCTATTTTGTTACGGGGAGGGCTTGGCCAAGAACATTTCTTGCTTCCGTCGAAGCAAGAAATTTCTCGGCCCTGGAATTGCGACCCGCTTTGCTAAGCGGGTACCCCGCAATTCCTTGCAAGTTCCGCTCGCAAGAGTGCATCGCACTCTTGCTCCCCGTCAGACAAAATTGAAAAAACTCTCCGCACGGAGAGTTTTTTCAATTTTGTTGCGGGGGCGGGACTTGCACCCGCGACCTCCAGGTTATGAGCCTGGCGAGCTACTACTGCTCCACCCCGCTATATACCTGAAATATTTCATTTCAGTTCGGAAACAATACCACTTTTGAATGATCAAAACAAGCGGCGCAGTTACTGGATGAAGTTAAATTCGCGGAATACTTGTTGATACAAACCGATCACGCGGTTTTTTTCTCGTTCTGAAAGTGGATGCTCCGACCCTTCGTGCGCGACGCGGTTACGCACTTTGTGCGCATCCCACGCAGCATCGATAGAATTGAAATCCCCGCGCGCCACCTGCTTCATCTTTTCGGCCATCGTTTCGCCCTTGTAGCCAAGCACATCAAGGAGTTCGTTCAACATGATATCGGCCTCGAGAATGGCGAGGCGCCATTTGTGCTCATCTGCAGAGTTTGCATGTTCCATCACACGCTGCCAGCGCAGCTGCGTACGAGGCACATCTGTTGCCGCAACGGGATGTGCGGCCTTGCGGAACTGCATATGCTCCGCACGACGGATCTGTAACAAACGGATAGCTGAGTACACAATACCAACCGAGAGGAGCAAGCACGCAAATATCGAAAGCGGAAATACTGGACCCCACACATACACAACTGTATCTGGCGTCCATCCGGTTTTAACCTCCTGCAAAAACAGCGCCGTCAGGTCCGGGTGCGGCGTCGTTAAAAAGTCAACGACGACCTCTTGCGTCGAGGGTTCCATGCGTAAAGTATAACCTCTTCACTGCGCTAGAGATGCCCTTTCTCAACAGCTTCTGCAATCGTGAACAGTGTCTGTTCAGCACGATGCGATGCGATGATTTGGAACCCAACAGGAAGCTTCTTCCCCTCTCGCTCCACAGTTCCTGATGATACTGAAATAGCCGGGACACCAGCAAGGTTCACCGGCACACTAAAAATATCTTCGGCATACATCGCGAGCGGATCAGCAGTCTTTTCACCAAGTTTAAACGCAGGCGACGGTGTCGTCGGTAGCACTATCGCGTCGACAGACTTGAGCGCGGTGTTAAATTCCTCACGAATAGTCGAGCGCACGGCACGAGCCTTGCGGTAGTAGGCATCGGAATAGCCAGAGGAGAGTACAAACGTACCCACCAAAATGCGGCGACGCGCCTCAGGACCAAATCCCTGTCCGCGCGATTTCGTATACACGTCGCCAATAGTCTCTGCCGGGACCGAAAGTCCATAACGAATACCGTCAAAACGCGCTAAGTTCGTCGATACTTCCGCCGGCATCACAACGTAGTAAACGGCAAGGCCGTATGGCAGCGTCGGCATGTCTACATCGCGAATCTCGTATCCTTCGTGCTTCAACTTCTCTAAAGTTGCTTCAAACACGACAAGCACGTCGGGATCAATCCCCTTTTGCAGAAAGGCTCGTGGAACACCAAGTACTTTTGCCGATTTCTGAGCAATTTCTGCATCGGGAAGCGACGTTGCATCGTGCACATCATGGCCGCGAATCACATCAAAAATAATCTTTGCGTCTTCCGCAGTTTTTGTGAGGGGGCCAATTTGATCGAGTGACGATCCCATCGCGATCAGTCCAAAACGAGAAACGGCACCATAGGTTGGCTTCAGTCCGACCAGTCCGCAGTGCGCTGCGGGTTGACGGATGGATCCTCCGGTATCAGAACCAAGAGCAGCAAGTGCAAGATCGCCGGCAACTGCTGCGGCAGAACCACCCGAGGAGCCACCAGGAACACGAGTAGTATCGTGCGGATTCTTCGATGGACCATACGCAGAATTTTCGGTAGATGACCCGTGCGCGAACTCGTCCATATTTGCCCTGCCAAGAAACACAGCTCCCTGCGCGCGCAGTTTCTCGATCACTGTCGCGTCGTACGATGCGTGGTAGTTCTCCAAAATCTTTGACGCTGCGCTTGCAATGCGGCCCTTGATCAAAAGGTTGTCCTTGATGGCGAGTGGGATGCCCGTAAGCGGATGTGCTTCGCCCCTTGCAATCATAGCGTCCGCCTTCGACGCTTCTTCTCGCGCAGAATCAGCCCATACTTCCAAATACGCATGAATTTCGCCGTCTTTCTTCGCAATGTTCTCCAAATATGCGTTCGTCAAATCGAGCGCGGAATATTTTTTAGCGTCCAAGTCCTTGCGTGCTTGCGCAACAGTAAGCGTGGAGAGATCCATACTATTTTTTCTTGAAGATCACTTGCTTCACGACAACCTGATTATCACGCGAGGCGGGGGCGGCCTTGAGAAGATCGTCAGTGTAGATACCACTTTCATGGGTATTTGTATCGTCACGCATGATATTCCGGTGTTCCGGAGATTCAGCTTCTGTCGAAGTAGTCACGGCCTGGATCGTTTCAACAAATCCCAAAATTGCCGGAATTTCCTTCTCGAGTCGGGCGAGTTCCTCGTCGGAAACTTCAAGCCGAGCAAGCTTGGCGAGCGCTATAACATCAACCTGCGTCATTGCGCACACTATACGTTCAAAATGCAAAAAAGAAAGGACGAGCACGTGCCCGTCCCCTCCCACTCGATCATGCAGCGAAACGCTAATCCCCGCTGCCCCACCAACCCGGCTTGACGTCCGTCTCGAGGAACCGCAAGCCCTTGGTGAACGTCATGGTCGCGTCGGCGCGCGTCTCGACCGAGGCCCGCTTCGTCTTGAACCACGGACCGACGACCGTGCAGTGTCGCCCATCGCTACCACCGCCGTCCCCAAAGAGACCGGAGTTCAGGTGGACTTCGGCGTCGAGATTGCCGCGCGGCTCGTAGCACCTGCCGCCGCCCCAGTCCCACATACATGCCCGCTTCACCTTGGAGCAGACGCCTGTGTAGACGTCGAGTCTGAAGGTTGTGTCAGCCGCTTGCGCAAACGTCGTCGACGCTGCAAGTGCGATAGCCATCAGGGAGATTCTCATCCTCAGCACCTCTCTCGTTCGTGTGGTGCTAGCGTTGCTAGCCACGTGTGTACTACCACCGTGGCCTCTTTAT
>Ga0207952_1000610_pt1 | contig 24439 bp, 35 predicted proteins | sample SubbioR12Aug_8Ca_FD_184831 | JGI IMG/M metagenome (GOLD analysis project Ga0207952, IMG submission 184831) | Serpentinite rock and fluid subsurface biosphere microbial communities from McLaughlin Reserve, California, USA - CR12Aug_8Ca (SPAdes) | ecosystem: Environmental > Terrestrial > Deep...
AGCGCCCACCGTGGCCACGGCAATCAAAGGATGGCTGGCGAGCAGCAGCATGGCGGTCCTCACGCCCATAATAGCATTGGCCACATTGCCAATTCTGGCCACCAGGGACGCAGCAAACAACCCCGCCATACCGGCGGCCAGACCGCCGGCCACCGTGACCATTTCCTTCATGTGCCCAGATAGTCCGCTGATGGCGCCGGCAAGGCTCTTGCTGACGCCTTGCGCCTGATCGACCTTGCCAACATACAGCTCAAACTGGTTGGCCATTTCCTGCACGGAACCGCCGACGGTTTTGGGCATGGCGGCGGCCTCTGCCTTCATGTGTTCATAACCCTGGAGGATGGCTGCAAATACTTGCTGGCTGCTGATTTTGCCTTCTGACATGTCCTTTTTCAGCCGGCCCATGTCGGTGCCCAGGCCTTTCAATACCACCCGCACCAGCTTGATATTGGTGTCTGTCAGTTGCCCAAAGTCTTCCCATTGCGCCGTCCCGGAGGACAACACCTGTGATAACTGGGTGATGGTGGAGCTCGTTTCAGCTATCGACGCCCCGGAGGCTTTCAGGGAGTTTACAACAGCCTCGGTTACTTTTAGCTGATTTTCCTGGCCACCGGCATACTCGCGACTGGATTCGGCCAGCCGGGTGTACAGTCTGGCCACATCCCGCAAGGGGGCCTGCGCGGCGGTGGCTATCTGATTGATGCGGGTTTGCGCGGTAGCAAATTCATACGCGGATTGGGTAACCAGGTTCAATCGCGCCGTCATCAGGCTATATTGATCAGCGGTGTTAGTCAGCGCTTGCAAGCTGCGTAAACTATACTGCGCCGCAAAGAATTGCTCAGCCAAACGGCGGGCGCTGGACAGCTGTTTGCTGATAGACTCCAGGCCCTGGCGGGTTTTTGAATAACTGCGCTCGCTTTCGTCGCCGTGTTTTTGGGTCGCTGCCGTGATTTTTTCCAAATCACTGGTCACGATTTTAAGCTTGCCGTCGGCGTCTTTGCCGTCTATCTTTATCTTTATGCCTAACTCAATATCCTGACCCATGGCTCACTTCACCGTTACTGTGCTATTGATGCTGGTTATCGGCCTGACCATCATGCTGGCCATGGCCGGCCATTATTGGCTGTTATGGATCATGCTGGCCGGCGCGCTGGCGCAGATCGGCGACCAGGTGTTTTTCAAAAGGTAACTATTCAGTCCGCGTAGCTCCGATTAGCGAAGCGTAATCGGAGGAAAGAAAGTCAAACATGCGTCCGATTACGCTATCGCTAATCGGACCTACGAGCTCCATCAGGAGAGAGCAAGCTTTCCCCCTTTTCTGATTCGCTGAATAGTGACTTCAAACGCGATATTAATTCGGCTGGTGTTTTTTTCGGGCTTCAGCAAATACCGCCAAGGCCGCCGATTCCATCACTTGCACATCCGCCCATAACGCGCGGCGGTCTTTCAGCCGCTGGATGCGCATGACCACCTCCAGCGCCGCATAATCCAGCCCAAACACTTCGCCCATGCCGCCGATGCGCCACTGGCTGGATAGCGAAACGAACAACATCACCGCCGCCCAGTTTTCCGGGTAGACCACGAACCATGCAGGGGGCGGCGTTTCTGCCGCCTCCTCGACCACCGGTAAATCAATGCCCAGCGCGGCAAAATCAGCGTTTAAATCGGTGGTTTCCGCCGCCTGGCCGCCGCGCGCCCACCATTGCGCGGCCGCTATCAGTTTTTTCGTTTGGCACCGCCCGAAATGGACTCGAACCAGGCACTGATGACACTGGGCCGCACCGGGTAAATGTCCAGCAGCTTATCGCGCAGGGCCGGGCTAAACTCGATTGGCTCGCCGGCGGCGTCGGTCACCTCGTCCCAGCCGATCAGCAGCGTGGTGGCCAGGTCGTTGTCGTCGATCTCTTTGGCGGTCGATTGGGCAATCAGCGCGTCAAGCTCGGTTTGGCTCAAGCGCGGGAAGTGCGCCTTGAAGGTTTTGGGTTTTACCTTGCCCTTTTCGTCGACAAACTCGACGGTGACGGGGTAGGCGATATGGTCGGACTGGGTGGCGAGTTGGAACATGGTCATCCTGTGATTTATTTTACTGTGAAAGCTGGGCAACTTGTAGGAGCCGGGCAACTGTGGGAGCGACGCCTACGTCGCGAATGACGGCCTTCGTCGCGACGTGGGCGTCGCTCCCACAGGCGTCGCTCCCACAGTTGCCGTCGCTCCCACAGGCTTTAGCTGGCGTAGGCTTTTTGGCCGCCATTGGCGGTGATGGACAGCTTGGTATTGACCATGCCGCCAGTCGAGCCGCCGGGGATCAACGTCGCACCAATGGTGCCGGCAAATACCACGCGCTGGCCGTTGCGGAAGGCGATCATGAAGGCCCGGGTGTCCTGGGTGTCCGAGGCTGCGTTGGCGGCGATCAGGCCGGCGTCGGCCACGTCCCACGCCGATTCCAGCGCGTATTCGATGGCCGAGGCCATGCCCGGTACGGAGCTTTTGACCGTGTCGGCCAATAGTGTGGTGTCAATTTTGTCAAACTCGCCGCCGGAGGCCGACACCGTGGTGGTGGCGCTCAAGGTGACCGGAAAGGTACCGGTGGCCGAGACCAGCTGCCAGGTGCCCGAGGTAAAGGTGCCGTAGCTGCTGGAATCCACGCCTTCCAGCGTGAACGAGGTATTGGCCACCACGGCCGATACCCTGAACACCCGGCCGTTGACCTGGCTCATGCCCTGCGCGGTCAGCAGCACGTACGAGCCTATGGCAATGCCGGTCGTGGAGGCGGTCAGCACCACGCAGGCGGCGGCCTTGTTGATGCTGGTGACTGCAACAGGAGCGGGCAGCGTGTTGGACATGCCGACAGTAACGCCGGTCCAGGTAGTGATATTGGCCATGGTAAATTCCTCAGTATTGGAGATAAGTGGGGGTGGTAAACGTGTCTTTCCAGACATGAAAGCCGCCGACGAAGGACACGAGCGCGCCGCCGGCGTAAGTCAAGGCCGCAAAATCGGCATGCGGCTGCCAGTTCAGCAGCGCCGCCTGCACGGCGGTTTGCAGCACGAAGCTGGTATCCGCCGCATCACCGCCCCGGCTATCCTTGACGTTTTTGACGACGATGATGACGGCGATCTGCTGGGTCACGGCCTGGATCAAGCCAACGGCTGACTCGTTATCGCCCGCCCGCTGCTGCTGCTGGAACACATAAGCACCCGGATCGGCCAGCCGGCCGGCCAGGATGCTGGCCAGATCGCTGGCGCCGGCCACCTCCTTGAAGGCGGCCACCTGGCTGCGAATGCGCTGCTGAATGAGGGGGCGAATGTTGATCATGGCTGTAGTTTATGCACTTGCCTGGGCTATGGAATGTGAAGTGCTTCGGGTGTTTAAGTAATTAAGCATAAGTTTTCAAGTATAACGATGCAGGATTAGCCTCTTTCTTGACTTACTGTGAAAGCCGGGCAACTGTGGGAGCGACGCCTACGTCGCGAATGACGGCCTTCGGTCGCGACGTAGGCGTCGCTCCCACAGACATTAGCTTTCATGTTCCGGGGTGATGCACTGCCTTCATGATCGTTAGAAGAAACACCCGAAAATTTTAGCTTAGTTACTTACTTACCAGTTGTCTGCCGCAAACCGGGGCGCATGGCTGGCAATCTGCGGCGCGGCGCTGTCGGGCTGCGTGGCTCCCAGCACATCGGGCCCTAGTGTGATCTGGCCTTTGGCCACGGCCATCAGGTATTTTATGGCGGTATCGTAGCGGGTGGTAACCGGCTCTATGGCCTGATCGTCGTGCAAATAGTAGCGGGCAATGTCGCAGGCCAGGCGCGTCAGATTGGCGGGCACTACGGCCAAGGGCAGCGGGTAGGCCGTCAAATAGGCATTGATGTCGGCGTCGGCGTCGGCTATGGCCTGATCCAGCACGGCGTAATCGATGCTGCCGGTATTATCGCGGTCGGTGAGCTGGATCAGCTCTGCCTCGCTGAAGCGGTCTATCAGGTGTTGAACCGTGCAATAACTCATAAAATCGTCATCTCCAGATCATCATCCCAGGCCAGGCCGCCTGGGTGATTGACATCGTGCGTGACCAGGCGACCGCGGTAGCGGCCCGTGATCAAATCGCCCCGGCCCAGCCTGACTACCAGCTTGGCCGGGTCGGCAAAATCCCAGGCGGCGGGATAAATGGCCGAATCCAGCGCCAGGGCACTGCCGACCAACACCAGCCGGGCGCGGGTTATCAGGCTGTGGTCAATGGCTACCGTATCGATGCTCAAGATAAAATCCGATTCGGTATCGGTGCCCGAGACGCCGATTAATTTCAACTTTGCCATAATGCCGTCCTGGCCGGGGTGGTGTGGGTCAGGCCGCGCGCCACGGGGGTTGTGGTAGCGCTGCGGGTGATGTCGATGGGCTGGGCGTGCCGGGCCGGGGTGGCGTCCGTCACGGCCAGCGATACGCCGTCGACCAGCCCTTGGGCCGGAAACGGCCGATACAGCGGATCGCCCCAGGCGGTCATAGCCCAACTGGCCGGCGAGACCAACCAGTTGATTTCGCCTAAGCTGTAGCCGCGCAAGGCGGCCGCAATCACCGAGCCGTCATCCGGCATGCCAATATTATACGGCTCCATGGCCGGGCCTATGCCGGCCGCGCCGCCGCGATTGATGAGATTGGCCACGAAGCGGTTGCCGTTGGATGTCCAGTTGAAGGCCCAGGCGCCGCGTTTGGGTTGCAAGCTGTTGGCGTAGGCGTCGCCAACCGGCAGGTTGCGGATGATGCTGCCCAGGTAGGCATCGGCGGCCACCGGCGCGGTACCGGCCTTGAAGGCCTGCCAGTCCACATCATGCGCCTGGCCAAACCAGGCCGATTCGGTGGCATTGATGCCGGTATTGGTTTCGTGGGCGTACCGGCATTGGTGGCCGGCAGCCTGCATCATTTGCCAGGCGTACCATTGCCAGGGGTGTTTGCCGTTGCCGCTGTAGTCGGCAATCATGGCAAAATAATCGACGCTGCGCCGGCCTTGGGCCTCGGCCCACAGGCAATCGTCTATCATGCGGACCGTGGCAGGGTAGGTTTCAGCCGCCGCGCCGTCGTAGGCCGGGAAGCCAATGCGCCCCCAGGGGATGATCGCCCCGCCTTGGCGCAGCCACCAGGGGTCGAAGGTCATGGCCACCGGGTAGCCGTTGCCGTTGGGGGTTACCGGGGTTGCACCGGTCAGGGCTGTGCTGCTGGCCGTGGTATAGGACGTGCCCACGCTGTTTTTGGCGGGATCGTGCCCGGCCAAGACCGTCTGCAAGTCCCGGCCATACGCAGCAGCCCCCAGCCCGCCCAACGCCTGCCAGTAGCGGGCGGCGCCCAACATGGCGTCGGTGGATATGCCGTAGGGGTTGCCGCTATTAAAGCCTGGATTGGTGTTGCCGTCGTTGAATTTGGCCGGCACGCCCGCCGAGCAGATCACGGCCTGGATGCCGTGGGCGGCGATGTAATCCGCCACGGGGACGATGATGTCAGCGTAGCGATTGGCGGCAGCTATATTGTTGGCCGGGTTGGCGCCCAGCGCGAAGCTCAGCCGGTGACTGCCCAGCCCGCGGGCGGCCTGGTAATAATCGGCCACCGCCGCCGAGATGCCGCTGTCGCTATTGACGATCAGCAGCACCTGGGCGGGGTCTATGCGCTGGTCGGCGCTGACCGGCGGCGCCAGGTAGTCGCCGATGACCGCCATCAATCGGCCCAGGCGCTGAGCTTGGTCAGCGGGTTGGCGCCATAGGCGGCCACCAGGGCATTCACATTGGCAGGCAGCGGCGCGTTCACGAACTGCATGACCTGTATATCCCGGAGGTTTAGCGGCAGCGTCATCGAGTCGTTGGTGACCTGCAGCAGGCTGAAGGCCGGGGATACGGCATGATTGACGGCGGCCCCGGCGGCCGACTGGCTGCCGTTGACCCAACCCCACAGCCGATTAGTGACGGCATCATACGCCAGCACCACGGCCACATCGGCGGGGCCGACGGCGGGTAGCAGCGGCGCGCCGGCCAGCATGAAAACGCTGTTCAGCGCGGCTTCCAGCGAGCCTTGCGGTACGAGGTAGGCGATCAGCTCGACGCCGCTGCCGCTGATCGTCACACTATGGTTCGCGCCTACCTCATTTTGCACCAGGCGGAAGGCCATCAGCAGGCTGCTGCCGGCCAGGTGGACGGTGGTGGGCGACAGCTCCATCCCATCGAAACCCGGCGCCGCCACCAGATAGCCACCGGCTACCGTGCCGCTCCAGGGTTCGACCACGCTGCCTATGGCCGGGGTGGCGCTGTCTGTCAGCCAGAACAGGTATTGGCCTTTGGTGGCTACTTTGCGTTTTGCCAGGCGCGCGGCGACTGAGCCGCGTGAGCCTTTCATTATGCCGCCTCGGCCGGGTCTGCCGGCTGTTCTGCGGCGGCCTCGGCGGCTTTGGGTTTTTTGGGCGCTTTGGGCGCTGCCTCAGCCTCAGCCTCAGCCTCAGCCACCACCTCAACCGCGCGCCAGTCCAGCAGGCTGTCGAGTTGCGCGGCGTCAATGCCGACGCGGTCGGTGTCGATCACCTGGCCACGCGGGTACTGTTGGCCGTTGTGATGCAGGTCGGTCAGTAATTTAAGGGCGGGCATAATGGCTCCTGGCTGGGTTTAGGCGATGGCGGCCGACAATAGAAAGCCGAACTCCGGCGCGGGCACGACTTCCCGCACCGATTCGCCGGCCCGCACCCTGACGCCGCCAAACAGGCCGATATCCGGGTCTTGCAGGGTACCGGCCACGCGCTGGCCAAACTGGGCGGTAAAGCCCCAGCTATTGCCGCCTTGCGGGTCGATTTGATCGGCTGAGGATTGGTAGATGCCGGCGCAAAATTTGCCCCACAGCCGGGTTTGCACCATGGCCTGGCCTTTGTTGGCGCTGTTGAACCAGCCGTCGCCGACGATGATTTCGTCCACTTCCAGCAGCTGCGCCACTTGTTGCTGATTGACCTTGCCCGCTTGCGCGCCAGACCAGAAGGCGGCCTCGATGACCTTGGGGTGCATGCTGAGTTTGGTCCACACCGCGCGGCCCATGACAATCTTGTTTGGCCGCATAAAGGGCTTATCCAGCTCGACCAGCAGCGCATCGATGGGGTTGGAGCTGGCGTAGTCGGACCATTGGCTGGTGCCGGATAGCGTGGTGGCAAAGGCGTAGTTGCCCGCCGTGGTCATGATGCTGGACACGCGCTGTTCCCGGCGCAATTCCACCAGGCTCATCACGCGCTGGGTGGCCCGCATCAGTGCCGATTCGTGGGGGCTGTTCATGGCGTCGCGGTTGGGTACGCGCTCGTCCAGGCCTTGATCCTGGGTGGCCAGATAGACCGGGTCTTGTTGGCTGTTGGCCAGCTCGTTGACTTGTCCGGTGCGGCCGACAAAGGTTTCCACCGGGGTGATCCAGTCCGCCATGCGGTCTTTGGCGTAAATAAATTCTTGCGCGTCCACCGTCACGCGCGGCATGACGTGATCGGCGATAAAGGTTTTTTGGCGGTATTTGATCGCCACCGCACTGAGCGACGGCACGATAATCAGCGGTGAGTTTGCGTTGGCCATGTCGATTCCTGATGATGATGATTAAATGGTTAGCCCTGCATCACAGATGGTGATAACAGCACGGGGATGATGTCGCCTGCGACGCCGGATTTCAGCGCCAGGCCGATGATCTGGTTATTGCTGCCGGCGGCCGGGGCGGCATTGACGCCCTGACCGCTGGCGTTAATGGTCAGGCGCTGCCCACGGGTGACCGTGCCGCCGAGTTTCAGTTCGGCAATGCCGGACACGGTGATGCTGCACAGCGAGCCATTGGTGACGTCGGCGGCGGTGTGGCCAATTTCGTTGATCACGCCTATCAGCAAATCACCCACCGCCGTGGCGGGCGAGACGGTATTGTCATCCGCGCCAAATTTGACGACGGTATACGGCAGCATGGCCGCAGAGCCCAGAAAGGACTTGATCAACGCTTGATTTTTGTACATGGCTTACGCTCCTTGGCTGACGTGTTGAATGGCGGCAATATCGTCGATACTGATGCCCAGCGCGGCTTGTTCGGATTGGTAGCGGGTGGCGGCGGCGGCCAGCGTGGTGGCGGCGTTGGCGCCCGAGGCATGCGCGCCGCCATCCGGCGCTTTGCCACCGGTTTGGGTGCCGGCCAGGGCCGCTATGGGCTGGGCTGTGGCGATAAATTGCTGTAGCGCGGCTAAATTGGATTGGCCTAACTCACGCGCCCAGCTCTCCTGGGCGGGCAGTAACTTGCCTACCAACAAGGCCGGTTTCACCAGGTCGTCAATTTCTCGCGCCTGGTCTTTGGCCTGGAGTGCGGCCAGCTCGGTTTGCATGGCGCTTAAGGCTGTCACCGGGGCAAATTTAGCCGGGTCTGGCGTTTGCGCGGATAGCTCGGTATTTTGGGCTTTCAGCTGTGCGTTCTCGGCTTCGAGCTCGGCAAGCTGGGCCTGGAGTGCTTCAATGGTCACGGTGTTGTCCTCATGAGTGATAAGGGGAATGTCAAATTGATCGCCGGCGCCCAGTACGGTGGCCGATGTGTTGCGGTCTGCGCCTAATGCCACCACCGATACCTCGCGGACTCTACCACCGCGAAAGATGGTGACCGGGCCTGCAAAGGTTTGGTGGTTGACGCTGACGCTGCTGCCAGACGGCACGTCTTCGACGCTGCTGGGCCAGATGCCCACGGATAATTGCCAGGGGAAGCCTTTGTCCGCTTTGGCGGCCACCATTGCCGCCGCCGCATCGATGTCGGCAAACAGCGTGGCTGCTATGCTCAGGTTGCCCGCCGTCGTGGCCGTCGTGACGATGCCGACCGTTCCCTCCTGATCATGTCCCAGCAATAGCGGAATGGGGGTGGCTACTGTCAGGCTGGCCAGATCGATGACCAGGTTATTCCAGTAACCGTGATCCGTCACCAGGCCGCCGGCATAGGCTATGCCGGTCAATGTCCGTTCGTTGGTTTCCGCCTCGGCAGTAATGCCCGCCGTGGCCAGGAATTGAAAGGCGTTTTTGGGGTAGGTTTTTTTGTCCATGGGCGCAGAGTAAAGCCCTGCGCGCGACTAGGGAATGTGAAGTGCTTCGGGTACGCTGTGCCGGCAGAGGGTGGGATGGGCTGACGTAAGGCAGTCCATCGCTTACCCGCATGGGCTGCGCTTTGCTTAGCCCATCCTACGGGCTATTGAATTGAACAATTTGCATAATAAGGATATTCTTTACCCATGGCTGGCAACATATCTCCCTGAGAGCCACACAATAAAGGCGAAAGGCAAATCCCATGGCAAACGAAAGAAAAACCGAAAACATTGTCCGTTCTCACTTTGAAAAATTCAAAAACATTATCCATATTGAAGAACAGGCATCAGATAACGCCAAGATTTCCAAACTCTTGAAGTCAGCCTCAAAAAAAGCAAGCGGACACGGTAGACCTGAGTTTTTAATTACATTCAACGCTAATTCAGACTTATTAATTGTCGTTGAATGCAAGGCTGATCTTGCAAGGCACGAAAGTCAAAATAGAGATAAATTTTCTGACTTTGCGGTTGACGGAGCTTTGCTCTACGCATCTTATCTGTCAAAAGATTTTGATGTCTTGGCAATCGCTGTCAGCGGTGAAACTAAGCAAAATTTAAAAGTATCCCATTTTTTACATTTAAAAGATGAAAGAAAAGCGACAGAAGTTTTTGGAGACAAACTTCTGTCAGCCAACGACTATTTAAACGGATACATCAAAAGTCCTGAAAAATTCAGGCAGGACTACAACATACTTTTAGAATTTACTAAAAAACTAAACGACAAGCTCCATGTTTGCAAAATTCCAGAAAATCAAAGGGCGCTATTAATAAGTTCCATTTTAATTGCATTAGAAGACGATGCTTTCAAAACTTCTTATTCCAGGAAGACAACGCCAAAAAGTTTGGCCGATTTTTTAACGAAAACTGTTTCTGAAAAATTAGAAGAGGCTAATATTTCAGGTAAAAAGTTAGAAAACCTAACTATGCAGTTCGGATTTATCAAAACAGACTCGTCTCTTTCGGTTAAAAATAAAGTTCTAAAAGAACTTATTGACGAAATTGATGAGAATATTAACAAATTCATCAAAACGCATGAATATTTTGATGTTCTCGGTCAACTTTATATCGAATTTTTGCGTTATGCCAATAGTGACAAAGGCTTAGGCATCGTCTTAACCCCGCCGCACATCACCGATTTTTTTGCTGAAATAGCTCAGGTTAATAAAAATTCAATCGCCTATGATAATTGCGCTGGCACCGGGGGCTTCCTTATAGCCGCCATGAAAAAGATGATTGAAGACGCAAAGGGCGACAGCGATAAAATCAAAGCCATCAAACAAGCTCATCTAATTGGCACAGAATACCAAAGCCATATATATGCACTGGCCGTCTCCAACATGTACATCCATCAAGACGGCAAAACAAATATCCAGAACGGTAGTTGTTTTGATGCCGATATAATTAAAACGACTAAGGCCAAAAAGCCTACAGTCGGTTTCCTTAACCCTCCCTACAAAGGTGATAAGAAAAACGACATTGACGAACTCTCCTTTGTTTTAAACAACCTGGAATGTCTGGTTGACGGAGGCACTTGCGTTGCTATTGTTCCTATGCAAAGTGCCCTCGCGCAAAGCGGGAAAACCCACGACCTCAAAAAGCAATTGCTCACCAAGCACACACTTGAAGCCGTGTTTTCCATGCCAAACGAATTGTTTTTCAATTCTAAAGTAAATGTTGTCACCTGCATCATGGTGTTCACTGCCCACAAGCCCCACCCTGTTAACAAAAAAACTTTCTTTGGTTATTTTAAAGATGACGGTTTTGATAAACGCAAAAATTTAGGCCGCCTCGATGTATATGACTATTGGAAAGACAGGATAAAAGTGCAATGGCTTGCCGCCTACATAAATCGCGAAAGTATCCAGGGATTAAGCGTAGTTAAAACCATCACCGCCGATGACGAATGGTGCGCCGAGGCATACATGGAAACCGATTATTCCGGTTTAACCTTTGAAGATTTTGAAAATACTATCCGTGAATATGCTGCTTCCGTTATCATAAATAGAACTATTTCCCTCTCCTCTGTGCAATCCCTACTAAGCGCACTCCCATCCGGCAAAGACAATAAGGCTATTTCTGCCAAGACACCACTTGTTCCGCTAAACGCATTGTTTGATACCCGCTATGGGGTCAACATGGAACTCTACAAGTTCGATGAATGCAAAAGTACCGACCCTAATGCCATCCCTTTTGTGTCACGTTCAGAAAGAAATAATGGAGTTGCCGCATATGTCGAAAAAAGAGTCGGCTACGAACCAAACCCAGCGCATACATTGTCTGTTGCCGGTGGAGGCTCTGTTCTCGCTACTTTTTATCAAGACAAACCCTATTACAGCGGCAGAGATTTGTATTACCTCACGCCTAAGCGCACAATGAGCGTTGTCGAAATGCTTTATTACTCAATGGCCATCAAGGCAAACCGTTACCGATATAGTTACGGGAGGCAAGCCAACAAAACTTTTAAACACATCCTCATTCCTGAAAAGATGCCATCCGAGTTTGACATTGCTTACGCCAACCATTTCTAAGCCCGCAGGATGCGGTGAGGCACGAACCGCATCGTTCGCGAGCGATGCGGTGGGAGCGACGCCCACGTCGCGAATGACGGCCTTCGGTCGCGACGTGGGCGTCGCTCCCACAGGCGTCGCTCCCACAGACGTCGCTCCCACAGGCGTCGCTCCCACAGGCGTCGCTCCCACAGGCGTCGCTCCCACAGGCGTCGCTCCCACAGGCGTTTACCGCATCCTGCGGGCTACGAACGACGGGGGCGGGAAGGTTAGCGGGCTTTTGTGATGTGCTGGGTGATGGTGTTGAGGATTTCTTGTTCCCAACTGGCTGGCAAATCAACCGCGCCGTTCCTGATCGGCATGAAGGGGCGGGCGGGGATCGTGGTTTCATGCCCGCCTATCGTTACCCACTGCTCGAAGTTGGCCCGGCTTTTTTTGGCAAACTTTGATGCGCCGGTGTTTTTGTTGACTTTGAAATAGGCTTTCTGCGAGCGGGCGGCCCGCTGGAGATTGGCGCCAAACTGGTGAACGGCTGCATACTCCAGATGGGTGCCTATTGCTACGCTGTCGCGGCCGGGGCGGTGGGTTATCGAGGCGCGGAGGTGGCCCTTATCTAGCAGCGGCTTGCCTGATCGATGCTTTAAAGCATCCCATGGCTTGCCCCATGGATCATGCGAGCCGTTGAAGCCATCGTTGATATGGCTCACCAGCGCCGCGCCAATGTCGTCAAAAACGGGGTACATATCATCAATCCGCTTGCTCAAGCGCTGCAGGGCCTCGGCCACTTCGCGGCTGTCCAGTTCGATTTTGATCATTGCTTTTTATCCGGGTTGGTGTAATCTATGAGGCGTAACGAATTATCGCGTAAGAAGGTTGGCATTGACTTGCGGTTACAGATAATCCGGGGTAGAGCTAAATGCCTATGCTCTATCACTCCCTTCTAAATATCAGTACCCCGTCTCGCTTCGATTCAAAATAAGCCCGTAGGATGCGGTGAGGCACGAACCGCATCGTTCGCGAGCGATGCCCTCTGGGGCACAAGTGCGGTGCACGTTGTTTACCGCATCCTACGAGCTTCGACCTTGATCATGCCGCCTGAGCATATTCACGATGCGAAATAGCAACAGCGGCCCGTAACATTTTTACGTCCCATGTTTCCTCGCCTTTATATTCGTCAAGCAGTAATTTGGCTTGTTCATCAAATGTACTTAGCATTGATAATTGCTCATTATTCATGGCGGGTTTATTGACTTCTAATATTTCCCTCGCACCTAGCATTTCATGCGTGTCACCCATGTCGGCGCTCCAATATTCCAAACTAACCGAATATTCGTTTAAGTATTTCTCTAAGTCTGTCACTGATAGCATGTTCATAAACAGTTCGCGTCATGCAACGGGCGGCGCTTTCCCTATTTCGGCATGCCAAATATGCATGGTTTCTTTTGGGCCGTAAGCGTCAGTGGTAATGCCGTAATCAATTTCCAAATCTAGCGGCATACCGTGCTGCAATAATTCTTCCGATTTTAGCTGCTGTTGCTCTTGGGTTAGGGTTGTTTTTGAACTCCGACCATGCTTCGGCAATGAACTCTCTGATGTTTTCGTTTGCATATCCTGATACCTCGCTTTCTATTGTGCGCTGATTGCGCAACGATTTAAATAAATCCAGCACCTCTTGATCTTTGTGTAATAACAATAAATCGTCTATTTGATGCCCAATTTCATGATCAACAATGCTTTTTAGCGTATCGCACCCAGGTGGGTGGAATGCCGTGTCAACACTATGTTTTAAACTTATGTTTAGATCATCAATGCCTTTGGCGGTTGCCGTGTATTTTTCATTAACCGCGATGCCAGACACCCATTCACGTTGCGATGAATGCGCCCATCTCTCAGTTACTTTCGGCTTTTTTATTTTCCTTTTAGCCCAAAATTCGCCATCAGATGATGACCTGCCCACCTTCACATACTCTTGAACGTACCATTCCGTTTTCTCTTTATGCCACCGCGTATATTGCGCCTGACATGACCCGGTAAACAACTGATTTTTTCGCAATTCAGGAAATTCATTGATGCCGTCGAACAGTGCCTTACTCCATTGATTGACAACATCAACATCTTTAATCTTGCCAAAATCAGCCACATCGACAACATCATTATTAACCAGCCATTTTTCAGCTTCTTCGACCGTTTTGGCGGGCACAAATTCAAGCAGTTTATTCATATCATCAAGTTTAGCATCCAATGCCTGTTTCAACTGCGGCGCCACCTTTCCGGCTTTGTTTTCCACGGCCCGCTTCACCCCCGCCAAGCGATCACGCGGCGAGTAGTCCCAACCCTTATCTGGCTCAGCCGGTGTAATGCCGTCGGGCAATACCAGCGGCTTGTTCAAGCCCTTGCCCTCCCCGCTGCGGGCCTGGGCCTGGGCTTCGGTCAGGGAGACCATGGAACACCGGCAGCGGTAGCCATTGGGGGCGCTGTGGGTGCTTAACTGCGGGTCGTCGATATGCCAAATCTTGCCATCCAGTGCCAAATGCGCCGGCCTGACCCGGCTGTCGTTGATGGCGTCGTACATGAGGTAGGGGCGGTTATCGCGGTTGCGCTCAAACTGCTCCCATTTGCCGGCCATGTATTGGCTTTGCAGGTTGGTGCGGTAGATGTTGTCCAGTCGGTGCCTGGGTAGATCGAAGCCTTGCTGGCGCATGGCCTTTTTCCAGGTGTTGAATGACTGCCCGTCGGTCAGCGCCTTATCCAGCAAGTCTTTGACCTGCTGGATTTGCTCCAGCCCCGCCAGGCCGGACACGGTAAAGGCCAGTTGACGCGCCACGCCTTGCAGTTCGCCGTAGTAGACATCCGGCAAGACCACTTTCCGCGCCAACGCGGCGGCGATGGCTTCGGCGAAGGGGAGGTTAAACGCAATGCTAAGTGGCTGGGTCATATCATGGACAGGTTTGAGAAATATTGAGTCCGCGCCTTGATTTCCATTACCGTGCGCATAGTGTTGACACCTTTAATTAAGTGGTTATAATAACTACCATGAACAGCAAGCAATTGATTAAACAACTGGAACAAGATGGCTGGTACTTGGCGCGAGTCAAAGGCTCGCATCATCAGTTCAAGCATCCGACCAAGCCCGGCTTGGTGACGGTCAAGAGCCCAGACAGCGATATTCCCGCCGGTACGCTGAACAGCATCCATAAACAGGCGGGATGGAAATAGGAGACTATTATGAAATTTACCGTTGTTTTGCATACCGATGATGGCCGGCATTACGGCGTCATCGTCCCCGATCTGCCCGGCTGTTTTTCGGCGGGTGATGGCGTTGACGATGCGTTGTCTGCCGTTCTGGAGGCGATTGACCTGCATGTTGAAACGCTGTTGGAAGACGGCGGTGATATTCCGGCGCGTCTGCCCATTGATGCTCACCAAGACAATCCCGATTATGCTGGCGGCATTTGGGCGGTTGTGGACGCGCCGGTTGAAAAATACTTTGGCCCCGCTGAGAAAATCAACATTACATTGCCTCGCCTGTTGTTGGCCAGGATCGACGGCTATGCTAAAGCGCATGGTGCAACACGTTCCGGTTTTTTGGCTGCGGCGGCACGAGCGGCCATGCGGTGATTAACCCGCATGGGTATAACCCAGCACATCGGCGGCGAACAGGGCTTTTTCCAGTACCTGGCTAAACTCGGTCAGATCGGCCCCGGCCAGCACGGCGGCCAGGCGTTGCTCCAGGTCTTCTGGATTTTTGGCGGCGCGGATGGCGCTGGCTATCAGCTCGGCATCGATGGGGCTGGGCAGCTTGTCCAGCAGCTGATCGCCCAGGTCTTCGATCACCTGTTGTTCTGGCGTAAATACCGGCTTGCCGCCCGCCAGTGTGACCAGGCCGGCGCTTAAGCCGGGGTTGGCTGGGGTTTGTCGGGGTTGAGTCGGCGCCGATAATACGGCCTCGCCGGCTTCCGGCAGCGGTATTTTTAGCCTATTGTGCAGGTAAGAAAGCGGTATCTGCGCCCCCACCGCCACCAGCTTGGGCAGTGCATCGGCATACAGCGCCAGGTCGTCCGGCTCTTGGGTATCGAATACCCAGGCGCCGCGCAGGGCCCAGCCGTTGACGGCGATGATCGCGCCGAGCAAATCCCGCGTCAGCGTCTCGGCCAGCTGCTGGGCGTCGTGGTCGCGAATTTGCAGCCTGACCTCGTCATGTACGTTGGCCGTGGCGTAATTGCCGTTTTTGCCGGTGTCGCTGGTCAGTGTGCCGCCCAAGATGGCCTTGGACATGCTGCGATCTGCCCAGTCGATCAGGGCGGTAAAGCCCTGGCCTTCGCCTTTGATGATGTCAACGGTTTTAAAATCCTCACCGCGAATGCCGTCCAGGATGGCGACCCCGTTGGCGCCCATGCCTTGTAAATCCCTGATCAGCTCGTTTTTTTGCGCCGGGTCGCTAATGTTGGTCATCAGTACCCGCAGCGGGACGCCATACAGCTCGGAGAAGCGTAGCCAGTTTTTGACCGCGAAGTTTTTGAACAAATAGGGCATGACCAGCGCCCGCAGCAAGCCTTGTGTCGCGGGGTATCCGGTTTTGCTGCTGTGCCTGTGCAGCAGCCAGCCGTACGCGTTGAGATCCACGCCGTCCACGGTGCCAGGGCTACGCAGGCGTAGCGTCTGCCGGGTGTCTATATCGACAGTAAACCAGCGCTGCGGTCTGGGCGTTATCATTTTTGGCAGCCACCAGCCGTTTGCCAGGCGGTGCCAGGTGATTTCGGCAGCTGCAAAGCCATGGCCAATGCCGTCGGCCAGGTCGAACACCAGGCTTTCAATATCCAGGCTGTCTGTCAGCAGGTCTTGCAGGTGGGCCAGGTCTTTTTTCTCTCGCGCCCCGGCGTCACGAACGGGCTTTAGCGACCAGTCCAGCTGCGAGACGGCTATTTTGCGCTTGTGCAGCTCGGCAAACAGATGGGCGTCGCGCTCTTCCATGTCGGCAAATAACTCTGACTGCCGGACCAGGTTGCCGCGCTCGGCTTCGGCCATAATATCCAGCAGGGCTTGCACGCTGGAGGCCGGGTGGTGGATAGAGACTTCCTGCTGTAGTAAAGGGTCAATACGTTGTGGATCAGGTTTCATGGCGTTACCAGGCGCTGACGGCGCGGTTAGAGGGGGTATGGACGGAGGCGGGTGCTTGGTTAAGCCTGGCCCAGTTTAGATACTGCGTCATGCTGTCGACTTGGTCATCATGGGTGGTATGCGGAAAGCCCACGATTTCATGTTCAAAATCTGCCAACCAATGCGCGTACGGCGGCAGTGACACCTTGCCTGATTCCACGATCGGCGTGACTCGCGCGGCTCGCATAATTTTATCCCCTTCCGGCTGGACAGGAATGACCGCCAGCTGGGTGGCCTGCCGTAGCTCTTGAGCCAGGCTGACGCCGGACGCTTTGTCCTCGATCAGTAGCGCATGCGGTTTAAAGCGTTCGGCAATCGCTGTGCTGCGGTCGCGCAATGCCGGATAATCCAGCCGGGCGCGTTCAACATGTAGCAATTGCGCCCCTGTCGATGTCTCGCCCCACACCGTACACACGCTGTAATCATTGAGCTGCCCCGGCTTTTGCGCCGTGTCCCAGCTGGCGACGATACGCCGGTAAACGCTGGTGTCCGGGTGCGGCGGCTGGCGATTAAACCAGGATAGTTTAAACAAGCCGCCGGCTTCCGGTACGGGGCGCTGTTGGTACAGCGCGTTCCAGTCGCGCGAACCCACCGCCTGATGGATGGTTTCCAGCCTGTCAAGCGGATAGGCCGCCGGCCAGAGCGCTTGGCCGTGGGTGTCGATGGCGGGCAGGCTGAGGACTACCCAGCCTTCCGCCGCATGTTCAGACAGCAACCACCCGGCCAGATCGTCTTCGTGCCAGCGCGTCTGGATGATCACCACGGCAGCCCCCGGCATTAAGCGGGTATAGGCCACCGATTGATACCAATCTTTCAGCTTTTGGCGTTGCGTGGCACTGCCGGCGTCTTCGCGGCCTTTGATGGGGTCATCGATCAACAATAAATCGGCCCCGCGCCCGGTAATGGGGCCACCAACCCCCACCGCGTAATAAACGCCGCCTTGAGGGGTATGGAAGCGATGCGCCGCGCTGGAATCGGCGGCCGTTTTGACGCCTGAAAAAATCGCTTGAAACCGCGCGTCTGTCATCTGATTGCGTACCTTGCGCCCAAAGCCCGACGCCAGCTCTTGTGCATAGGTGCAGTGTATCAATTGCTTGCCGGGGTTGCGCCCCAGATACCAGGCCGGGAAAAACTCGGATGCCAGCATGCTTTTACCGTGCCGCGGCGGCATGAATATCATCAGACGCTGAATTTCGCCGCGCTCCACCCGCTCCAGGTGGCTGCAAATCAGTCGATGATGCGCCGCCAGCCGATAACCTGGCCATTGGTAAATGGCATAACTACCCAATCGACTAAACGCACAGTCTTCAGGCGTCAAATGCGGCGGAAAAGATGCTGTCACGGTGCGCTTTATCGATACTGACCACTTGGCCCGGCTCATCCAGTTGCCTGATGCGGCGGATGGTTTCAATGGCGCCTGAATTGGCCTCATTCAAGGTTTTGAGGTCGCGAGGCGGCAAACATTCATCAGCCGCCACACTCAACGACCTATCCACCTGCTGCAACACTTTGCGGGCATTGCCAAGGCCCAGCGCCATGTCTGACACACCCGCCTGGACGGATTCATCCATGATATTGCGCATGGCGCCTTGCGCAACATCATGCGCAATACCGGCAATGCTGTCATTGATCCGTCGCCTGACGGTGCCCACCACATCACGCACCCAGGCGTTTTTTTTGGCCCGGTGGCGGATGGTTGACTCGGCGACGCCATAATCGCTGGCAATATCGCGCAAGGGCCTTTTCCCGGCGCGATACTCGGCCTCGATGGCCAGCCAGTCGGGCAAATCAATGTCCCTGCTCAATGATGCCTGCCCAAAAACTCAAGCAGCCTGTCAGCCCCAAACAGCGACGCCGCCCCCAGCACGACAGCAAAGGCCCATTTGGCGCTCTTGCTCATGGCCGCCAAACGTTTGAGTTCCTGCAATTCTTCGACAGTCAGCGCTTTGGAGGTATCGATGAGGTGCAAATCATTGTCAGCCATCAATCCTTTACTCCCACGCCCAAGCCACCGGCGACAGCCGCCCCGACCAATAACACCTGATCTACTGCCTGGCCCGACAAGGCCAGGCCAAAGCCGATAATGGCCGTCACCAGCCAAACCAGCCCTCTGATGGTGCTGCGTTGCGTCCAATCAATTTTAATCATCGTCTACTCTCCAAATACAGGTTGTCAACAGTCTACCCATCCTCGTCAAACAGTGACAGTTGAACTGTTTCAGGTTCATGGCTGGCTTTGGCGCAGATGTTCAGCACTTGCCTGTCCGACAGGCCGGTGATGGCCACCAGGTCGCGAATCGATGCCCCCTCTAGCCTGAGTTGCTGTATTTTCCTATTACGCCGCCGCAATGCAGCCCGGTAGCATTTGGGCAAATACAGAGGCGTGCTGCCGTAGTGGTGCTGCAGGGCCTGCCATTGGTCGGCATCGATGACGCCCTCGAAGTAGGGCGGCATATCACCGCTGTCGGCGATAAATAGCGATTGTCCTCCCAGGCGCTTGACCAGTACCATGGTGGCTGATTCGCCAATGACCGCCATCAACTCGACGACTGAGTTTGGCAACTCATCGCTCATGGTTATTTGCGCAATGCCTCGCCACTAAAACCCTGTCTGTCCAAGTAGTCCATTGCCTCGTAATCTTTGGCGGCCTCTTCGCAGCTCTGGCATTTACGCTCGACCATCAACAAGCGTATTAAATTTGACATTATACGGGTTTCCCGTACGATGCCTTTCAGGCGAACCGTCATCGAAACCCCCACTTTTCAAAAACAGGCCGAAAAAATCTGGTTGGAAGATGAGCGACTGGCGTTTATCGCCTGGATTGCCGAGCATTCCACGGCAGGCGATGTCATCCCCGGCGCGGACGGTGCGCGTAAAGTCCGCTGGTCGGTAGCGGGCAAAGGCAAGCGCGGCGGTGTCCGCGTGATTTATTTCAACCTGACTGAGCAAGGCACGGTGGTGCTGGTCACGCTGTACACGAAGGCGGATCAGGCCAACATCCAAGCCAGTGACATCAAAAAGGCGGTGTGACATGGACATTGAAAAAATAGCACAGGCGATTGAGGCTGATGCGGGCATGCCGCTGGACGACATCCGGCAAAGTTTGGCTGAAATGCAGGCAGGTAGTGGCCGGGTAACCACGGCTGAGCAGCTTTTAGTCCGTTCAGCCCGCGCCAAAACCGGCTTGTCGCAACAGATGTTTGCCGAACGCATCAAAACCCCGGTGGCAACGCTGCGCGATTGGGAACAAGGCCGCTTTGCGCCGCCGGGCGGTGTGCTGTGCCTGTTAACGCTCATCGGCAACCACCCGGATCTGATCGGCGAGCTGGAAGCGGCATAGTCCTGTTTTATCGCGGCTGTCAATAGCCTGTTTTCCAAGCCTAACCCGTCAATCAACCGGACGGCTTTCAGCCGCCCCTTACCTTTGCGTTAAGCGCCTGCTCAAGCATCCTGTCAATCAGCGTGCAAATGCCATAAAGGCATTTCCAGGCCACCAACAGGGCGGCCATGGCCAACTGCAGCGGCATAGCCACGATGGCGCGCAGGGTGCGGATCCTCGTCGTGACGCCCATCAGTCAAACGTACCGGTAAAGCAATACCGGATAAACGCCCGCTCCCGCTGCTGCAGGTCATGGTCGTGCGCCGCCGCATTGGCCGCGTCGAACATCGCCGTAATGTGGTCGCTGGCATCGCTCAGAATGTCGCGCAGTTCATGAATGCCTTCAGCCTGTACGCTAAAGCTAAATCCGGTTTCGATCATGGGTGTCTCCATCCTCTATCCCCTAAGCCAACGCCGAAACGCCAATGCTGGTCACGTTGGAGCGACTGGCACGGTCCATTGCCTCCCGCATCAGCTCGCGGTCGCGCTCGGCGGCGTAAGCCCTGCTCCGCGCCTCATCCAGGTAGGTTTGCACGTGGTCGCCATTCGCGCACAAGGCCACCAGCCATTCGGCAATCGCCTTGCGCCACACCTCGTGATCGATCAGCGCCACATCGTTGACCAGCGTCGCGCCGTTCAGCGTCGCCTCGACGGCCCCGTCCTTCAGCTTGAACTGACTGATCGCCAGGCCGCGGATTTCCGGCTCAACGGGGAACAGGTCAATTTGCATTTCGTCAGATTCGTTGTTGTTTCTTTTAGCCATGGTTAAATGCTCCCGGTCTAGGTTGATGTTGATGCACCGCCGCATGACAAGCAGGGCACAGCGTGATTAAGTCGTTCAAGTCCTCGTGCCCCAACCGGGCATAGGTCAGGTGATGGGCTTCCAAGCCCTTGCCGCCCTGGCCGCACAACTGGCAGCGGCGGCCGTCGCGGAAAATAACCCGGGCGCGAATCGACCGCCATGCCGGGGTTTTCAAATAACGCTGGTAGTCGCGTTGGGTTTTAGAGCGGGATGTCATCGTCAAAGTCGTCGTCGTGGCCATGGTCGGCTGCAGGCTGCGCGCCTGGTTTTGACGCCGGCTGCGAGGCGCCGTCTTTCTTGCCGTCCAGCATCAGCAACTGCTCGCCGACAATGCCGGTGCTGTAACGCGTTTCGCCATTTTTGTCGTATTTCTGGGTTTTAATCCGCCCCTCGATGTGCACCAGCGCCCCTTTGCGTAGGTAATCACCGCAGACTTTCGCCTGTGCGCCGAAGAACGTCACCCGGTGCCACTCGGTCTCCTCCTTGCGCTCGCCGTTGTTGCGGTCCTTCCAGCGGCGCGTCGTGGCCACGTTCAGCGTGGCCATCGGCTCGCCGCTGGGGCGGTAACGTATTTCAGGGGCGTGGCCCAGGCGGCCTATGAGGTGGACGCGGTTTAGCATGATTACCCCGCCTGCCTGTAGTGTTCTCGGCAGTAAAACGGGCCGCCCCCCTTGGTGTTATGCGACAAACCACCGGGCAGCTTGCAGTATGAAACTGCACAAGCGTTTTCAAAATTAAAATCTCGCCGCTTGATGTGATGGGCATGCAGCGTCAACAGCGCATCATGAGCCTTAAGCTTTTCAGCCATGCTCATGTCTCGAGCAGCGCAGGCAATTGCCGACTGCTTAGCCTCGGCCAGTATTTGCAGCGGGTTACACTCGATTGACGGCGCTGGCAGAGCCGCTACCCGATCAGCGTCGGCAAGATTCGACAGATTTTGCTTTCTGGACTTTTCTGCCTGACGGATAAAATCCAACAGCTCGGGGATGCCAGGGCAAAACGTTTTTCCAGCATCGACGTACAACTCATAGCCGTCGGCAATGTCGTTGATGTCAATGCCGCGCAGCTTGGCATACAGACGGCGCTTGTACTGCGTCATGTCATCGTCAGTTTTAAACTGGGCCTGATACTGCCTGCCAAAATCGGCTTTCATGGCTTTGGTGATCTCGACGATTATCAGGGCCAAAGGATCTTTCTGAATTCGATCGTGATTGCTCATTTCCTGGCCCCTATGACGGACAAATGCATACCAGACGCCAGCTCCTGCTCTGTCGGCGCCAGAAAGTTTGCGTTGCTCCACTCGGCGTCCGAGACGCCGGATGGAGCAACGCGGCTTGGATTAGGCTTTTCCCATTCGGCCTTGAATCCCACCCAGCCACGTTCGACGCTGACCCGTACCGCATCGACGATGGAAACCCCGGCCTTGTCGGCTTCGCGCTGGAAGGCGTCCAGGGCCGTTTTGGTAATCGGCGCTTTTTTGGCCTTGCGGTGCTGCACAAAATCACGCGCCAAATCGCCGACTATGCCGTGATCAGCCAGCAGCGTGCCGACTGAGCCGGCAATTGCAGACACGGTTGCCGTGTCGACATCAGGATTCAGTAACCCAGATTCAGGATTCAGTAACCCAGATTCAGGATTCAGTAACCCAGATTCAGGGTGTGCTAGCACGGTGCTTGTCTCGGACTTGTCTTGTGCTAGCACGGTGCTTGTCTCGGACTTGTCTTGTGCTAGCACGGTGCTTGTCTCGGACTTTATTACGCATCCACTCCGTTTATCCCGTTCATGCACGGCATAAACGCCGTTACGGTTTGGAAACTCGCTATCAGCTTCTTTTCCGTGCGGAAATTGATGGTCAAGAAAATGAACAATGCTGATCACTTTTTTCCCATCAGCAACATACCTGTCAATGAATCCCCATTGCTCTAATTCAAAAAGAAGAGGATCAACCTCAACACAGTCATACGGGAATATCTCGCCTTTTATCCGCTTGGGTCTATTTTCTAAGCGCCCCTCTCTGTCTGCTAGCATCCATAGCCCTGGGAACAGCAGCCGCGCCCAAACCGAACACTCGGCTAGATCCTCATTTTTGTAGAACCCTGGCTTTATATTTCTAGCGCGTGCCATTCGCTACCCCTCTTTGTTAGCCATTAACTCTTCAATGGCGGCCAAAAACAAAGGCACATTCGATTTTGAAATAGAAATAATCATCTCTTCGCCTTGCCAGTTTTTTTGAACAATGTCGAGATAATCCTCATTAATCATTACTTCAGTTTCTACTTGTGTGTTTATTTTTTTCATCGTTATCACCACTCATAACCCACGCAAAAATAAAGAGCAGAAACCGGCGTGGTAATCGGCTTTCGGATGCCTCCTATCCGCTCTTGATTGAAAATCCCTGTAAAGTACAAACGAACCATCATCCTGGCTTGGGCTCGCTATTCGGTTTAAACCGCCCACAATCGCGGTCTTTCAAAAGGCCACCCCAAAACAGCGTATTGCCGTTGCGGTTGCCTAAAGTCGTTAATGCCCTACGCAAGGCCGCGTCACCAGGACGCTTTGCCGCGTAGGCGCTGAATTCTGTACACTCACCAACGCCGTAGCCATCGCCAACAGCGTCTTTGATAAATTGGGCGCAGTCTCGGCAGGCGACCAACGCCATCCGTTAAAGCTCCGTAACTCTGCCCGTTTCGGCCTGGCGCTTGCGGCGCATAAGATCATCTCCCACCACATGGATGCAGTAGCGGATCGCCGACGACTTGGATAAGCCCAAATCGCCGGAAATCTCGCGCAATAGCGCAAACTCGGCGGCGTTCAACAGCGTCTCTTCGCGGTAGTCGCGCCTGTCGGTCATGGGCCCCGGCCAAAAAAAGGCCCGGCGCAGCCCATCTGCAGCCGGGCGAAAAGGGCGCAAGGCCCAGGCTTAACTAACAGGAGAGCAGGCTTGACCGGCCTGCCAGCGGTGAAAACAGGCGTAACCCCCATGCTAGAATCAATGCCACCACACAGATCAACTAACACAGGGGTTAAATCATGGACATGCAGCGCGTTCGATCCAGCGCCATTCACTCGGTTGGCTATGACGCCGACACTCAACGGCTGCGGATTAAGTTTACAAATTCGCTTAAAAGTTACGACTATTGCCGAGTGCCGATTCATCTCTATCAATCCCTCATGGCTGCGTCGTCAAAGGGGGATTTTTACAAGCGTCACATTGATGGTCGCTATCGATGTCCCTGATCGTAATGGCCTGGCCGCTCAGCAATTGCTGGCCCGTTGCCGTATCAGCGCAGTAATGCGCCATCAGCTTATCGATAAGCGCAATCTCGTCGCTGAAATCAGTCGTCCAGGCCAGATCATCTGGCATAGCGACCAAGTCCGGCCGGTCGGTGATCAAACAATTATTGCTCGACAACAGCGCCAACTGAATTTGCACCAGCATTTGGGCGGCGCGCTCGCACTGGCCGCACCCGGCAAGGCTGGCGCGTGGGGGGGCTGGGGGGGCTG
>Ga0207952_1000611_pt1 | contig 24423 bp, 24 predicted proteins | sample SubbioR12Aug_8Ca_FD_184831 | JGI IMG/M metagenome (GOLD analysis project Ga0207952, IMG submission 184831) | Serpentinite rock and fluid subsurface biosphere microbial communities from McLaughlin Reserve, California, USA - CR12Aug_8Ca (SPAdes) | ecosystem: Environmental > Terrestrial > Deep...
GTTTATATGGAAGCCAAGAAGCATTGGCCATTAGTAACCTAGCAGACTTTGCCCTTCAAACCAAAGGAAACCCAATGGCCGCTAATTTAACAGTAGGTTCATTTGAAGAATTGTATGAGCAAACCAGTAATCGTTTATTGAATAGAGCAGGCAAAGAAAGTTTTGAAGCATTAAAAATGCTGAACGTAAATGAGATCAAAAATTATCAACCCGTAGCGGGCGTAGTATACCCCAACAGTCCACTCGGTAATTCATTAAAACAAATTGCCGTACTCATCAAAATGAACATAGGATTGGAAGTAGCATTTGCAGAGAGTGGTGGGTGGGACACGCATTTTAACCAAGGTACCCTCAACGGAGTATTCGCTCGCAACGTGCGAGACTTTAGTGACAGCATTGCAGCATTTTGGAATGATATGGGTGCTTACCAAGATGATGTAACCGTAATGACCATGACCGAGTTTGGTAGAACGGTTGCACAAAACGGAACAGGGGGTACCGATCATGGAAGAGCCAGTTGTTCTTTTATATTAGGCAATGATGTGCAAGGCGGAAAAGTATATCAACAAATAGGTTCACTCGCCAAAGACCAATTAGAAGACCAACGAGATCTACCTGTTACCACTGATTTTAGATCGGTATTTAGCGGAGTAGCGAATAAACATTTAAATATCAACAATAACAATGTATTGTTTCCGAAATGGGAGGGGAAAGCGTTAGAAATTTTGAAAGGGTAATTAAAACGCTTTTTTCAGCTCTATTTCAAAAACTCCATATAAAGTATTATATTTCTGTTTAGTGGCTTCAGATCCATCCGCCCGAATAGATTTTATTTTAATTTGGCTACGCTTATAATTTGCATTTAATTCTTCACCTGTGAGTATTTTTCCTTCTATTAAAATAAGAGGGGAAATGCCATTCATACTTGCATGAACTGTACCATTTGCTCTGAGAATAAACGATTGATTATCTATCACTTCAAAAATTCTTTCATTTTTTTCATTTGCTAATTTAATTACAGCCTCGTTTTCTCTACTCTTAACGAATTTTCCAATGCAAACATGCAAGTTTTCAAGTGTTGGCTCTGTTGAAGAATAGGACGAGCTATTTACTAAACCTGCTTTTTGATCATTGATAGGTTTAGTTCTAATACTTGAAATCATAATAACCCCTGTTTCGTTTTTTTCACTTTCATTCGTGTAAGAACCACTTTGGTCGGCTAGAAACGGCAAACCTTTTTTACTCATTTTGAAATTATAATTAACCCTAGAGCTTGTATCAGTTATTGTTATTCTGTAAACACCTCTAGCATCTGTTTTAGTTTCTAGTTGATGGTTAGCTTCTTTTATTGTAACACCAGCAATTGGCTGAAAAGTTGCTTCATCTAAAACTATACCTAAAGTAATATATTTCTTGAGTGGCTTATTAGTGTCTACAAAAGATGTTTCATTTTTCTTTACTGTTTCTTTTGCTTTAAGTAAATCTGTTGCTTTGGATAAACCACTTTTTAAGATTGGTAGTATTTCCAACTTTGTTCTGAATGATAGTAATAGTAAACACAAAATAGGCAGTATAAAAATAAAACGAAATGTGCTAGACTGTTTGGATTTTGATTTGTTCATCATGGTAATTCTTTTTTTTAGAGAATGGATATTAAAATGGCTAACTAAATTATATTTTGAAACACCGCTAACTTCTAACAATCGATATTGGTATATTTTTTTATTGACTCCTGATTCAACCACTTGATTATCTGCAATGAATTCTAAGTTTTGTCTTATTGCATCTCGTAATAGCCACGCAAAAGGATTAAACCAGTTTAATATACAAATGATTTCACTCGAAATAATATCTATAAAATGCTTTTGCTTAACGTGAATGGATTCATGTAAAATGATTTCATGATAAGCAGATAAGTTATGTTTATTTATATTTAGATAAATTGATTTGCCAAAGGAAAAAGGGGCAATTTCTTCATTTATATGGTGAATATTCAACTCACTGTTGAATAAAATAGCTTTCTTATGCAAACGATAAACTGAATACAATTGTATCAATAACCTCACTAAAAAGAAAATCGAAATTGCTATATAGCAATAGGCCAATACTTGCCAGATTGATATTGAAGCTGATGATGTTGATGATCCGTTAATCTCAATTGGCTGATTTAATGAAGTCTCAAATAATATCGGCTGTGTTATTATAGGTATAGCATTAGTAACCTTTGTTATTGTTGGATAAGATTCGTTAATGATTTGAGTAATATCTAGCAATGGTAAAAAAACGCAAATAGCAGTGGTTACTAATAAATAATAACGATTCCATGTATAAAGCGTAAGTTGCTTTAAAGCGAGGTAGTAAAAGCAATAAACTATGCTTAAGCCTATTGTTAGTTTTGCAAGGTATATCAGTAAATTTGACATATGCTAGATTAACTTATTTCTCAATCATTTTAAGGATTTCTTTCAGTTCTGACTGGCTTATTTTCTTTTGCTTAGCAAAAAATGTAACTAAATCTTTATAAGAATTATCAAAATAATCTTTTACCAGGCCACTAACGAATTGCTTCTTATACTGGTCTTCCGATATTGCTGGGGAATAGAAGTAGGTATTACCAACAAGTTTTGAAGTGATGTATTTTTTCTTTTCTAAATTTTTAATGGTGCTTGCTAACGTAGTATATGGTGGTACAGGTGCTGGCATGTCTTCTAAAATCTTTTTTAAATTGGCCTCGCCCATTTGCCAAACCACTTTCATGGCTTCTTCTTCCGGTATTGTAAGTTTAATCATTCTACGAAATTTTCGTAAACATACGATAATATCGTAGATAAACAAATATTTATTTTTTTTTATTGAATTTAAGCACTCTTTTACACAGTAATAATAACTGCATACTATTTCCGGATTATGCTGGAAACGCAGTGGGGTTTACTTTGTAACATTCAATACCGTGTTTTCACGGTATTATATGTAGTGGTAATTCTATATTCAAATAATGAGTACTATGAGTTTATAGATATGAACACTTTTGATTACAAGAAAATAAATTTCAAAAATGGAATTAAAGAGTCGGAAGTAAATCATAAATTACCTAAACAACATTTAATAAAGTAGTCTAATAATTAAATCAACTTAGACATGGCTTGGCGCTCTGTTTTATTATTTATGCGACATGTGATCGTGTTGGGTTTTCTTTTAATAGCCTCTGTGAGTTTTGCTCAAAGTGACTCTGTAGAAATGTCTAATTTCTTGAACTTCTTTGTGAAAGATTACTTAGCAACTCATGGAGTATCCAAAATAAATAATAAAGTAAGGCCACAAACTTTTAGCAAGACCAATCTTTCTTATACCAATTGGTATTCAATTGTATTAAAAAATGACACAACAGTATTCAAAGATGAGCAGGATAAAAAGAATTTTTTTTCCAAACTTTATGAAAATGCAGTTGAATTGAATTTTGCAAATTATATCTCTGGAAGTTTCTTAGTGGATATTAGTCGCTTTTATAATAATGATTCTTTACAATCTCGTAATTTAATTGCTATTAGTAAATACCCTGAATTAGCTAGAAGTATGATTGAAATAACTACCCCTTATTTCTTTGACGACTATAATAAATGTGTAATTGTGAGTTATATCCACAATTATAGCCGACAAAATTCTAAATTGTATTATTTTAAAAAAAGTCACGATAAGTGGGAGCTACAAAAACTCTTATTCCCCGATTTTAACATCGATTATTAATCCACTAGTTATATAATAGAGAGTCAAACCTTTTTTCACTTAACCACACTCAAACGATACTCCTGAATCAATGCAGGATTTTCAGGTGTTAGTGTAAAGAAGATTTTCAGTTTCCCTTTTTCTCCATTGATGATGAAGGAGCCACGGAGTTGGTTTTCCGGAATCAATTCTTCAATCGTCGTAACCTTTCCAATTGTTTGAAAAGCAGCAGTGGCTTGTTTTACCAAAGAATCGGTATAGTAGTCATCAAAAAAGTTTTCCGCAAAAATGCCTGATTGTTTTGCGTTAGAAAAGTTGGGCAACAAATTTACCAATTCATTTTTACGTTGATTCAAAATAGTGGAGACTGGTAATTGAATCGGCTTTAAACCTGCTAACTTTATTACACTATCCAATACTTTTAAATTAATAGAGGAAGTGGGTGCATAGGTTACATTCGCTAACAACACTACGCCAATACCATATTCAGGCATGATGCGCCAGTTACTGCCGAAGCCTGGTAATCCGCCACTATGTCCTACATATACTTTGTTATTACAGTCTCTAAAAATATTCAGTCCATATCCATATGCTGAAACTGCAGGGCAAGCAATTCCATTTCCATAATTGAAGTATTGATTCATGGAAGCAAATCGCCAAGGCTGGTGCATTTCGCGTATACTGCTTCTATTAATGATAATGTTTTCTGCGTCATTTCTTGCGGGCCATGCCTGTTGGTGCAATGCCATGTACTTACTGAACGATTCAACGGAGGTGATTAATCCCCCCATTGCCCCATAAATACCATCGGGTAACAATGCTTCTTCTTTAAATGAATCATTTATATAACGATATCCTTTGGCCAATTGCTCTGCCGGCACTTTGGTGTATTCCCAGGCTGCTTGCATGCCCAATCTTTTAAAAAAATGTTGGTTGATGTATTCGCTATAGGATAGGCCCGTTACTTTTTTGATGATTAAACCCAATGTGGCAAAACCAACATTGCTGTATTCGTATTCAGTTCCATTCACATTGGAGAAACTCAATTGCTTTTTAAACAGCATAATTAATTCTTCCTCTGTATCGGCCAATTGTCTATCTCCCCATGGGTTGTCTTCGGGTAATCCACTAGAATGCGTGAGCAATTCTCTGATGGTTATTGGGGCTGCATCTTTGGTCAGTGCTTGGTTTTTTAATTCAGGAATAAAATTGGAAACATGGTCGTCTAATTTTAATTTTCCTTCGTCTCTTAATTTAATGATGGCCATGGCTGTAACGCTTTTGCTCATTGAAGCAATGCGATACATGGTTCTTGCATTGGCTTTGGTTTGATCAGCAATGTTGCTGTATCCTTCACTGCCAGTTACAATCAATTCTCCATCTACTACTACACCAAATGAAAAGCTGGGGAAATGATTGGCTTTAGCATAATTGCTATACATGGATTGAATCACCGGAGCAATGGCTTTCACTTTTGCTGCTCTTTCCTTGTCTGCAAAGAACGGTGCTTGGTATAGCTCATTCGGATTTTGTTGAGCAGTTGCCATTGTTATACTACAACAAGTGTATACGATTGCAGTTATTTTTTTTGCCATTGATTGCATAGGAGGGAATTAATAATTGAGCAATTTTTGAACGCTTTCATTTAATCGACTCTTGGCCATATAATTTTTTTCCAATTCAATATTAAATGGAATGGGCGTGTCTAATGAAGCGCAGCGCAATACAGGTGCATCTAGTAATTCAAAACAATGTTCACTAATCCATGCACTAATTTCTCCACCGATGCCACCCATTAAATTGTCTTCGTGTAGTATCAATACTTTCCCTGTTTGCGCAACAGCTGCTTGAATGGCAGCATAGTCTAATGGAGCCAATGTTCTTAAATCAATAATATGTAGAGAGATTTCCGGATGCGCTTCTTGGTATTCTAATGCCCAATGCACACCAGCTCCATAAGTAATGATGCTGATATCGTCTCCTTCTTTTACTGTTATGGCTTTGCCTATAGCTACTTCATAATAAGCTTGTGGTAATTTTCCACTAATGCTTCTGTAGAGTGCTTTGTGTTCAAAAAACAACACAGGATTAGGATCATTGATTGCGGCAATCATTAACCCCTTTGCATCATGCGGATTAGAGGGATACACTACTTTTAATCCGGCCACATGGGTAAACCAAGCTTCATTGCTTTGTGAATGAAATGGTCCTGCACCTACACCACCACCAGTTGGCATGCGAACCACCACATCGGCGTTTTGTCCCCAACGATAATGAATCTTTGCTAAGTTATTGACGATTTGATTGAAGCCCACTGTTACAAAATCAGCGAACTGCATTTCCATCACGGTTTTAAATCCCTCCAAACTCATTCCTAAGCAAGTGCCCACAATGGCACTTTCACAGAGTGGGGTATTGCGCACTCTATGCTTGCCAAATTTTTCTACAAAACCTTCTGTGATTTTAAATGCTCCCCCATATTCTGCAATGTCTTGCCCCATCAATACAAGGTTCTCGTGCTTTTCCATGCTCATACTTAAGCCTTCGGAAATAGCATCAATTAGTCGGGCTTCTTTGGAAGGAGTTGCTGCACTTTCTTGATTGTTGTCTAATTCAATAACGCCTTCTATTTGTTTTTTAGGTGCAAATACATCGGCTATTTCTTCTGCAGTATCCACCACCATTTCATCGGCATTAAATGCCTCCGCTAATTCAGTTTCTATATATTGCTTGAACTCGTTTCTAATATCTGCAATTCCCATTTCGGTAATCACTTGCTCGTTAATCAGAAACTGCTCGTATTTTTTTACAGGATCTTTATGTCCCCATTCTTCAAATAATTCTTTGGGTACATATTTAGTGCCGCTGGCTTCTTCATGCCCACGCATTCTAAAGGTCATGCACTCAATAAAGTAAGGCTTTTGGTTTTGGATGCAATAGTCTCTTACTCCTTTGATGGTATTGAATACTGTTAAAATATTATTGCCATCAATGCGAATGCCTTCCATTCCATAGCCCTTGGCTTTGTCTACCAATTGCTCGCATTTGTATTGTTCGTTTACGGGCGTGCTTAAACCGTATCCATTATTTTCAATAATGAATATGACCGGCAAATTCCAAACTGCTGCCACATTCAATGCTTCATGAAAATCACCTTCACTGGTTCCGCCATCTCCTGAAAACGCAACAGAAGCTTTTGTTTCTTTTCTTAAAGCATACGCCAATGCAACACCATCGGCAATGGCTAACTGCGGACCTAAATGAGAAATCATTCCGCAAATATGATACCGCTTCGATCCAAAGTGAAAGCTTCGCTCCCTCCCTTTACTATACCCATCTTTATTGCCCTGCCATTGTCTAAATAATTTATTTAAAGGCATTTGTCTGGAAGTAAATACGCCTAAATTTCTGTGTAATGGCATGATCCATTCATCGTTAGCCATGGCCAATGTAGCACCCACTGCAATGGCTTCCTGTCCAATCCCACTAAACCATTTACTGATTTTACCCTGACGCAAGAGCACCAACATTTTTTCTTCAATCATGCGTGGCAACAACAAATTGCGATAGAGATAAATCAATTCTTCATTGCTAAACTGTTCCCGATTAAAATCCATGGCTTTAGTACTTTATTAGGCAATAAAGTTAACCCTATTTGTGGAGCTTCCCGAATCAAAAAAGCCCCGAATTACTTCGAGGCTTTCAATATAAAATTTGATAAAAATTAATCTCTGCTGCTGAGCTTGCTTAATAATTTAAGCATTTCAATGTACAACCAAACAATCGTTACCATTAAACCAAAAGCACCATACCATTCCATGAATTTAGGCGCACCTCTTTCAGCACCTTGCTCAATCATATCAAAGTCCATGATTAAGTTTAACGCTGCAATAGCTACTACAAATAAGCTAATGCCTATGCTTAATAAACTGCTGTCGTACATAAAGCTCACGTTCACGCCAAACATGCGTAATACCATGGTGATCAAGTAAAATATACCAATGCCCAAAGTTGCAGTGAAGACGATTGATTTAAATCGTTGTGTTGCGTTGATTACTCTAAAATTGTACAGTAAGAACATCGCTAAAGCCACACCAAATGTTAAACCCACTGCTTGCATTACTAAACCAGGATAAGACTCAGCAAATGCCGCGTTCATGATGGCAGAAATGGCTCCAATGAATAAGCCTTCTAATAGTGCGTATAGCGGCGCCAAAACAGGTGCCCAATTGGGTTTAAAGCTAATGGCTAAAGCCGAAATCAATCCTCCAATAATACCTACCCACATAAGGGTATTCATGGTATCTTGCTTTAGTTGTTCGTATAAATTCCAGTTGTATGCTGCACCTGCAATCAGCATCAGCATCATAAAACCAAATTTGTTGATAGCGCCTCTAACCGTCATCGTGCCCATATTGGCGGCAGCCATTTCGTGGCTTTTATCAAACATCTTTTCTGTAAGGGTAGGGTTACCCGATTTAAAAATTGCCATATTGAATTTTTTTCTGTTTCAAATCTACTATAAACAAATTTCATTCCAAGGGGTCAATCATGCGCTTTAACAAGTTCTAAACCGGATTTTGTTTACGAAAATGGCAATAATTGCACAAAAGATGCCGAAAGGACAGTTTAGATGCCCCCCAAAATTGGTAACTTTGCCCTCTCAATTAGCATAGATGAATAACAAAGAGTCGGTTTTACAAAGTGTGGTAATCAAGTTTGCAGGGGATAGTGGAGATGGGATGCAATTAACAGGACAACAGTTTACCAATAATACGGCATTGTTAGGGATAGATTTGGCCACTTTTCCAGACTTCCCAGCAGAAATCAGGGCCCCAATTGGAACAGTTCCAGGGGTGAGTGGGTTTCAGTTACATTTTTCTTCTAATAAAGTATTTACACCAGGAGATATTGCAGATGTGTTGGTGGCTATGAATGCAGCCGCATTAAAAGTGAATTTGAAAGCCATTAAGTCGGGTGGTAAAATCATTGTAAATATAGATGGGTTCGATGCCAAGAATTTACGCTTGGCCAATTATCCAGAAGGCGTGAATCCTTTGGAAGACGGCAGTTTGGATTCATTTGAAGTCATCAAAATTGACGTGACCAAACTAACACGTGAAGCACTTAAAGAATTTACCGATCTAGGTACTAAGGAAAGAGACCGTGCAAAGAATATGTTTGTATTGGGCTATATCTATTGGATGTACAATAGAAAGCTAGACAATACCATTGATTTCTTGCAAGAGAAATTTGGAAAGAAAGAAAATATTCTGCAGAGTAATATTAAAGTATTACAAGCCGGATACAATTACGGCGATACTACTGAAACATTTACATCAAGGTATACGGTAGAAAAAGCCAAAATGCCTGCTGGCTTGTATCGCAGCATTATGGGTAACCAGGCATTGGCCATGGGGTTGATTGCGGCTGGCGAAAAATCAGGACTGCCTTTGTTTTTGGGCACTTACCCCATCACACCAGCATCGGATATTTTACACGATTTAAGTAAGTACAAAAGTTTTGGTGTAAGAACATTTCAGGCAGAAGATGAGATTGCGGGGATTACGGCCGCGATTGGTGCAAGCTATGGTGGATCAATTGGTATCACTACCACATCAGGTCCAGGTATGGCATTGAAAACAGAAGCCATGGGGTTGGCAGTGATGTTAGAAATTCCTTTGGTGATCATTAATATTCAGAGAGGTGGACCATCCACTGGATTGCCAACGAAAACAGAACAGAGCGATTTGTTGCAAGCCTATTACGGCAGAAATGGGGAATGCCCCATGCCAGTGATTGCATCTGCTACGCCATCTGATTGTTTTGATGTTGCATTTGAATCGGTTCGCATTGCTATTCAACATATGACACCGGTGATTTTGTTAAGTGATGGGTATATTGCCAATGGAGCAGAGCCTTGGAAATTTCCACAAACTGCAGACTTACCAGCAATACCAGTAAGTTTCAAGAAAGGTTTGTCTGAAGACGAACCCAAATTCATGCCGTATAAAAGAGATGAAAAACTCGCCAGACCTTGGGCGGTACCGGGAACTGCAGGCTTAGAACATCGCATTGGTGGATTAGAAAAACAAGACGTTACAGGTAATATCAGTTACGATTCGGATAACCACCAGCATATGGTTAAAACGCGTCAAGCCAAAGTAGATTTGATTGCAAAATATATTCCATTACAAACCATTGATAGTGGTCCTTCAACAGGAAAAGTATTGGTATTGGGTTGGGGCTCTACTTATGGGGCCATCAAAAGCGCTGTATTAGAATTGCAAGCCGCAGGACATGCTGTGAGCCATGCGCATATTCGTTACCTGCGTCCATTCCCAAGTAACTTAGGAGAAATCATTGCCAATTTTGATCAGGTATTGATTCCAGAAATCAACAATGGCCAATTGATCAAGATTATTCGCGACCAGTATTTGGTGGATGCAAAGGGCTACAATAAAATCATGGGTGTGCCAATAACGAAAGGGGAATTGGTGGATGCGATTACTAAGATGTTGTAAAAAATCCTTAATTTAGTACTTAAATAAGTACTCATGAAAGTGGTCAACTACACCGAGTTCAGGAATAATTTAGCCGAAAGCCTTAATTCAGTTAATGATGATGGGGATATTGTGGTGGTTGCCCGCAGTAAGGGTAAGAATGTGGTGGTAATGAGTTTAGAAGAGTACAACAGCATACAAGAAACCATCTATTTAAATAGTACTCCAGCCAATAGAGCCAGATTAGAAACATCTATAGCGCGGATTGAAACCACAAAGCTTTTACAAAAAAAGCTCATTAACAAATGAGGAAGTTGTTATGGGATGAATCAGGATGGGAAGATTATTTGTATTGGCAAGTAAATGATAAAAAAATTTTATTCCGCATTAACGACTTAATAAAAGACACACAACGAAATCCATTTACTGGTCTGGGCAAACCAGAGCCATTAAAAGGCAATCTTTCTGGTTGCTGGAGCCGTAGAATTAATGAAGAACATCGATTGGTGTACATGGTTAAAGAAGACTGCATTTATATTTTGCAATGTAGGTTTCATTACTGAAGATTATAAGTTAATCGAACAGTAATTCTAGCTGTTTTAAATTTACTATACGTATCAAAATTACCACCGTAACTGTCTTCTTCTATTGACCCTTTTCCAGTGATTTGAAAAACACCCATCGAGGCATCTTTCAATTTGCCGAGTTTCCCGTTTGCTGTAAGTACAATTTTTTCAGCACGTTCTCTTGCATCTTGTGTTCCCTTTTCAATTAAATTTTGCTTGAGACTTGGTAAATCCGAATAGGTGTATTGAATACGACTGCCTTCAAATTCAATCCCTGAATTGATTAATTCAGAGGTTTGATCTACAACCGATTCAATTTTTTTCATCAACACTGAGTTTTTGCGACTGCTAAATGCAACAGTCTGAGTAGCAATATATCCATCAAAAACTTGTTCTTGTTTAATTTGTTCACCTTTCTGTTCAATGGTAATTGTCCTAAATATTTTTTCAAATGTTACACCCCCAAAACTAAATTCAGCATCTTTAAATCCTTTCGATTGAAAAAATGATTTCACTTTTTCTTTATCGGCATTGATCATATTGTATGCATCTTTAGCCTCCTTTGCTCGGGCACTATAATTACCTGTCCACAAAATTTCATCAGATTCAAAGTCTTTGGTACCAAGACCTACTACTGAAATAGAATCTTGTGTAATATTTCTATTTTTGAAAGCCCCACCTAATATCAATGCTGTTATAATGATGGCGACACTGATTATAGCGGGTTTTATGAAAGATTCGTATTTCATGATGAAATGTTGAAAATAGATTATTTGTGCTATGAATGCATCATAAATATATATAATTTAAATATATTTATATTAATGGTCAATAAGCTTTTTTTGTTGTTTATATTTTTATTGCATTCAATTATTTTGTTTAGTCAGCAAATGAGTGTACTTGAATGTAAATATCAAATTACAGTAACTGATAAAGATGGTTCACATGTTGCTATTAGAACTTATTTAATAGCTGAAGATAAAATTTTATCATTCATTGAAAATGATTCTTCAAGAGTTACTCTTGCCGATTTTAAGAATCAATCTGTAAAAGTAAAAAGTAGTAATGGAGATACTCATTCATTTAAAATGCAAGATTCTAGAAATCCTGTTTCAATTGAGACTAAGAGAGATTCAATAAATGGATTTAATGGAGATTACTTAATAAAGAGTGTTGCTGGGGAAGAAAAAGTATTCCTCATAGCTGATTCATCAACAAAAATTCCCAAGTTTAATGGGAAAGATTTTTTTGATGTTTTTGACAATGGATTTGGATTTCTTCCAATTAAAGGGATAAAACAAACAATAAGCCCGGTAGCAGGCTATGGTAAAGTAACCTGGACGATTTCTTTGCTTTCAAAGAAATCGTCTTTGGTTAATTCTAGCTTATTTAATATTGAGTAGTCTTTTCTCTACTCCTTCAAAAGTCATTTTCACTTTTTGAATGCTACCATCTGTATTAAAATAAAGTTTATCTATACAAGTAACTCGATGGTCTCTATCTAGATTAGGAATAGGTCTTCGATGGTATACAATATACCATTCATCGGTGCCTGGAATATTTATAACAGAATGGTGGCCAGCGCCTGTTGCAATGGAGGTATCGGCTTCTAAAATAGTGCTTTCTCTTTCGAAGGGTCCATCAATATTATTTGATCTTGCATAAGCCACTTTATAGGTTCCATTGGTCCATCCTCCTTCTGACCACATCAAATAATAAGTACCATTTCTAATGAACATGGTTGGCCCTTCTACATATCCTTTGGGCGTAATTTCTTTCACCAAATCTCCGTTGGGGTATGGCTCTAGTGCTGTAAAATTCTTGTTGAGTTTGGCAATATTGCAACGCCCCCATCCTCCGTACATGATATAATATTGTCCATCTTTATCTTGAAAAACAAACTGGTCAATGGGTTGGGATTCATTGTAAAATTGATTGATCAATGGTTTGCCTAAATAATCTTTGTATGGACCTTCGGGATTAGTAGCCACTGCAATGCCAATACCTCCGTTGTAATCGTCTTTTACTCCGTTTCGCTTTTTGCTTTGAATATCATTGGCAGAGAAAAATAAAAAATATTGATTGTCTTTTTTTACAATCGATGGTGCCCACATGGCCATATAGGCCCATTTAATGATGCTGGTATCTAGTACGCGAGCATGTTTTTTCCAATTGATTAAATTGGTGGAAGAAAATGCGTCTAAAAAAACTTGTGATTTGTACTTGGCAGAATAAGTGGGGAATATCCAATATTGATTGTTGAGTATCACGCCTTCTGGATCTGCATACCAACCTTCGATGATGGGGTTGCCTGATTTTTGGGGATGGTTATCATTTATTTCTTGTGCTGATAATTGTAGAAATTGGCAACAACATAGCAAAGCAATGCAGATGATTTTTTTCATAACGCTAATTTGATTTGCTTTTTTTCTTTTCTTGTTTTGCAAAATAAGAACAGCTATTTTTTATTCCACATTCATTGCATTTAGGTGTTCTTGCCAAGCATGTGTACCTGCCATGAAGTATCAACCAGTGATGGGCTCTATGTACCAGTTCTTCTGGAATATATTTGATGAGTTCTTTTTCAACTGCCAATGGGGTAGTGGCTTTTGTGCTGACCAAACCCAAACGATGACTGACCCTGAATACATGGGTGTCTACCGCCATATTGGGTTGTTCGTCAATCACACTTGTGATAACGTTGGCTGTTTTTCTTCCAACACCGGGAAGCTTTACCAATTCTTCAACCGTCATGGGCACTTCGCTTCCAAATTGTTCCAGTAACATATTGGCCATTCCAATCAGATGCTTGGTTTTGTTGTTAGGATATGAAATGCTTCGGATAAGAGGAAACAAATCGTCAAAACTGGCTTTCGCCATTTTTTCTGGGGTAGGGTATACCTTGAAAATACTGGGTGTTGTTAGGTTTACTCGTTTGTCGGTGCATTGTGCAGATAAGATTACAGCCACCAATAATTGAAAGGGATTATCGTACACTAGTTCTGTTTCTGCAACCGGAGTTGTTTCTTGAAAATAGTCAATGACTTCCTGGTAGCGCTGTTTCTTGGTCATGAGCAAATTTACAAAGAGGCTGTAAGCCAAAGTGGTTATTCCGCTCTTTTCTTTGCGTAATCTAAAATAGCTTTAATAGATTTTTTAGAAGGGGATTTAAGCTTCAGCTTGTCTAGTTGATCCTTAGACCTTTGCAAGGTTTCAACTTGTTTCTTTAGTTCGGCGTCTTCTATTATAGCTTTATCAATGGCTTTGGTAAGCTCAGGCGTGCAATCTTGGTATACGTACATAATCAATTCCTCTTCTTTAAAGTTTTTCATAAGCAGTTGTCTGCGAGTGAACAAGAGGATACGGTCTTTTATAAAACGGTACCAATATTAAAATATTGTAAAGAATTATTTTTTTCGGGCTGTGGAGTCTTCAATAATAAAAATGTCTTCCCCGTCTTTCTTCATTAAATATCGCTCACGGGCATATTTCTCAATAGCTGCAGGATTGTGCTGTAGGTCGTTTAACTCTTTCTTGGTCTTTTCTATTTCCTGCTCGTAATAGGCTTTCTTTAATTCTAATTTTTTTAATTCGTCCCTGCGTTCTTTTTGCTGAAAATAATCTCGCTGGTCATAAAACAACATCCATACAATAAATAGAATTGCTGCTATTAAGTATTTATTGGTTAGGTATGGAATTGCTTTCTTCATAAAAAAATTGGCAGATAAAAGTAATAAGAAACCTTTATCTGCCAAGTATGATTTGTGCACAGTCGTGCAAATAGTTATTTACCGAACTTGATTTTTCCTTTTGGATAAATACCTGTTTCGCCCAACATTTCTTCAATACGAATTAATTGGTTGTATTTAGCCATACGGTCGGTTCTTGAAGCAGAACCGGTTTTAATTTGGCCACAGTTTAATGCTACTGCTAAGTCTGCAATGGTTGTATCTTCTGTTTCTCCACTTCTATGACTCATAATGGTATTGTAACCATTGTGTTGTGCCAATGTAACTGCGTTGATGGTTTCAGTAATGGTTCCAATTTGGTTTACTTTAACCAATAAGCCATTGGCAATATGTTTGTCAACCCCTTGTTGAATACGATCTACATTGGTTACAAATAAATCATCTCCTACTAATTGACATTTGCTACCAACCGCTTGTGTCAAAGCTTTCCATCCATTCCAATCATCTTCTGCCATTCCATCTTCAATCGAAACAATTGGATATTGCTTTACCCATTTTTCCCAGAACTTCACTAGTTCGTCACTGCTCATTACTTTGCCACTGCTCTTATGGAAAACATATTTTTTCTTTTTCGCATCCCATAGTTCACTGTTTGCTGCGTCCATGGCAATTACAATTTGAGAACCTGTTTTGTAACCAGCAGCATGTATTGATTCTAATACTGTTTCAATGGCTTCTTCGTTGCTTTGAATATTGGGTGCAAAACCACCTTCGTCACCCACGTTGGTGCTATATCCTTTCTTTTTCAATACCGTTTTAAGGGTATGGAAAATTTCTACACCCCAACGCAATCCTTCGCTAAAGCTTGGTGCGCCAATAGGCATGATCATGAATTCTTGGAAATCAATTTTATTATCTGCGTGGGCACCACCGTTCACAATATTCATCATTGGAATCGGCAATGTTTTTGCATTGGTTCCGCCTATGTAACGATACAATGGCAAAGAAGCTTCATCAGCTGCTGCTTTTGCAACGGCCATACTCACTGCTAAAATAGCGTTGGCTCCTAACTTCGCTTTGTTAGGCGTACCATCTAAATCAATCATGATTTGATCAATAGAAGCTTGCTCAGAAACATCTAATCCTACAATTGCATCGGCAATAGCAGTGTTCACATTCTTTACTGCTTTTAATACGCCTTTGCCTACATATTTCTTTTTATCATTATCTCGTAATTCAACTGCTTCATGAATTCCTGTGCTAGCTCCACTTGGAACCGCGGCTCTACCTAATGCGCCATCGTCGGTTAATACATCTACTTCTACGGTAGGATTACCTCTACTATCTAATATCTGTCTTGCATGTACATCAATAATGTAACTCATGTTGTTTATTTTAATATGGACTCAAATATAAGTAATATGTAGTTTATACACTAATAGCGCCTGTTAAGCTTCTGAAAACTTCTTCTAAACTATTGTTTTGATTCAATTCATGAATGGGTTGATTGGCCACCAAATTGCCTTTGTGAATGATGATCACCCTGCTACAAATGGCTTCTACTTCTTGTAAGATATGGCTAGAGAATAGCACTGTTTTATTTCGTCCTAATTCTTGAATCAATTGTCTTATTTCTATAATTTGATTAGGGTCTAAACCTGTAGTTGGTTCATCTAAAATCAGCACATCGGGTTCGTGTATTATAGCGGCTGCTAATCCCACCCTTTGCTTATAGCCCTTTGATAGTTGGCCAATTTTTTTATGTTGCTCCGGGCCTAATCCTACCTGTTCAATCACTTTTGTAATTTGCTTTTGCACTTCCTTTATTTCATGCACATGTGCAACAAATTCTAAATATTCTTTAATGTATAAATCGTAATAGTGTGGGTTGGATTCCGCTAAATAGCCAATTCTTCTTTTAGCTGTAATTGGATCTTTACTCATATTGATACCATTCACTTCAATAAAGCCAGCGTCTGGTTCAATTGATCCTGTAATCATTTTCATAGTAGTGCTTTTCCCTGCTCCATTAGGTCCTAAAAAGCCAACGATCTCCCCTTTTTCTAAAGAAAAGGACAGATCGTTCACTGCTATTTGTGTTCCGTAATTTTTGACTAAATGGCTTACTACTATTGACATTGATACTGTTTATAAGTATCAAACCTAGTTCATTTTGAGATTATTTTTTTAGTCAATTCGTTAATATTTATGTATTTGCTATTTTAAGTTGCTCCTGATTTCATCCATCACCGCATTTAGGTATTTATTAGCTGCTGCTGCAACACCCGCTTTATATTTACTTGATTCTACTGGAATTGCTTGAACATTTTTCATAAATCGATCATCAACATCAAAAACCCTAAATAATCCATAATCATTGCCCCACATATCTACTTTTGCTTGTTCTTCCGCTTTATACTTTTTCTTTTCAATCACTCCGTCAATAGTGATGGGCTTTTTTAAGAGCCAATTACCAACGCTTATATTAGACATACTTTGTTTAATATTGAAGCCAATAATAGAACTTCCATTTGCATAAAACCCGGTTGTTCCACTGTAATCCAACGCATCACTTCCAATCATTAAATTGGTTTCTGCTACTACTTTTGCACCACCACCTAGTCTACCCAATAGTTTACTTCCACCTGATTCAGCTTCTTTGGCAAAAGGCACTGCTATATTTACCATTAAAACCATTGTTCCCCCTAGTTGTTGGGAAATTTTTGGCGCTTTACTAAAGAATGAATTTTTTTCTTTACCATCATCTTTTACGCCTTTTACTAAATAATCAAAACCTCTTGGCGAAACTGATACATAACCATCAAATTGGGCTTGGCTTAAACTTCCCCCTGTTCTTTTAACCCAATCTTGCAATTCTTCGGCTGCTAGTGCTTGTTCTGCTGTAACTATTTCAAAACCTTCTGCTTTTAATTGATCTACCAAGCTTTTATACAGTTCATCTGTAATATCTATCAAATCATTTTCTTGAACACCTTTAAGCCCTAATGATAAACTTGCACTAACAGCACTTTTATAACTTCTGGTATAATCACTTCCCCCTCTAAAACCACCAGATTTTTTTTCTGTATCCAAATACATTGTTTGAAAATTAACCCTGAATTGGCTGATGAAAACTTTTTTAGGAGCATCTTTTAGTTTTCTCAAACCATAGTTATTAATGTCTTTAAGATCAACTTCGCCTATTGTTTGAGCAAATAAGTTGTTGCAGCACAAAAGTAGTAATGCATAAATTGCTAGCTTTTTCATGATTGATTATTTTTGAATGAAGCTATTGTAGTCAAATACACTAAACAATACAGCATATGCTGTATTTTAGTTCCGGTTATATTTGTTGGCTAATTGTATGGCCTGTGCTTTTGAATTGATATGCAGTTTCTCATAGATTCTACTGATATGAGTGCGCACCGTTTGAGGGCTTATAAATAATGTGCTTGCAATTTTTTTATAATCCTGTCCTTCTACTAAAAGTTTAAGAATTTCTTGTTCCCGTTCTGTTAGAACATTTAATACATTGTCTGAAGCTGAATGATTCGATGGAAATGGTTGGGTACTTTGTTTTAGCCATTGTAATGTTTTTCTTGCTATTGCAGGACTCATTGGGGCTCCATTTAAATGGAAAGCATTGTTGATTGCATCAATTAACATGTCGGGAGCATCATCTTTTAATAAATAACCAGCTGCACCGGCTTTAATGGCTTCAAATATTTTTTCATCATCATCAAATACAGTTAATACTATAAATTTAATCAATGGGAAACGTATGGTAGCAATGGCAATGGTTTCGATGCCATTCAATATTGGCATATCTAAATCTATCAAAACTACTTGGGGTAAATGATTAGAGGGTTTTTCTTTTATTTTATCTAAAAAGTCTAATCCGTTTACAGCTTCAATTACAATTTCAATATTGGGTATGCCATACAAATTCTGTCTAATCATTTTTCGATTAAGGGATTTGTCGTCTACTATGCCAATTTGAATCATGTAATTAAAGTTCATCCTAATTATACTAATAGTCTATACTGCATATGATGTATTTGCAATGTTCTTCAAAATAAATGTATTAATTTAAAGCTTATATGCAGTTTAAGGTATTCGGTTTAATTATCCCATTATTACTTGCCCTCTTGGGGTATAGTCAATCTGGATTTTTACCTTATTCAATTAAGAATGGATTGACTCAAAATGCTGTAACGACCATTTTTAGAGATAGCAAAGGCTTAGTTTGGATGGGAACCCAAGATGGGTTGAATCGATTTGATGGATTGTCATTTAAACAGTACAAGCATAATCCAACAGACACAAGCAGTTTGAGCGATCAGTATATTACGGCTATTTCTGAGGATGGATCTGGAACTATTTGGGTAGGTACTAGAAATGGGTTGAATAAATTAGATTTAAACAAAGGAAAGTTCGAAAGAATTCACCCAGATCCTTCTAAGAAAAAGGTAATTCAATATGTATTTGATCAAATTTATCCAATTGGTAATGGCAATCTAGCTATAGTAGTAGAGAGCCAACTTTTTATATGGCATCATCGCTCAAAGTATTTTAAAAAGTTAACTGGGAATGTAGATAATCATGCTTGTTATACTATTAATGCAAAAGGTATTTGGAAATATTCCAAAGGTCAATTCTACTTATATCACCCAAGCACAGGTAAGCTTTTAGAAATATTTGACACTCATCAAAGTAATCAACAACCATTTGTTGCCACTGCATTGTACCATGACCAAGATCAAGCAATTTGGGTGGTTAATGAAACCAATGAATCAAAACCAACCATTCAGGTTTTTGACACAAAAAAATTCCGTTGGTTGAAGGATAGTATTGTATTGAATGAAAAAATAAACCAGATTTCTTTTGATCAAAAGAATATTGCTTGGGTTTCCAGTTTGTCTGGTATTATTAAAATTGATTCGACTTTTAAGCCGTTTTTTTGGAAATCTAATCAGTTGCCTTTATCGCTGAATCAATCTAATGCTGTATTGTGTACTTATCATGATACATTTGGATTAAGTTGGATTGGTTTTGCTAATAATGGTGCATTACTTTATAATCCTGCTTCGTCCTCTTTTCAATTATTTCAACCTGAAAATAAACGGGAAACAGTTTTTGCATATGCCCAAGATTCATTAGGTAATGACTGGATAGCTTCCATTTCTGGTTTATACAAAAAGACTTCAATTACCCAACAAACAAAATTAGTGTTGCGAAAAAAAGTCAGGGCACTTGCGGTGGGTGAAAAGGGACGTATTTGGGCTGCAATAGAAAATGAAGGGCTTTATAAAATAGATCCTTCTTCTGCTCCAGAATTAGTGGCAAGTGTTCAAAATAAAAAATTGGTAGACAATACCATTTTTCATTTAAATATTAATCACAAGAACAATCAATTATTTATAGCTACCAAATCTGGTTTAATAATTTTGAATTTAAAAACTAATCAAATTGTTCGATATTATGCAGAAGCAACTTCGGTAAATCATCAAATCACCGGTTCTTATGTGCTTCATACATTTACTGATAGTAAAGGACGTACTTGGGTAAGCACGAATGCGGGAATAGATGTATTTGACCAATATGGGGTTAGAATTTTACATTATAAAACAGATAGCGATCAAAGTCCTTATATCAAAAGAACCATAATCACTGGTTGTGCCGAAGATAAAAGAGGTAATATTTGGATTGCTACTTTAAGTAATGGAATTTATAAATGGGACAATGGAAAATTCACTTCTTATAATCAATCCAATGGGTTATCTGGTAATATTGTTTCAGGTATTATGGCAGATTCATACAATAGAATTTGGGTAGCAACTACTAGTGGAATGAATTTGCTGAATCAACAATCTGGTAGAATAGATGCAATAACAGAACAAAACGGAGTTCCTGCATCTGATTATTTATTGGCTAGTATTGCAAAAAATAATAAGGGTCATATACTATTAGGTAGTTCTGAAGGATTGGTAATGATTAATCCCAGTTCTGTTTGGCCAATGCCAATTCAATTAAAATGTTTTGTTACAGATGCAGCAATCAATTATTCTCCTGTTAGTATTTCCAACCACTTTCAACTAGATGCTGATGATAAGTCTATTTCTTTAGAAATTTCTGCTCCCTGCTTTATCAATGCTGATAAAGTTATTTATCAATATAGATGTATAGGCCTTGTAGACCAATGGGTAACTTTGCAATCGAATAATAGAAGAATTAGTTTCACCAATTTTCCATACAAAAAACTGCAGTTAGAATTTAGAGCAGCAGAAAATATTGCTTTTCTTAAATCTGCCTCAGTGGGTTCAATTTTTATAAGTCGCAAGCCTCCTATTTGGCAAAACAGCTTTTTTATAATCCCAATTTTTATTCTTTTATTGCTGGGGATTGTATTTTTTATTCGTTTTCTAACTAAAAGAAAAGTGCAACAGCAGCTTCAAAAAGCTGCCATTGAGCAAGGTATTTATAAAGAACGAGAAAGAATATCCAGAGACTTACATGATCATTTAGGGGCTTATGCTGCAGCTATAAAATCTAATATTATTCAGTTAGAAAAAATGGATAATATTAGTTCAGAAACCATGTATCAGCTAAAGGGAAATGCGGAAGATATGGTGAGTGCCCTTAGAGAAACTATTTGGGTAATGCAGTACCAACAAATTAGTATGACTTCGTTGAGTGATCGGTTTAAAAACTTAATAAACAGAATTGCCCCCAATTATCCCTCTATTCAAATTGATGTTAAGGAAGAAATAATTCAAGAAAAAATGCTAAGCCCTGGGGTTAGTATTCATTTGTTGCGAATGATGCAAGAAGCATTGACTAACTCTTTGAAACATGCTCAATGCACTCAAATTTTCATAAAAATAGTTATTAATGACCCTGTTTTGGTGGTTATTGAAGACAATGGAATTGGCTTTGATATGAAAAAAGGCTCTGCTGGATATGGGCTGCAAAATATGCAAGATAGAGCTAGTGAAGCTGGATTAGAAGCTAAAATTATATCAGAATTGGGAAAAGGAACCCGAATAAGCTTCCGTTTCTAGGCATATTAACCCTTCTAAAACCGTACTTTTGCAATCCGTAAATAGAAATTAGTATATGCTGAATAAGCTAGAAGCCATAAAAGCTAGATTTGATCAAGTGGGTATTGCACTCACCAACCCTGAAATTATTAATAATCAAAAGGAATTTGGGGTGTATAGCAAGGAATACCGTTCTCTAGAAAAGATTGTAAAACCGTATGAAGAATATATGCGGGTATTGGCAGACCATAAATATGCCAAAGATGGATTAAACAGCTCTGATGAAGATATGAGGGAGTTGGCTAAAATGGAGTTGCCTGAATTAGAAATACGCAAAGAGGAATTGGAAAAGGAATTGACCAAACTTTTAATTCCAAAAGATCCTCAAGACGATAAAAATGCCATTTTAGAAATCAGGGCTGGAACTGGTGGAGATGAAGCTAGTTTGTTTGCAGGTGATTTATTGGGGATGTATTTAAAGTATTGTTCTAAGAAGGGATGGAAAACAGCTGTGGTAAGTGAGAGTGAGGGAACAGTGGGTGGTTATAAAGAAGTAGTGGTAGAAGTTAGTGGTGAAGATGTTTATGGTACGCTTAAGTTTGAAAGTGGCGTTCATCGTGTACAACGTGTTCCAAATACCGAGACCCAGGGTAGGGTGCATACTTCTGCAGCAACAGTAGCAGTAATGCCTGAAGCGGAAGAAGTAGATTTTGAATTGAAAGAAAGCGACGTTAAAATGGAAACCGCCAGAAGTGGTGGTGCAGGTGGCCAAAACGTGAACAAAGTAGAAACAAAGGTTTTCTTAACACATATACCCACAGGTGTAGTAGTGGTTTGTCAAACAGAGCGTTCTCAGTTAGGCAATAGAGAAAAAGCGATGACCATGCTGAGAACCAAGTTATATGAGGAACAAGTAAGAAAGCAGGAAGATGAAATTTCAAGGCAGCGAAAAACTTTAGTAAGTACTGGAGATCGCAGTGCTAAAATTAGAACCTATAACTGGCCACAGGGTAGGGTTACCGATCATAGAATTGGCCTAACCTCCTATAATTTAGATGCGGTAATTAATGGGGAAATTGAAGAGTTTATTGAAGCATTGCAAATGGCAGAGAACGCAGAAAAGATGACGAATCAATAAACTTTCTTAACTTAACAGTATGAAAAAAATACTGTTTTTTGTAGTATCCATTATTGTTAGCAACTCAATAACAGCCCAAGAAGTAGGTACTAGAATTTTCTTGAGAGATGCAAGTGGATTAGATATTCGGTCTAAATCTGCTAGTATTGAAAATGCGAGTTACCTTTTTCATCCAGACTATTTAAAAGCATCTTTATATACTAGGGCTGGTAAACTAAAGAGTGATGCAAAATATAAGCTCATATTACAAGAGAATCGTTTGTTTTATATGGAAGCTGATGGCTCTGATATGGAAGTGGTAAGTCCTATTTACCGGATCGAGTTTGAAATGCCAAATGGCAGTACTACTATTTTTGAAAAAGGATTTGATGTAGTGGATAATTTAAATCAGAATAATTTTTACCAAGTTTTGTCTGACGGTAAAGTCAAACTATTATTAGATACCAAGTTTGCAACGGAAACCAAAATGGTTTATGGTACAGGAGCTGTAACTACTACAGATAAGTTGATTAACTATTATGGAGCAAATGGCTCTAAGATTGTAAAAATAGCTAAAGAGGAAAACGTGTTGTCTTTAATGGAAGATAAGGCCGCAGAAATAGCTGCATTCATTAAAAAAGAAAAAACCAAATTTAAACGGCAAGCTGATTTAGAAAAATTGTTTAATTATTACAATCAACTGGTTAAGTAGTTTTTCATGCGAATAATAGCTCCTTTTTTATTCTTCATTTTTATTTTTGGTTTTCCTAAAATGATAAATGCACAGTTAGCTGGTGCTTATAATGTTTACTATTTCCGGTTTAATTTGGATCCGTCCTATTATTCAGACGGAAACTTTACTGGAATACCATACGAAGGAAGTCCTTGGTTTAATACCAGCTTTATTCCTGCCCGGATTACCTTATTTGATGGAGAAACAATTGAAGGGAATCAGTTTAAACTAAATTTATACAACAACAAACTTTTTACTGAAAATGAAAAGCAGCAATTAATTGTTTTAACTTCTGCTATTAAACGAATAGAATTTTTAAACGAGGGAAAAAAAGCAGCTGTATTTCAAGCTGGATTTCCAAGAGTAGACAAGCAGCGATGGAATAGTTTTTATCAAGTATTGGCAGAAGGAAATGCAAAGCTACTTAAATATATACACTACACTTTTTCTGATCGAATGCAATACGGTCAAGGCGTTACTTTTAAACTTGAACCTCAGTTTTATTTTTACGTTTTTGCCAACAACCAAATGCATCCGATAAAAAAAGTAGATGATTTAGCCCTGCTATTTCCTGATTGGATTAATGAAGTAAAAGGCTATATAATTAGAGAAGGCCTTAAAATAAAAAAGGAAACAGATTTGATTAAAATCGTTTCCTTTTATAATAGTTTGGCTCTATTAAATAAAAAAGAACAGCGTCCTTAGTTATTAATTATTTGATCGGCTTCTTGCTTTAATTTTAATTCCCATTTCCAAGCAGTATCCATCATTTCTTTGATTCCGTATTTAATTTTCCAGCCTAATTTAGTTACAGCTGCGTCATTATTTGCATAAATAGCTACAACATCACCCGCTCGGCGTGGCCCAATTTCATAATTCAATTTTAGGTTACTCACTTCCTCAAAAGTATGGATGGCTTCTAACACACTTACACCATCTCCAGTTCCTAAATTAAATACATCGCATTTGGTTTCATTTTTTCCATCCATTAAGTATTGAATGGCTAAAGTATGAGCGTGTGCAATATCTGAAACATGAATATAGTCTCTAAC
>Ga0207952_1000612_pt1 | contig 24402 bp, 26 predicted proteins | sample SubbioR12Aug_8Ca_FD_184831 | JGI IMG/M metagenome (GOLD analysis project Ga0207952, IMG submission 184831) | Serpentinite rock and fluid subsurface biosphere microbial communities from McLaughlin Reserve, California, USA - CR12Aug_8Ca (SPAdes) | ecosystem: Environmental > Terrestrial > Deep...
GCTCGGGAGGTAGGGATCGAACCTACGACCAATCGCTTACGCTTATCCTCTTATTACTAAGGGGGACGGACTATATCATATCCATGTCTTGAAATTTACTTCAAGATTTAGGACCAAGGCGCTTCCACTGACACTGTGTCAATGTACTCCCCGAAGGGATAGTCTCTACACCTGCTCCGACGTATCGTCGGAGATTGGCTCGGGATTGTCCAGATTATTTTAACTTCTGGATTTCCCCGAATTCACCTTGTTTGTCAACCTACTTTTCAGTAGGAAGCTGCAATATCCCTGCCTCGACTTCTCGATGGCAGTTTGCGCACAGTAGCAAGCATTTATCAAGTTCCGCTTTGATCTTTTCCCAAGATCTTGTGTAACCTTTATCGCCGATACCAAAACTTTTGTCGGCTTTGTTAATGTGATGAAGTTCTAAGGCCCCGACACATCTTTTATAACCGCAAGTTATGCACTGACCACCTTTATATTCAATGGCAAGTGTTTTTAACTTTTTTCTTCTTTTGGCAACAGCTTTGATAAGTGCTTCCCGCCTGTCCGCATATTTTCTTGTGTCTGACATAATATGATTATATCAAACCAAGCCTTTGTTTACAGGCGACCGCTCTACCGCTGAGCTACTCCCGAATATTTCTTTATTTAAGAACCCAAATATACTATCAAAAAAGCCCCAAAAAGACAAATAAAAGCAATACGCACTCATTAGGCGGAGAGGTATAGATAATTGTCGTAAATGGAAACTCCATGTTATTATTCTTGATAAGTTCGGGTCACAACCCAAGCTTATATCAATAATTCGATAATGAATATATGGTAAAAGAAATTCCATCAAAACCTGCGATTAATCAAACAGAAGCTATAACAAGATATAGAGATAAAGTTATTGACAAAGAGGCTGTAGATATGTTTAAAAATTTGGGGTTAGAGCCACAGAAAAAAGACCCTATACCTCCAGAAGATCTGGCAGATCTTACTTTTGCTAATCCAAAGATTGAACCTTCGTCACAGTAGTAGGGTTTATATGCAATACCGATTTTTTACTAATTCAAAAAAGGCATGGTCCAGTATGTACGAAGCTATTTCCACAGCACAGAGCAGTGTCTTTTTCGAGATGTATATATTCGAAGATAATACTGTGGGTTTTGATTTTGTGAATTTGCTAGCAGAGAAAGCTAAGTCTGGTATAAAAGTTAAAATTCTTTTAGATTCTTTTGGTAGTTTTGGACTTCCAAACGAAAGGGTAGTAGTGCTTCGGGAAGCAGGTGCCGAGGTTCTTTTCTTTAGTCACTTTGTACATCGAGTGCACCGGAAGATATTGGTGGTTGATAACAAAGTTGCTTTCATGGGCGGGATGAATGTAAATCATGGCGCAACAGACTGGCGAGATATAGTAGTCATGATGAAAGGGTTCATGGTTTCACGTCTGGTAAAGTTGTTTGCCAAAGATTACGAATCTATGGGAGGCAAAGATCCACTCATATTGTCTTATCGTAAAAGAAAATTTATACACAATACCAAGTCTTGGCTCATAGAGCACTCACCACTTCGAAAGAGGTTTGATATGAATAAAGCTTATCGCAAATATATCAACGAAGCGAAGGACGAAGTGATAATCGTGACGCCGTATTTTGCACCCAAGCGTTGGTTTATGGCTATGCTGGAACAAGCTGCAATCCGTGGGGTCAAGGTAGAGATAGTAGTGCCCGAGAAAACAGAGGAAACCTTGCTCGACAAGTGTAATTATTTTTATATGAGTCGCTTGAATCATCCCCGGGTTAAATTTCTACTTGAGCCATTTATGAACCACGCAAAAATTTTACTCATTGATAATAAAGTTGCTCTCATTGGTTCACAGAACATTGACTTCTTGTCGTCAGAGTTAAATGCCGAAGTTGGCGTGTTTATCACAGATCAGTCAGCCATACATCGGTTGTATTCTATCGTAGATACTTGGAAAAAAGACGTGATCTTTTTTGAACCCAAGAATTACAGGTCATCCTGGTGGCACCGAATCTTGGCCCATTTGCTGAACTTTTTTGTAAAGATGATTTAAGAGTTGGTTATTAAATTCTCTCTAGTTTCGTGGCGAGCTCGTCTATCAATATTTTTGCCAGTTCGTGAACTTTGGCCAGCTTTTCTTTTTTGTAAATTAGACCTCTGGTATAGATCAGTATTTTATTATCCACGAATTCAAAACTGAAGTTGCTGGCAAGGTCAATGAATTTGGCCATGGTATCAGGGGTGAAGATCTGGAAAACTTCTATCTCATAATCTTCTGGAACGTACAGGGTGAAATATTTATTAAAGTCGCCTTCGAGTTTTATTTCTCGACCGAAGCCGTTTTGAAACCCACTGTACAAATTGCCAGGGGAGAAGCGCATTTTTCTAGACAGTAGTAGAAATCTCTTTAGGTTGCTTTTGTATTCTATTTCGAAAACTGAAAAGTTAACGTGCCTTTGGTGTTTGCCGTAGCCGATGGTTGATTTGAAATCAAAAAACTTGATACGTGAGGCTTTGTAATTGCCGGCAATGAGGTTCGATATATACCTGCTGTGTCCTATTTTTAGATAGAGCGAAGGAATGCTCTCAATGTTGCCGGATCTGGAGTAAGTGTATCCATTTTCCAAAGCAAAAGCCCGAAGCATCTTTCGGCGTTTTATCATGAAAACTATTGCGAACACTATTCCACCGAAAATCAGGGCAAAAAATAACACAGGCACCAATCCAATTAAAATTTCTGGTTTCATGGATAATATTATACACTTTTTCTTTTTTTGTCGTTTTGGGATATAATGTAGGCATGGAACAAATGGAACAAAAAAGATACATGGGAGCTTTGATTATCAGTCTGGCGGTTGTTGTTTTTGGTGCTATTTTTTCATATTCAGCCTATAACTTTTCTAAACTAGGTTCATATGTCGAAGTCAAAGGACTCTCCGAGAGAATAGTCAAATCTGATACCGCTACCTGGACTATGGGATTTGATGTGAAGGCTAACAACATCAATGCGCTTTATGCGGAGATAGACAAGAACAAGAAAACTATCGAGACTTTTCTAATAGAAAAAGGCTTTGAAATTTCTGAAATAAACATGGCTCCAGTAAATGTGTATCAAGACACATATAAAGAAGCGCTCTTCAGGTACAATGCCATGGCGCAGATTTCACTGTACACCAAGAAAGTTGATATAGTAAAAGAAGCTTCCAAGAACACCTTACCGCTTCTTGAGAAAGGTATAGTCATGACCAACAGTAGTGTAAATTTCGAATTTTCTGACCTAAACAGTGTAAAACCCGAAATGCTCGCCGAAGCCATATTGAATGCCAAGACTTCCGCAGGAGAGTTTGCCAAGGCTTCCGGTGCAAAGGTAGGTGGCATCGCCAGAGCCAACCAAGGTGTCATCGATATCAGCGAGAAAGATCCAGGTACACCAGAGTACAAAAAAGTCAGAGTAGTATCAACAGTGCGTTTTATTTTAAAATAATTATTAATTAGTAACCGTTTAAAACGGAAAATATATGGCAAAAAGAGGTACAACATTAAGTCCACGTGGTAAGTCAAGACGTTCAAAGAAAACAGCGAAGCGTTTGGCGATCAAAAAAGTGACTCTTGCAAAGAAGAGTAAAAAAGGAAAGAAATAATTTCTTGTTTTTTTATGGAGACTATAAAATTTTGGTTAAGTACGATTGGGGTGCTGGCCTTACTCGGAGGCTTAGGGTATTTTGCGTTCACCAGTATAGACTCGGGTAGCGAGCACGTCAACCAACAAAAAATCAAAGAGCTACAGTCAGAAAATGAGGACCTGGTAAAACAGGTAGAGAGTTTAGAAAAGAAACTCGAAGGCTATGAGCCCAAGATAGTCAAAGAGCCAATATTTGAAACCAAGCCTCCAGTCCAAACGGAACCACCAAAAACCACAACACCTGCGGTATATAAATATGCGAAGCTTATCGCGGAGCTCGAAGCACTTGTTGCTGATAATGTTCAAATGAAATTAAAGTCTCGGGGGACTCGGGTGGGCACAGTTCAGAACTTTTTCAATCTCTATAATAATACTATTAATAAAGTAGATAATGATTATGGTGAAAGCACCAAAAAAGCAGTTAGTGCTTTTCAAAAGGCGGTGGGATTGACCGCAAGCGGAGAAGCGGGCCCCACCACTTTCAATAAAATGATCGAATGGCTAAAGAAACAGGGATAATAAGATAATAATTTATATATAAAACATGCTAAACGGATTTAAACAATTTATTTTGCGAGGTAATGTAGTGGATTTGGCTGTCGGTGTGGTCATCGGAGCTGCTTTTGGAAAGGTAGTGACAGCCCTCGTGGAAAATGTTTTAACCCCACTTATCGGAGCCATGGCTCGGGTGCCTGATTTCTCAAATCTGTACTTTACTTTAAATGGTAGCAAGTTCATGTATGGGAATTTCTTGAACGCATTGTTCGCTTTTATCATCGTAGCTGCGGCCGTGTATTTCTTTGTAGTTACTCCGATTAATACTCTGGTGGCGAAAACCAAAAAAGAACCACCACTTGATCCAGCAACCAAGAAGTGCCCGAAGTGTCTGAGCGAAATACACAAAGAAGCCAGCAGATGTGCTTTTTGTACTGCAGACCTGACTAATTAACTAGAAAGCGGAAGTTCCATATAGAACGATGCACCCTTGTCGCGTCCTAGTGAAAAAGCACGTAGTTTTCCATGGTGGCGGCGAATGATTTGTTTAGACAAGTAGAGCTTGAGTCCCATGCCGTCTGGGTTCATTAGGATAGCTTTTTTGCTACGATAAAACTTGCTAAAAACTCGCATTCTCTCCACATATGTTAATCCCATGCCAGTGTCCTTTACGGATAGTATTAATACTTTGCCACTAGTGGTGAAATCAATCGTGATTTTACCGCCTTTAGGTGTATAGAAAATAGAATTCTCTAACATAGCATCAACCACGAAAGTTATCTTCTTGAGATCGAGGGTGAGCATTGGAGCTTCTTTGAAGGTTGCAACATCAAAAGAAAGACCGCGCTTGTTTATCTCGGTTCTGTATTTAACTATGGTTTTTTCAACGATGTCACGAAGTGAAGTAGCTTGGAAAAAGTATCCAGAACGATCGTTGATGTTTTTGATACCAGCAAACAGGTCTACAATGTCGAGTACTCGAGTAGTAGCGTTTGATATGTCTTGGACATAGGATTCGCGCTCGCTGGCAGGCAGGTCCTTTTCTAGTTCTTTGGAATACCACATAACCCGGGTCAAGGGGGTTCGAAAGGTGTGGTTTACAATCGATGTAAATTCGTATTCAATCCTTTCAACTCGGTAGTAAAGCTCGATAAATTTTAGGCCAATAGCCAAAATGCTCGGTACCGAGATAATGGGTATTAAATAAGGGGATAGGCCAAACTTGGTTGTCAGGTAGGCGAAGTTCCAGATTATATAAAAAACGAAGCCTAGATAAAGCAAGAAAAAAACGCCTTTGATTATTTGCCAAACCATTTTCATGATAGTATTATAGCAACATAGTGAAGAAAACTCAAAAGACTAAGAAAATAAAGGAAAAAAAAACCATAGTCTACAAAAGAACTATTCTTAAAAGTGGTTCCAAAAAACCTCTACTCAAAGCAAAAAAGCCAAGCAAAAAAGCCAAAGTTGTAACGAAAACGAAATCTAAAGCTCAAACTAAAAAACAAACAGTAACAAAGAAAAAGTTTTTAAAGAATTTAGAGAAAAAGACTGCCAAGAAAATTCCCGAAAAGCCGGAAGCAAAGCGTAAGCAATATGTTGAGCTAGAAAGATCTATAAATAATCCGATCATCAAACCTCGCCCATATAGCTGGGAATCCAAAGCTACTTTTAACCCAACGGCTTTTGAATACAACGGTAAAGTGTATTTAATTTATCGGGCTATTGGAGACGACGATGTGTCTGTGCTAGGGCACGCTTCGTCTTTTAACGGTTATCATATAGATACACGACTGACGCATTATATTTATCGCCGTAGGCCCACGAGTCTAAATTTCAACGAACCATATTTTTCGAGTTCTGGTGGTGGGTGGTCTGGTGGTTGTGAAGATGCTCGAGTTACTTTGATGGGTGACACGGTTTATGTCCTGTATAACGCCTTTGATGGTTGGAGCTCGGTTAGAATTGCAATGATTTCAATCAGTCTGGACGATTTTAAAAATAGACGTTTCAATAAATGGAAGGGACCGATACATTTGTCGCCAGCTGGCGACATCCACAAGGCTTGGACACTTTTCCCGGAAAAAATTAATGGTAAGTTCGCACTCCTTCTCGACATCTGGCCTTCGATACGGATACAGTATTTTGATGATCCGGATGACTTGGCAAATGGTAAAATAGTAGTGCCCCAGATTTGGAATCGTTGGTGGTCGGACAAAATACCAAAGCATTGGCAATCTATCCATGCTGGTACCGACGGTGACCGCTGGGTGGAACCAGAAAGTTTCAAGAAAAATATTTGGAAGGAAACAGAAAATGATTTGTGGGTGCGTAGTGTCGGACCAGCACCTATTAAAACCAAAGATGGCTGGCTGGTTCTTTTTCATGGTATCGAATCAAGAGATGCTGGTAAATTTAAATTGTTTGCTATGTTACTCGATTTAAAGGATCCAATCAAGGTTCTGTATCGATCCGTCGGTCCGGTGTTAGAGCCGACAGAGCATTACGAGATAAATGGTTGGCAGGGCATAGTGTACTCTTGTGGCGCGGTGGTCAAGTCGGGTAGACTTTTTGTATACTATGGTGGTGGCGACAGAGTAGTAGGAGTGGCTTCAATCAAATTGCAAGACCTACTCGAAGATTTAAAGAAAGATAAAAAAGTTCAATTTAAAAAAGTTAAAATAACCAAGAAAAAACAAAAATAATTTATGTTTGTAGTCAAAAGATCAGGTGACAATCCAATATTTATCCCAAATCGTGATCATTATTGGGAGGAGTTTGCAGCTTTCAACATGTGCCCAATTAAAAAAGGTAAAACTATTCATGGACTGTACCGAGCTATTTCTGCTTTCGACCACATACGGGACCCACACCAAATGTCCGTCATTGGTATTGCCAAGAGTAAGGACGGTACCCATTTTGAAAAAGGTGAGCAGTTTATTACCCCAGAGTTCGAATGGGAACAATATGGTTGCGAAGATCCGCGAGTAACGTATTTTGAAGGTAAGTACTATGTTTTTTATACAGCGCTTTCCAAATATCCCTTTGGACCAGAAGGTATCAAAGTAGCAGTAGCAGTATCTAAAGACTTAAAGAAAGTTGATGAAAAGCATTTCGTAACTCCTTTTAACTCTAAAGCGATGTCGCTTTTCCCAGAGCGGATAGATGGCAAAATCACTGTCATATTTTCTTCGGACACTGACAAACCCCCAGCTCGCATGACCATAGCCCAGTGTGACCATATCGAAGAACTCTGGTCACCAGGATTTTGGGAGAAGTGGCATAAAGATATGGAAAGTAATATGATTGACCCGCGTCGCACCGAGTACGATCATGTGGAAGTCGGAGCCCCACCTGTAAAGACCAAATATGGTTGGCTCTTGGTGTATTCCCATATTCAAAACTATTTCCATAAGCCTGAAAATCAGGAAACTGTTTTCGGCATCGAAGCAATGTTGCTTGACCTAAGTGATCCTCGCAAAATTATCGGTAAAACCCGCGGACCTATTCTGGTACCAGAGGAAACTTATGAATTGTCAGGTTATGTTTCTAACGTAATATTTCCCACTGGAGCGATGATCGAGGGTGATTTGCTTACCATTTATTATGGAGCTGCAGACACTACTGTGTGTACTGCAAAAGTTAGTCTCGAAGATTTGATTGCTAGCATGTTGCCTGACCTCAAAAGTAGATACCGTTTCCTGCGATATGAAAAGAACCCAACAATAAAACCAAGCGATTCGCATGGTTGGGAATCAAAATCAGTTTGTAATCCGGCGGCAATAGACTTGGATGGCAAGGTGCACATAGTCTATCGTGCACTTTCTGAAAATAATACTTCTGTGTTCGGTTACGCTTCTAGTATAAATGGACTAGATATCGACGAGCGTCTACCAGATCCGATTTACGTCCCCCGAGAAGAATTCGAAGACAAAAAAATAGAAAACGGTAATTCCGGTTGTGAAGATCCGAGACTGACAAAAATAGGTAGCCGTATCTATGTGTGTTATACGGCTTTCGATGGCATTGGTCCAGCTAGGGTTGCCACGTCTTCCATCAGCGAGAAAGACTTTCTAAATAAAAAGTGGAACTGGGAAAAACCATTCATGCTTACCCCGCGAGATGTTGACGATAAAGATACCTGTATTTTGTCAGAAAGATTTAAAGGTGGATACTTTGTTATACATCGGATAAACTATGAAATTTGTGGAGATTATGTGCCTACTCTCGATGGTAAGTCACAAATCAAGAAATGTATTCGCATTATGGGTCCACGACAGAGCATGTGGGACAGTTCCAGGGTTGGTATAACCGCACCCCCGGTTAAAACCAAATACGGATGGTTGCTCTTGTATCATGGTGCATCTAAAAGTCACAACACCTATAGGGTTGGAGCAGTTCTGCTCGACTTGAAAGATCCAGCCATAGTATTGGCTCGTTCAACAGATGCAATATTTGAACCAGAAACGGACTATGAAAAGTTTGGCATTGTGAATAATGTGGTTTTCCCTTGTGGATTAGTTATACGCAAGGTAAAAGTTGGAAAAATAAAAAAAGATATTATTTATATATATTACGGAGGTGCTGATAAGGTTGTAGGAGTGGCCACTATGGATCTTGATGTTATTTTGAATTCTTTGCGTAAAAGTATGAAGTATTAATTCGTGGTATAATTGAGTTATGAAAATCAAACTTTTAACAAAAAATATAGAAGCAACTGAGGCGATAAAAGACTACGTAACGAAGCGAGTGACGAACCTAGGCAAACTGTTAACCAAGCTTGAAAAGGCAGGCGGAGAAGCCATTGTTAATTTTGAAGTATCTAAAAGTACCAAGCACCACAAACTCGGCAATGTTTTCCATTCTGACTGCGAAGTTCGTTTTAATGGTAAGAAGTTCTATGCTAGTGCTGACAAAGGTGACCTATATGAGGCTATAGATACAGTGAAGGAATCTTTGTTTCGAGAAATCAGTCAAACCAAAGACAAGAAGCAAACTCTCAAAACTCGTGGGGCTAGAAGTGTAAAGAAAATGATGAAGGGCCTTTCAGCACGTAACCCAGAGACTGCTACTTATAAAAAGAATAGATAGTATCGAACTAGTACTCTTTTTCTTTACTCCCTTCAGGGATGATTTTTTTGATTACAAACTTCCCATTTTCTAGCGTGGCGTCAGTGATGATGACACGCTTTTTGTTTGCGTCGAAATAATAAATCCTTGGCCACTTGTGGTAGGCTCGGAATTTGTTGTAAGTTTTAGTTGGGTTGTCATTGAATGGATCCACTAGCCCGTCTTCTTTTTTGATTTTCTTACAGAAAGTAGCCTCGGATTCGTCTTGTTTAATCTGCGGAAGTCCGACTTCCGCAAGGAAGTCAGGAAGTATTTTTACTAAAAGTTCACCACCTATTTTTATAAGTCTAGCGCGCAGTTCTTCGGTTTTTTCATCTGGCAGTATTTCTACTTTTTCTTCGGCTAGTATTGGACCGGCGTCCATTTTGAATTCCATTTGTTGGATTGAAACACCGGTTTCTGTTTCGCCGGCCAAGATTGCCGACTCGACGGGGGAAGCCCCACGATATTTAGGAAGTAGGGAATAATGAATATTGATCGAGCCTAACCTGGGCGATTTTATTATTTCTTCTGGTAGAATTTTTCCATAGGCAACAACTAGGAAAAAATCTACAAAATTTTGCTCACCACGCATATTTTCCTGTTGGAAAATTGCTCTGCTCGGCTCGTCAGCCTGCGCAAGGGTTCTCAAAACTTCGTAGATTTTTTCCTCAACAATTTTATCTGGTTGAATGAATGGTATGTTATTTTCTATTGCCCAGACTTTGGTTGGCGGGGGAGTTATGAGCATTTTGCGTCCTTGTGGTTTGTCTGGTGCGGTTACAATAAGTGCAGGTAAATAGCCCGCTTGTTTTAGAATCTCAAGGGTTTGTGCGGCCACGTCAGGTGTGCCAAAAAATACAAATTTAGGGTTCTCATTTTTCATGTATTTTTTCTCTTATTCTTCTTCGGGGAACTCGGCTTTCACGTCTTTGGCGTGATCGATAAAGAGGACGCCGTCCAGGTGGTCTGTCTCATGTTGGAAGATCTGTGCCAAGAGTCCTGACCCACCGCGAGAGAATTTACGACCTGTTTCATCATAAGCTTCTACTGTAGCCTTCTGGGCTCGGTAGGTTTTACCATAAAGTGGTCTGACCGACAGGCAACCCTCGGGCATCCATTCTCGATCACGAGAAAGTTTGGTGATTTTTGGATTGATGAATATAAGGTCCTTTATAATTTCGCCGACTTTACCTTTTTTGCCATCGGTTCCTCGGCCACGTTTGTCTAGGAAATCCTTTTGGAAGATTTTACCAGCTACGACGAAGATGCGGAGGGAGTATCCGATCTGCGGTGCAGCAATAGCCACACCATCGTCTTGGCTGGCCAAAGCGAGTGACATTTCTGTCAGAATCTTTTTAATCTTCGGGGAGGGTATTTTTTCAATCGGAATCTCCTTTGCTATTTCGCGCAAGACTTTTTCTTCCTTTTGTAAAATTTTCTTCACCATCGTTTATTTTAGTTCTTTCAAATATTCAAGCAATTTACCTAGCTTGATTGTCTCCTGGGATCTGTTTGACATGTTGCGGACTATCACGGACTCATCGATAGCTTCCTTTACTCCGAAAATGATAGTGTATGGAATTTGCAATCGTTCAGCTATAGCGAGCTGAGCACCTAGAGAGTCTTTGGATAATGATTGAGCCATAGGTACGTGGGCTTTGCGCAATATTTCGATAACATTCAAGCTCTTTAGCTTTGCTTCCATTCCGAGCTGGATAAAATACACTTTTGGTTTCTTCATGATGCGCGGAGAGAGTTTCTTGTACCAAGGAGAAGACACGATGCGGTCCACACCCACCGAGAAGCCCACTGCAGGCACGTCTTTCTTGCTGCCGATTTGTCGGGCTAAGTAATCGTATCGTCCACCACCAGCGATGGCTATCGGGGTGCCTTCTTCGCCAGCACCTTCTTGGATTACTTCAAAAACTGTTCGGGTGTAGTAGGACAATCCGCGTACTAGGTTTTTATTCAAGTTGTATTGAATACCCATTTCTTCTAGATACTCCAAAACTTCCTTGAAGTGTTTTTTACAAGCAGGACAAAGGTGGGAAATAGAGTCCGGGGCGTTTTCGTTTATTTCCTTTGTTTTTTCTTCCTTTGAATCTAAAATCCTTAGTGGATTTGTCTTTAATCTTTCTCGGTCTATGGTTGGTAACTGAGACAAATTTTTCTTGTAGTAGTTGGTGAGTTCTTTCAGATATCCATTTCGGCATTCTTTGTCACCAATCGAATTTATATCTATGGACAGGTTGGTAGCTCCAGCTTCTTCCAAAATGGAGATACCCGCTTTGATGACAAGGGCGTCCATGATGCTTTTGTCACTACCCAAGGCGTCGAGGTCGAACTGATAGAATTGTCGGTATCGTCCGCGTTGCGGTTTGTCGTGTCGGAATACAGGACCGTATTGATAGAACATCACAGGCTGAGGCTGACTTTGCATGCCGTGCTCCAAGTATGCGCGCATAAGGGGAGCAGTGTGTTCTGGTCTTAGTGCTAGCTGGTCACCACCTTTAGTTTTCAGTGAGTACATTTCTTTGTCGACAACATCTGTGCCCTTGCCGATACTGTTGGTGAAAATGTCCTCCGATTCCATTATCGGAGTTTCGATTGGTCGGAAACCATAGTACACAGCAACTTCCTGGGCTTTTTCAAAAAAACCTTGGAAAGCGTAGAACTCTTCGTCTTGAATATCGCGCATACCTTTGGGTGAAGCGATTTCTTTATTGCGATTAGCGTCTTTTGGTTTTTTGGTCACTACTTTTTTTTCTTTATTTTTATTATTCATTGATTTTTTGTTCAATTTTACCTGGGAAAAGGCTTATTTTTTTAAGTGGCAAGAGGCGGACAAACGCTCGGCCTGTTATGTTGTCTTTTGGTACAGGTCCCCAGTATCTGGAGTCTGAGCTGGCTGGTCTGTTGTCTCCCATAACAAAGTATTCTTCACTACCTAGTTTCACGTTAGAGTTACCGCCGGAATGGTTTACCAAGAAAGATTCATCCAGGGTTAGACCGTTTTTATTTTCTTCGTTATATATAGTTACCACCCCGTCTTTTATTTCTACAGTTTCGTTGGGTAGGCCGATGATCCTCTTGATAAAGAATTTGGTCGTGTCTTTTGGGTATCTGAAAACAATTACATCACCACGCTTTGGGTCGTTTAACCTGTAAGATATTTCATCTATTATGAGGTATTCACCATTTGCGAAAGTTGGGTCCATGGACGCTCCGGAAACCACAAAAGGCTGTGCCACGTAAACACGTATAGGTACAACTATGATGATAGCCAAGAGTACAAAACGTAGGATCTCCCAAATATAGCCAAAAATCCCTTGAGGTTTTTGGGGAGTTGAAGTCTCTGGAGTAACGATGTTTTCTTCTTCCATAGGGCTCATAATACCACGATTCTATGATATAATGCAAAAGCACCTGTCCCGTACTAAAATTTTGATTACGGGACATAAAGATACAGATTATTATTAAATTTTTAGTACTGGGATGAAACTTATAGTAGGGCTCGGCAATCCGGGCGAAGAATACGAAAAAACCAGACACAACGCAGGACGCATCATCGTAGAGCTCCTGGAAGATAAATATACCCAAAAAGGTGTGAAATATTTAACTCCGGATACTTTTATGAACAATTCCGGCAGGGCAGTAGGACCACTCGTAAAGTCCAAAAAGGATTTAGAAAACCTCGTAGTAATTTATGACGATATAGATCTACCTTTTGGTAAAATCAAAATATCTTTTAACAGGTCTAGCGGGGGACACAATGGAGTTGAATCTATAATCAAATCAGTAAACTCACGGGAGTTTGCAAGAATCAGAATTGGCATTTGTCCGACGACTCCAGCCGGTAAAATGAAGAAGCCACAAGGTGAAGACAAAGTGCACAACTTCCTCTTGGGTGAATTTAAAAAAGAAGAACTCGATAAAATAAAAAAACTCGCCAAACCGATAAGCGAAGCCGTCGAGGTTATATATACCGAAAGCCTACAAAAGGCGATGACTCTCTATAATTAAATTTCTTTTATTGCTTCTATCATCAAGCTTTTTTCGCCGTTTCGGATTGTGACTTTGCCGGAAAGGGCGATGCATTTTTCGGGAACTATTAGTTCGATGTTGGCTTGGAAAAGTTTTGGGAAGACAACAGCTTCGATGTTACCAGTCAGGTCTTCGACGGTGACAAAGGCCATGCGTTCGTTCTTCTTGGTGATTACTTGTTTCACCGCGGTGAACATACCGCCGATGGTGATAGGGTGGCCGTTTCCGAGCTCTTCTTTTATTTTTTTGATATTAACAGGTTTGTCTTTGAGTTTATCTTTGAGTCTGTCGAGTGGATGACCGGAAATGTACAGGCCGAGCAGTTCTTTTTCCCAGGCTAGTTTTTCACTTTGGGTAGCAGGTTCTGCCTCACGTAATTTGAATTCCGGAGCTTTGACTTCCATGGCTCCACCGAAAAGGGAAGCTTGGTTTTCCGGTTGCTTGTTGGCTTCTTTGTTGTAGGCAAGCATGTCTTCGACATTGGCGAGGAGTGCTCCACGTTCGCCAAAGGCATCCATGCTACCGGACTTGATCAGGGCTTCCAGGGATTTCTTGTTTAAATTTTTATGTTTGACTCGGTCGAGGAAATTACCGATCGACAGGTACGGGCCATTTTGTTTTCGTTCTTCGATGATGGCTTCACCGATGTCACCACCTAAGTTTTTGATGGTGTACAGCCCAAAGCGGATAGTGTCTTCATTGATATAAGTAAATGCTTTGTAACTTTCATTTACATCCGGTGGTAAAACTTTGATGTGCATGCTGTCACACTCATGCACTATTTCAGAAATCTTTTCTACATCGCCAGACTCGGCGGTCAGTATCGCCGTCATATATTCGACAGGGAAGTTGGCTTTCATATATGCGGTTTGGTACGCTACACGTCCGTAGGATGCGGAGTGGGCTTTGTTGAATCCATAGGCAGCGAACGGTTCGATCCATGCCCACAGTTCTTGGGCTTTTTTAAGTGGCCACTTGCTGTGATTTACACAACCTTGGATAAATATTTCTTTTTGCTTGGCCATTTCTTCGGGAATTTTTTTACCCACGGCTTTACGGAATTTGTCAGCTTCACCCCAACTGTACCCTGCGATGTTAATAGCAATCATGAGTAGGTCGTCTTGGTACACCAGCACTCCGTGAGTTTGTTTCAAAATTGGTTCAAGCATCGGATCCATGTATTTGACTAGACGCGGATTGTGTTTACGTTCAATATATAGCGGAATGAATTGCATTGGCCCCGGTCGATACAATGCTACCATCGCGTTGATGTCGTGAATGGTCGTCGGCTTTAGTTGTTTCAAGTAGGCTGTCATACCAGAACCGTTCAATTGGAAAAGTCCTTCGGTCTGACCCGATGCTAGTAGTTTGAAAGTTTTCTCGTCTGCGACGTTTACGTTATCTAAATCAACTTCTACGCCCTTGGTCCTTTTTACAATTTTTACTGCATCAGCGAGAATAGAAAGGTTTCGAATTCCCAAGAAGTCGAATTTCGGTAGTCCCACATCTTCAATCTGATACATGTCATATTGCGTGATGATGTCACCACCCTTAGGGTCGTATTGCACCGGAGTGAATTCGTATAATGGTTTCGGGGCGATCACGATACCCGCAGCATGCACTGACACATGCCTGACACAGCCTTCCATTTTCTTGGCTAGGTCTATTATTTCTTTGGTGTCTTTTTCTTTTTTGTAAGCTTCGGCGAGCTCTGGTACTAGTTCAAATGCATGCTCGATGGTCATCGGTGTTCCTTGTGAACCTATGGGTATCAGACTAGCGATTCGATCTCCGATGGCGTATTCGTAGCCGAGCGCACGGGCGACGTCACGCACGGAACCTTTGGCCATCATGGTACCAAATGTTCCTATTTGAGCTACACGGTCCTCGCCGTACTTTTGTTTTACATAATGGATCATTTCGGCGCGTCGGTTGTCGGCAAAGTCCATGTCGATATCGGGAAGGGACGGACGTTCCGGATTTAGGAATCGTTCAAAGGGTAGTTTATATACTAGTGGATCAACGTTGGTAATTCCGAGCAAGTAGGTAGTCAACGAACCAGCAACCGATCCTCGAATATTTGTCAGGATGTTGTTTTCGCGAGCAAATTTGAGCAGGTCTCCAACCACCAAGAAGTATGTCGGGTATCCTTTTTGTTTTATAATACCGAGTTCGTATTCAAGTCTGTCTGTATATTCTTTACTTTTTTCTAATTTTCTAAAAGGAAATCCCGCATAAGCTTCTTCTTTCAAGACTTCGTTTGGGTCACGGTCGCCTTCGATTTTAAATTCAGGGAAGTAGGCTTTACCTAGTTCTATCTCATAGTCTTCGAACATGTCTGCCACAAGGTTTGTGTTTGCCACAGCTTCCGGATAGTCAGAGAAATATTCCAAAGCTGTTTTGGTATCAATGAGCGAGAAATCGTCGTCAGAGAATTCAAATTTACTACTGTCTTTGCCGTCGGCACCGGTGTTTACCTGGAGGAGGGTGTGGTGTGCTTTATGGTCGTCTTTACATGGGTAATGTGAATCCTGTGTAGCGACAATAGGAATATTAAATTTTTTACCCAGGGTTACGAGGATGTCGCGCAGTTCCTTGTCGCGTTCTATGTGTGGATGGGACTGTACTTCGAGAAAATAATTTTCTTTACCGAAGACGTCTTGATGTTCTTGTATTAAGGCTTCGGCTTTTTCCATGTCGCCTCCGAGTATTGCGCGTGATAGTTTGCCACCCATACAACCGGAGAGAGCGATGATGCCATCGTGGAATTCGCGAAGTAAATCCATATCAACCCGAGGTTTGTAGTAATAACCCTTCAAGTTTGCTTCGGTCACAATCCGCATCAAGTTTTTGTAACCCTGGAGGTTTTTTGCAAGGAGAATCAAGTGGTAACGTTTGTTGTCGATACCGGGTTCCTTGTCGGTGAGCTTTCTTTCGGCGACGTATACTTCACAGCCGATGATGGGCTTGATTCCTGCTTTTTTGGATTCTTTATAAAACTCAATAGCCCCATACATATTGCCGTGGTCGGTTATGGCCATAGCTCCCATGCCGTGTTCTTTAGCAATGCGGACCATGTCTTCTACCTTTGAGAGTCCGTCTAGTAGGGAATAGTGGGAATGGGTATGTAGGTGGATGAATTTAGGCTGAATTGTCTCTTTGTTTTTGTCTGGCATCGTAGACATTATACTTGTTTTTACTATTTTTGCTATAATGCTATAAGGACAAAAACCCCGCGAGAATTTTTTAAAAATTGTTTCTCGGGTATTATAATTTTAGTGTCTTTTATAAGATTTAATTGATTAGATAATATGAGTGAAAATTCAAACGGGGCGAGAATCAGAGTAGCTATTAATGGATTTGGCAGAATAGGTAGAGCGTTTTTGAAGATTGCCTGGGATAGAAATGATATTGAAATAGTTGCATTAAACGACCTGGGAACACTAGAGAGTATGGCGTATCTTTTGAAATACGATACAGTATACCGAACTTGGCCAAAGAATATTGAAATTAAAGAAGGGGGTATAGCTATAGATGGCAAGTTAGTAAAAGTTATTTCAGAAAAAGACACCACCAAGCTTCCTTGGAAAGAATTGAATATTGATGTCGTCGTAGAATCTACTGGATTGTTCGTTGCCTACGAGAAAGCAAAGTTCCACCTAGATCAAGGGGCCAAGAAAGTCGTAATCACTGCACCATCCAAAGGCGATGGATCTTTCCCAGGCGAGACGATACTGATGTCAGTAAACGAAGATAAATTCGGAACTTGCGACATTACATCGAACGCTTCATGTACTACAAACGCGGCGAGTCCTTTGATCGGGATTTTGAGTGAAGCCCTCGGCATAGAGAAAGCGATTTTGAATACTGTGCACGGATACACTGCAACTCAGGCACTCGTCGACGGTCCAAGCAAAAAAGATCTAAGAGAAGGCCGCGCTGCAGCGCAAAACATAGTCCCCTCATCAACTGGTGCAGCTATCGCTGTGACCAAAGCCTACCCAGAACTTGAAAATCTTTTTGATGGTATATCTATCCGCGTGCCGGTTCCAGCAGGAAGTATCGTGGATGTGACATTTATCGCAAAGCGTGCAACTACAGCCGAAGAAGTAAATGATATTCTAAAGAAAGCATCAATGGATCCAAAATGGAGTCGAGTGTTTGCAGTTACCGAGGAACCTTGGGTCTCTTCTGACATACTTGGCAATCCGCATGCATCCATCGCAGACCTGCCACTGACTCGAGTTGTTGGAGGAAACTTGGTAAAAGTCATGGCCTGGTACGACAACGAAATGGGGTATACAAATACTTTGGTAGATCACGTAGTTAAAACTGGGAAGAGTATTAAGTAAAACATATGAAAATTTATATTGGTACAGATCACGCGGGTTTTGAACTAAAGGAAGTATTGAAGAAATACTTACCGGAACTTGGACTCGGTTATGAAGTTGTCGACATGGGTGCATTTACACTAAACACAGAAGATGACTATCCTGACTTTATAACACCAGTAGCAAAAGCCGTGGCCGAAGACATAGAAAGTATGGGCGTAATTATCGGTGGCTCGGGTAACGGCGAAGCAATGTGTGCGAACCGAATTCCTGGTGTTCGCGCGGCAGTATTCTATGGACAAGAGGATAACACAGTTAGTCCAGATACGTTTGAAATTGTGAAGCTCGCCCGGGAACACAATGATGCAAATATCATTTCTATCGGCGCACGTTTCGTAGATACAGACGAAGCTAAATTTGCAGTGGAACTTTTCCTAAAAACTGAATTTTCAAAAGACGAAAGACATGTCAGACGTATTAATAAATTTTAATTTAACTAGAATCTAGTCACTAGAACCTAGCACCTTAACTCCATGGCAGAAATCATCCCAGCAATTTTAGCCCGAGATTACGAAGATTTAAAAAACAAAATCTCGCTTTTGCGTGGAGTGGTACCAATAGTGCAGATAGATATTTGTGATGGTAACTTCGTGCCCAGTGTAACCTGGCCTTTTTTGGACGGGGACTTTGACCAGCATTTTAAAAATATTTTAAACGAACAGGAAGGTGTGCCTTTTTGGGAAGATATAGATTTTGAATTTGACCTGATGGTTGAAAACGTAGCTGAGAACTTGGATATATATATGAAACTTGGTCCGAGGAGGGTTGTTTTTCATCTCGAGGCTTTTGCCGATTTACAGCAATTTCGAGAATTCCTAGAAGGCATAGATGAGTATGTTCGAGATGTAACGGAAATAGGTGTGGCTATTAATACCGGTACAAACGTGGAGAAAATTTTCCCGCTGGTTAACTCTGTGGATTTTATCCAATGTATGGGAATCGAGAAAATCGGTTTTCAAGGACAGGATTTTGACGAGAGGGTGTTAGACCAAATTCAAACATTAAAAGCTGAGTTCCCAGACTTGATTATTTCTGTTGATGGATCGGTGACACTGGCAACTGCTCCGAAACTTATAGAAGCTGGTGCAACACGTCTCGTTATCGGCTCGGCAATTTTCAATACTGATGATATAATTGGTAGAGTAGAAAGTTTTTCTGCGCTATAAAAATGCTTACTGAAAACAAAATCTTGGAGTTAGAAACAAAAGCTAACGACATACGTGAGTCTATTATTGAAATGCTAGTAGAAGCTGGGAGCGGACATACTGCTGGACCACTCGGTATGGCAGATATTTTTACCTATTTTTATTTTTACGCACTCAAACACGATCCAAAGAACATAGGCTGGGAAGAACGCGACAGATTAGTATTGTCGAATGGACACATCTGCCCAGTACTGTATGCCACCATGGCACATGCTGGATACATGCCAGTCGAAGAACTCAAGACTTTGAGAAAGTTTGGAAGCAGGCTACAAGGTCACCCGCACCGTGAGTTTATGCCTTGGCTCGAAAACAGTTCTGGTCCTCTTGGCTCTGGAATTTCGCAAGCTGCTGGTATGGCTCTAGCTGACAGAATAGACGGTAAAGATAAATCTAGATTCATCTATTGTTTTACTGGAGACGGAGAGCTCAATGAAGGCAATAACTGGGAAGCGATAATGTTTGCTGGGAAGAATAAACTCAGGAATTTGGTAGCTATTGTAGATAGAAACAATATACAGATTGACGGGTACACCGAAGACATAATGCCACTAGAATCGCTCAAGAATAAATGGAGAAGTTTCAACTGGCATGTGTTAGAAATTTCCGGACACGATTTCTACGCTATCGATGCGGCAGTGAATCAAGCCCAAGCCGTAGAAGAACGTCCGACAGTCATAATAGCTCACACCATTCCGGGTCGTGGAGTTAAAGAATTCGAAAGAGATTATAAATGGCACGGCAAAGCTCCAAGTAAAGAAGAGGCGGACATGGCCCTCAAGGAACTGCGAACATTAGGAGGTAAAATCAAATCAGAACATCAATAACTTTATGCTTAACCCAGAACTAAAATTAAATCCAAAGCTATTCAACGAAGATTGCGAACAACAACCGATTCGTAAAGGCTTCGGACAGGGGTTAGTGAAAGCAGGAGAGGAAGACAAAAATGTCGTCGCTCTTTGTGCTGATTTGACCGAGTCGACTCAGATGCTTCCGTTTAAAGAAAAATTCCCCGAGAGGTTTGTCGAGATGGGTGTAGCAGAACAAAACCTGGTAACTGTTTCCTCTGGCATGGCCGCTATGGGCAAGATTCCTTTCTGTTCAAGCTATGCGATGTTTTCTCCGGGTAGAAACTGGGAACAGATTCGCACTACCATCGCCTATAATGATAGAAAAGTTGTAATAGTGGGAAGTCATGCAGGCATATCAGTCGGTCCAGACGGAGGCACACATCAGGCACTCGAAGACATCGGCCTCATGCGTATGCTTCCAAACATGGATGTCATTTCTCCGTGTGATGCCATCGAGGCCAAGAAGGCAACGCTAGCACTGGCTAAAAGTAAACGTCCGGCATACATCCGCCTGGCTCGCGAAAAAACTCCGATTATTACCACCGAGGAAACTCCGTTTGAAATAGGCAAGGCACAAATTTATTGGATTCCAGATGTTGGCCTGGCTCAAGTCGGAATCATCGTCACTGGTGGACTTGGTTACAATGCACTAGTAGCTGCAAAAGAGTTGGAAGCTGAAGGAATAAAAACAAAGGTGTTAAACCTAGCTTCTATAAAACCCATAGACAAAGACGCCATAATAAACCTGGCCAAAGAAGCGCGGGCAATAGTCACCGTAGAAGAACATCAGATAGCTGGCGGCATGGGTTCTGCCGTGGCGGAAGTTTTGGCACAAAATTTCCCAGTGCCCGTGGAGTTTGTCGGAGTGCAAGACAAATTTGGCCAATCCGGTACACCTCAAGAACTCGTAGAACATTACGGTATGGGTAAGGATGCTATTAAAGATGCTGCGGAAAGGATTTTAAAAAGGAAAGTATAAATAAAAAAACCCTCCCAGATTTGGGAGGTTTTTTTTATTACAGCTAACTTATTTTTGTTGCCTTATAATTTTCCGGTGCATTTTTTAGGTATTCTTCCAACTTTTCTCGAGTGTTCAGACAGTCAGACAGTGCTTTAGACTCTGTTTGAGGCGTGATATACTTTTTCTGTGAGAAAACAACCACTTGTGCCAGGTGAGTATTATCATATCTATAATCGTGGAGTAGACAAGAGAGATATTTTCAATGATAGAAAAGATATCTATCGTTTTCTTGAAAGCATGCAGGAGTTCAATCAAACTGATGTAATAGGTAGTATTAGAGATCTACGCAAATCAAAATCAGAGTCTAAAGCACAGGCTGGAGTTAAAAAACCATGGGTTTCGATTGTTGCTTATTGTCTGAATCCTAATCACTTTCATTTTATTTTAAAACAAGAAATAGATGGAGGGATATCTCGATTTATGCAAAAGCTTCAAGGAGGATATACGTATTATTTTAACGCAAAAAATCTTCGCACGGGTTCTCTTTTTCAGGGAACTTTTAAATCACATCTTGTAAATGAAGAAAATTATTTTCACAAGATGTTAGGGTATGTGAACAAAAATTATCAAATCCACGATATACCAATAGATAAAAAAGATTTGGTTTTTGCTAGTGACTATGAATATAAAAGTAGTAATTTTAAATTTGTTTCAAAAGCAGAAGGAAGGAACTTTTTAGAAGTATTCGGTGGAAGTAAAAACTTTGAAAAACATTGTAACGAAATTGTATCTATTGTAAGGGTTGAAAGAGGAAAAACTTCTCTTTTGGATGAAGAGGAAATTCCAGACAGAGTCTAAAGCACTGGCTGACTATTTGAGATTTATTTCTTCAGGTCGTTTCTTGTGTTTGGATAAGAAAGTAGCGAAAGATCTATTTCAAAATTATTCTCCAAAGCATCAACAGCTTTACCTATACAAGAATTTCCAGCAAAATCAACACCATTTTCATATTCTGTAAGGTTAAAATTTCTACCAGCTATTAGAACCTTTCTAACGCCAACTGATTTCATAAGCTCAATAAAATATTCCCATCCACCACGGTTTTTCTTTAATGTGTTAAATACAACATCTGGTATCCTTGGGGAAGGAACTCTTGGATTTGTTGGTACGATATAGTTCCTTTTTCCACTCATGGGTTCGATCTTTGATATTGTTTTCTGTACTTTTTCCTCTTCTTCAAAAATGAACAATGGTGGTGCTTTTTCCAGTTCAGTTTTTAATAACACCTCTAATCCTTTCTGCATCAGCTCATATTGTTGTTTATGATCTTTTTTGGGTTCTATAGAAGTGGGAGCTTGTTCGGACAGCTCGCTATAATATGGATGGATAAAAATTCTGATAACCCCTTTTGAGTTTAAAACAGAATTTGCAAGCTCCTTCTTGTCAGCGCTGTTCATTTCAAAAATATTTAAAGATTTTTGAGGGCTTTTTTCTATTACGGAAGCTCGTTGAAAGTTTTTTAATAAACTAAAATTCATAAATTAACTTATTTTCGTTGCCTTATAATTTTCCGGTGCGTTTTTGAGATATTCTTCTAACTTTTCACGAGTGAGTAGACCGACGTTGGCGCCGATTTGTTGAACTACGGCCATAGAGTTTATGCCCGCCCAGGCAAGGGCTTCGCCAGGAGTCTTGCCAAGTGCAATAGCAGAAGTAAAAGTAGAAGCAAAGGCATCTCCGGCACCAGTTCTGGAAACTGGCGGGGCAGGGTCAGGGTAGCAAGGTACAAACCAGATGTCAGTACCATCATACGCATAGGCTCCCTTTGGTCCGTCAGTTATGACTACAGTCTTTGGGCCTAGATTGTGCATACCAGTGAGTAAGTTTTTTATTTCCAAACTCTCTGTACCCAATATTTTCGCAGCCTCCTCAACATTACAGAAAAACAAACTAGCATTTTTATACAATCTTTCAAGTTTTTCTTTTCCAAGTTTTATTTCAAATTTTCCTGGTTGGAAGGCGAGTTTTGTGTCTGGGTGTGTTTCTACATAGTCAGCTATCGCGTTGTGCATGGTTGGGAAGGCGGTCTCGTTGATGGAACTGAAATATATCCACTTTGGATTACCTGTGTCTGGTAGTGAATAAGGGTAATTCTGATGTTTGATTAGGATAGTGCGTTCTGGCCCAAACATGAGCACGTAATGGTAGTTCGTTTTAAAACCGGAATTTATTTTTACAAAGTCAGTTTGCACATTGTTTTTTTCGAGGACAGCTAAACAGTCCCGACCTTCTTGATCATCACCCAAATTAGTCACAAAATAAGTCGAAAGTCCGAGTCTGGCAGCTGATACAGCGGCGTTCGATGCATTACCAACGGCGTTTATTACATACACGTCTTCGAATGGAACCTTTTCTCCGAAAGGCATACATATTTTATAATTCTTTGTGCTTGGTTCACCTAGAACCTCTGCCTCTTTTAATTTAATAAAGGCGTCGATGACGATGTCACCAATTGCCAAAAAGTCTATTTTACTGTTTTTTTCCATAGTGGTAAGATTATAACATGAAACAGGTTATGAAAAGTTTGTTTCTTTTCAGCTTATTTTTTATAGCGCAGAGCGCTGCAGCTAGTATTCTGATTAATGAAATAATGTATGACCTCGAGGGCACAGACACTGACCGCGAATGGATTGAAGTTTACAATAGCGGAGCAGAATCTGTCGATCTGTCAGGCTATAAACTTTTCGAAGCAGGGGTGAATCATGGTCTGGTTCTGGATACTGGAGACGCCAGTGTCCCAGGTTCGGGTTATGTAGTAATCGTCACCAACCCAGCAAAATTCAAAACAGATTGGCCGAGCTATTCTGGTGCTATTTTTGATTCTAGTTTTTCTCTTTCAAACGAAGGGGAGACCTTAGCCATAAAAAATTCTGATTTAGAAGTGAGCGATGAATATTCTTATACCTCGGCTACTGGTGGAACAGGAGACGGTAAAAGTCTGCAGAAAGTTTCTGGAAGTTGGGTTTCGGCAACTCCAACACCAGGTGCTTCGAACACTAGCAACAACGAACAAAATAATTCAAGCGCAGACAATGCGGGTCAAGAAAATCCTGTTGAGCAAAACGTTGGTGAAAGTGAATCTGGTAATGCTTCTTCGGCTGCGTCAGCCACCTCTAGTAAAAAGATAACTATCAAAATGGAATACAATAGTTTGATTTTTGCTGGTATGCCGACTTTTTTTAAAGCTGCAACCCTCGGTATAAATGGCGAAGAGTTGATCTATGGTAAATATGTTTGGAATTTCGGCGATGGGGTCAGTCTAGAATCAAAAGTAATCGACAAGACTGCAGTCAGTCATATATATTATTACCCCAATGATTATGTTTTAACCCTCGAGTATTATTCAAGCGAATATTTATTTAAACCCGACGCTACTTTCCAAGCAACCGTCAAAGTTATACCCACCTCTGTGTATATATCGAACATCGGTAGTACTGGCGACTTTTTCGTTGAACTTACGAACAATTCAAAATATGATATAGACGTTTCTCTGTGGAGGATTGTGCACCAAGGGCAGTCTTTTATCTTGCCAAAGAACACCATAATTTTAAAAAATCAAAAAGTTTCTTATTCGCCTAGGGTGACGAATTTT